>Ga0164310_10002204_pt1 | contig 11149 bp, 16 predicted proteins | sample GuaBasSedimGuay1_FD_121795 | JGI IMG/M metagenome (GOLD analysis project Ga0164310, IMG submission 121795) | Subseafloor sediment microbial communities from Guaymas Basin, Gulf of California, Mexico - Guay1, Core 4569-9, 0-3 cm | ecosystem: Environmental > Aquatic > Marine > Hydrothermal vents... | reverse complement strand
AAGGATTTGAAGAGGTTTTAAATGGCTATGAGGAGATTAGAGGTTCAGAGAAGAGGAAAGAAGTTGAAGCGAAATTAAACGAAATCGAGAGCCGGGGCAGATACAGGGAGAGGAGTTGGGTTAGGGGTTAAACACAACGTTTGAGGGCAATACCAGAACTCGTCTAAAATAAAAAAGTGGTATTCTGAAGTTGTGCATCATCAGCTAACCTTTATCCTCCAAACCCATCCAACACGAGCAGAGTCAGAGATATGGAGAGGACTAGCAGATGTAACTTCGTAATCCGTCTCAACAATGCTATGCCACTGGCCATCCTTAAGGGCACTTTCGCTTACACTCCCCACTGATGCCACTCTCGTCTGAAAGGAGTACTCCCCCGGAATTGGAGTACATATCAAAGTTGAGTCCCACTTAACTCTCTCTTCCCCTTCATCGACAGCTACATACATGCCATAACTTGGAACCACAATTTCTAGGGGTAATGAGACCCCTCCATACCCGATTGACAACGAGTAAGTCGCTGAACCATTCAAAGGGGTTCCGGTTCAACCACCTCTAAGCTAGGTAGAGACCCGTTTCCAGCTTCCATTTATGGTATATGCTCCCTTTGTTAGTTTCTGTAGGGCAAGTAATCGGAATTGCCCTATTCTTCTTTCAACTCGTATCATAGATCGCTCCGGTAATAAGCTCCCGTTCCGTATTGATCACCTGCCACCATAAAATATTCCCTGTTTGGATCATTGTCATTCCAAAGCCCCCAGTAGTAAGCCTTTACGTAGATGTTTCCATATGGGGAATCAAAAACTTCATCTTTTATGAAACCAAAGTTATGCCAGTATGACTCCGTTGTGCCCTGAGCAAGTACGGTTTCTGTCCCATCGTTTCTTGCAGCTTTTACAGTAGCTCTTTTAGGTGAGTTGAAATGCCGTACCTAGTTATTGAGCATCTTGAGGAGATAGGTGAGTGGTTCTGGCTTGAATATTCTCATGTAGCTAAAATGGTGGAAAGATAAGCTCATTTTTACAAATGTTGGAGAAAATGAAAGGGAAAGATTAGCCAAACTTGGAAGCGTTATAAGTGAAAGTGTCACGAAATTTCCTTTTGATGGGTCAAAGATCATCGTTTTAGATCTGCAAGCAAAAGAAGAGCTGAAGCCTGAAGATATAAGCGAAGACACTATAATTGTCGTTGGTGGAATTTTAGGAGATGTAATTCCAAAAGGGAGAACAAAAGAGTTTATAACCTCAAAGATGGAAGGAGTAAAGGTTAGGCACATAGGAAAGCCGCAATATTCGATTGATGATGCTTCAATCATGGTAAAGCTTATTGCAGATGGAAAGAGACTTGATGAAATAGGATACGAAGAAAATCCCACGATAAAGCTTGATGATGAAGAGATTGAGGAGTTCTTTGTAAGGAAATAGATAGCTTTAAGAAGGAAAGAAGAAAGGCATTCAAAACTCTACAACGTTCAACAATAATCAAACAACAATCCCCTCTCTCAGAGCTTCCCTAACAATCCCCAGGCTTTTTTTCTTTCTCTCAAACTCTTCTGGAGTGTAGCAAAGAATCTCAAAATCTCCAACAATGCCATCATTCCACAAAGCTCTCAAAACCTCACTTGATCTTTTGGTGAAATGCTTTCCTTTGAAAGCCTTAGAAACGATAATAATATCATAGTCGCTGTTCTTGAGATAATCCCCCCTAATTCGAGAGCCAAAGAATATAATTTTTGCATCGGGATAGTGCTGTTTTATAACCTTTGCAATCCTCAAAGTCCAAGTTTTTGCCTGCAAAACCCAATCACCTTCTTGGCTTTTTCGAGATGCTCAACTGCCATTCTCTCATTATAAATCTTTGCCGGAACTTCGTTTGCAGCATCAGGATACCTTGTAACGATGTACTCCGGGTTCAAGTCAAGAACTGCATCAATTACCTCCTCATCTTCAATCCCAAGCTCATTTGAAAGTCTTAACAAACTGTGAGTTTTTGGAGGAAATTCCCTTTTAACCTCAATATATAATGCTTTCAAAGCCTTTTCAGCAGCTTGCTGAGAAAAAAACACACTAGCGTAGTATCTCTTAACCTCAATCAATGCCTTGGCAGTTTTTAAATCTTCCAGTGCTTGTTCCCACAAAAGCTTCGCTTCATTCCTCATGTTTATCATAACAAACTCTTCATAAGTGGATTTAACTCTTTCTCCACTTTTCACTAATTCTCTCTATCTCATTACTAACCTTTTTTCTGTCTTTCTTATCAACAACTAGGAAAATTTCCTGAACACTGCCATCGCTCTTTGCCAAAAGCTTTAATCCCGTCAGCGTTTCTCTGACAACCTTAATTTCAAAGCCTCGAGAATCTCTGGCATAAATCCTCCCCGGAATTACTTTCTTGACTCCCTCTATCTCTGCAATCTCTTCAAGAGCTGGCAGAATGCCTTTGAGGAGATGATGTTCAAGCTTAACGCCTTTTTTGATATGTCTGGGCATCTCTAAGCCCTCTCCACCCATTATCAAGATTTTAAAATCCGTTATTTTATCCCAAATCTGCATTTATAAACTTGATGTAGCCTACTATAAACATGCATAAGAAAGAACTCAACATAAGAATTAGATACTGCCACACAAAACTTAGAGCCTCCCGAAGAGAACCTTCCCACCCCATTGTGTAATCTGATAGGATAATGTCTCCGTTGGCGTTAATTCTCATGCCTGAACTCTCGGGCATAGTGTTACAATTCCCAATGCACACTTTTCTAACGGCTATTTTTGAGATGATTCTTTTATACCATTCCCCTGGCACAAAGAGTGTGAGCTTTCTGTATACGTAATTTGTGTTTTCACGGTACCGTGTAATTATATCATACATATCTATTTTTTCATTAAGTGTACCGCTGATTTTTATTCTCTCTTCAAGTGAAGTTAAACCACCCGTGCGCTCGAGGGTTAGTCCATAAGGTTCAAGTTCTTCCTGTAGCTCTTTGAAAGCAATGTTGCTAGCAACTTTAAACGCAAAGAATGGATATACCATCTCAACAAATATTACAAGGATTAAACCGAGAATCAGCGTGTTTTTCGGGTTCTTAATTAAAATCGAGATAAATATGCCGATGCTCAGATAAATGAGGGTATAAAGAAAGGTTATAGGAAAAAGCACACTCAAAACTTTTAAATCAAAGAGCGTTACGGGAATGCCTTTAACTAAAGTCAAGCCAATGCCTGTTATGTAGAAGATTAAAAGACCGATAAATACTGTTGCTAATGCTCCCAAAAACTTACCGATGTAAAACTGATCTCTATAAAGAGGATGGCTCAAAGTTACTCTAATAGTCCCCTTTTGGATTTCTTGGTTTATTAAGTCAGCACCAAGAAGAATGCCTAGGAAAGGTACTACTTTTACAAGAACTTGGTGAAAGGGAAGGAAAATCCTTGTAAAGGGTGAAATCATGCTTCTAAGCTTGCCTGCGAGCTGTAGGAGCTGAGGATCATCAAAGGCATAGCTCCCAGAGGAAACATTGTAAATTGCTAAAACCGCAAATCCAACGAAAATCAAAAGTATCCCTGTAAATCTCTTCGTTTTTATGTTTGTTTGGATATCCTTTAGTGCTATATTAACTATTGTACTTAGGTTCATAATTGTTAATTTGAGTTTTGAATTTAAAAATATATCGACAAAAAATTTATATAACAATAAGCCAAAATAATAAAATGAACCTCCCTTGGAGGTGATGAGATGAAGAGGTTGCTCGCAGGAATGCTCCTCCTCGGGAGCCTCTTTTTGAGCTTAGCGACGGCTGCAAATGGAATATCTCTACTGAGCTGTTGGTACCCATGGGACCACGACAGTGATGTCCGTCAGTGGAGTGATAATGAGTGGGTCTGGGCAGGGATTCACGGACAGGTTGAGGTCTGTGATGGACAATTCCAGAGAATCCTTACAAACACAGTCTATGCAGTAACTGAATGGAGCGGAGTGAATGGTGAAGGTAAGAAATACACTGACCCTTACGGACGATATGCTTATGCTAAAGTATACTACCAGAGATACTCTGGAGAAACTGGGGTTGCAACGGCATACATACCAAACCTCTATCGTTAGGAGGCAGATATATGAAAAAGCTTTTTATCTTTATTTTTTTCTTTCTACTCCTTTTCTCTTCATCTGTATTGGCGCTCCCTTCATGGTTTGAGGAAGGAACCTATATAAAATATGCTCTTCCGATGCCTGAGGATAAGGGTTCGAGAGATTTTCAAATATTCACCCTTCATCCGGCTTTAATCAGCCCCGGCATTTATCAAAAACTATCACAGGTTAGTGAAGTGCCGGAGGATGCTCTCATCGGTCTTTTTGTTTATGGTGATGTTTTTCTGACTTTTAGGATTGTTAATGTTACTGGGAGTGTTGCTCTGATTAATGTGACTCTTGAGCTGTACAACATCAAAGTGAACTTTTGGGATTCCCTAGATGCCTTGAATATTTCCACGCTTTTAACTCTCAACCTAACGGATTTAACTTACAGGGATAAGAACGGGAACGTGATTGGAACACCATCATTCTTCATCGACCCTCAAAACCCACCGAAGAAAGGTGATTTAATTGTGAAAACGAGCCTTCTAAAGAATTATGGAGTTCATATCGGCGGAGATTTGATAGTCAAGAATGTTTCTTACACTGTGCATATGAATCAGACACTCTTAACCTATGCGAGAAACTTTACTCCTCCCTACATAACGGTGGTGTCAAATAAAGAGCCTCTTATCTGGGCTGTAGGAAATGGGAGCTTATCTAGCTCGTCTTCTTTCGAAGCGATCTATGACTTTAATTCTGGTTTAATGATTGGACTCATGCCTCCTTCTCAACCTTCGGAGTTTCTTGCCCTTGGGATTATTGAGTCCAGTTTTTTAGATTACACTGCCACAAAGAACCTTCATAAGCTTTATAAGAGTGGGGAGGATAGTGTTAAGTGGTGGCTTCAGGGGTTTAATCTTTATGAAACTAACATCGAGTTCTGGGAGCTTAAAAAGGTTGAAGCTCCAGAAAGCAGTATGAAGTACTTCTTTATTGTCGGGCTTTTCTTGTTGCTCATAATACTCGTAAAAAAACTCAGAGGTGAGAAAAAATGAAGCGGCTTTTGCTGATAATACTGCTTGTATTCTCATTCCTTCCTTGGGCAACAGCTTCTGAGGAAGGGCTTTTGGTTGTAAATTCAATCCCAAGAGGTGTGCAGGTCAATATAGAAGGCATTGGAACATTTGAAACTCCGTTTAGGCTTTCTTTTCCAGCTGGTGAATACTCCTTAAGGTTTTTAGGAGATATCAATGCAACAGCTGTTGTTAAAGTTTATCCTGATGAAGCAACACACGTTACTGTAAATCTTGAAAGCCTTAGCAGACTGCTCAAAAATGATCATGTGATTTCAGCTCGCGTAATTTTTAATAAAAGTGCCAATTACACGGTAGAATCGCTGAAACTCCCATTTAAGCTCTCCTCACATGGTGGCTGTGGAGGAGCATCTCCAGTTGTTCACATTCCCTCTCCACCAATGACAATTCTCGTTCTCAATGGAGGCGAAAACAGAGAGATTGAGCTTCTTTTAAACAATACTCCAATTCCTCAGAGATATCAGGGGAAGACTACTTGCATTCTGCATGTTAATATCTTTGATAAATATGGACATACCATAGGTGATGTTAAGGAATCAACGTTTGTAGCACCACTTGCAACTGTAAGCGTAACATCCAAGCCTGCAAATGCCACCGTTTATGTATTTGGATTTCACGAGAGAACGGTTTTCTACACTCCAATCATACTCACTGTGCCCGTAATCCCAAACCCTGTTTACAATGTGAGTGCCCGCACGGGGCTTAATAATACGATTACAATTCCATACATTCCACAGCTGGATGAATACCGCATTGGAATAGGTGATGATCATCTTCTCGTTGAGTTCATTCTTCACTTAAAACCCAATGATGATGCCCCTCTTTATGTTGATATAGATACCATTAAGTCTGCCTTCGAGATTAAGAGGACTTTTATAACACGTGCAACATTAATCGTTGACTCTACTCCTTCTAATGCTTCTTTAATTGTAAAAGGGGAGGTATTTAACTTTACAGGAAGAACACCCGCGGTTGTTGAAGTACCCTTAGGGAATTATACGGTACTGGCATTTAAAGGAGGAATGGGAGCAAGCACGTCGATTGAAGTTACGGAAAACAAGAACCTTAACCTCACTCTTATTCCAGAGCCCGCAAGAATTTTCATAAATTCAACTCCACCGGATGCTTTGATAGTGCTCAATGGAGAGAAAATTAAAAACACTAGCTTAGTCCTTCCACCAGGAGAGTATAATCTAACAGTAGAAGCTGAAGGTTATTTGTCATACAGCACAGTTTTGGTGCTTGCACCTAATGAATCACGAACAATTTTCGTGTCCCTTATTCCAAAACCAGTGCTTGAAATAACTACGGATCCTGAGGGAGTTAATGTCGAGATTGGGGAGACGAGGCAACATTGTATAACACCATGCAATCTGACATTGAATCCGGGGAGATATACCCTTACTTTCAGCAAGGAGGGCTACAAGAGTTACAAAACCCTATTGAAAATTTCCGCAGGAGATGGAAGAATTCCCTTTAGGATTAGATTAGAACCATTGGGTTCATCTCCAAATCCGGGTATTACACAGTTCACCAAACTAAGCACTTCAACCCCCAGCATGAATTCTAATGCAGGTCCATCCCTCGAAAGAACAGTTGGTGTTAAGTTTGGAGCCTTATTGTTTGTAATTGGTGTGCTGATAGTGCTTTTGAGGAGGGGGAGAAAATGAAAAAAGTGGTAATATTGCTCTTCTTGCTCTTCATTCCATCTGCTTGTGCTCTTCCTTCATGGTCTAAGGAGGGAGCTTACATAACTTATGCGGCATTCCCTTATAAAGACAGACCCTTTCCAACGGCAATAATACTAACGGAAAATAATACCCTTCTGGAAGCTCATGGAAACGTCACCTTAACATTCAATATAACCAGGATATCCGGGAGCATCGCATATATAAACGTAACTCTCAAGCTTCTTGATGTTGAGATAAAACCCGAAGAAAAGCACTTTGAGGAGATGGTATTCTCCGAGGTTTTAACTCTTGATCTGAAAAACCTAATGTACGTAGAGAATGGAACTCCCGCTGGAAAGCCTATCTTTTTTATTGACCCAAAAAATCCTCCTCAATTGAATGAAACAATCTTCGGAACCGGTATGAGAGTTGAAAATGTGACTCCCTCATTCCTTGCCCCAATAGTTTACGCTGGCAAAGTAAAAAGTGGTGTTGAACTGGAACTTAGAGGGTATAACGCAACTACAGAAGTTTCGAGAATCCTCGGAATTGAGGTTAAGGGAACATTCTACGACATGATGGATGGTGTGGGGGGAAGCACGTATGATAACTCAACGGGTCTGCTTCTCTGCGGGTTTCTGTCTACTGCATATGAAATGAAAAAGCTGGGTTTTAGATACGCTCATTTTTATGATCAGCTTGCAATGCATCGTTTCCTCGTGCAGCTGAAACGTCGTGAGGTGGTCGAGGAGAACCATGCCTACTGCGGCAGGGGGATGAACCTCTACAAAACGAACATTCCTGTGCCCTTTGAAGAGTACGTGTGGGTTGAGAGTGAGCGAAATTGGAAGAGTATGCTTATTGGAGCAGCGATAGGGATATTGGCGATTATTATCGTGCTCATAAAAATCCGGAGGTGATAGCTTGAAGACGCAATTGAATTGGGAGCTAAATGATCACCTGAATCTGCTTGTCTTTATATTTGGTTCTGTACTTATGGGAATAACCTTCCATATTCACCTCCTTGAAGGGGGAATAAACTTCTCGGTTGATCCCCCAACTGCCTCGCAGATATTTCTTGAATCGATGAGAGCGCTTGGATTAAGTTTCCCACGACTGGCAGAGGATATCTACACGATCTTGGTAATTACAGGGGTTCTGCTTTCTTCACTTACACTTCGCTACGATAAGGACACTCGGTTGGCTATGAGCATCTACAGCCTTCCCGTAAGGAATTACAAGCTGGTGCTGACCAAGTTCATTGCATCCTTTGTTTTATTATTTTTGTCCGTGATTATTCCTTTCTTTCTGACGTTATTTTATACCTACGGGGACGCTCCGAATCTGCTTAAAGGAGCATTGTTTGGGAAAGGGTTTTTCATTAGTTACTTCATATTTTGGTTGCTGGCGTGCGTATACGTGATATCTCTCTCAAGCCTGATAGCGGAGCTCTCGCCCAATCTGTTTGCATCGCTCCTTGGAGGTATAACTCTGCTGTATCTCCCAAAAATACTTAATATAACCTATCTACCTCCAGCAGTGCTCAATTCGGCATTTCTAACTTCACAAACTGCCTTTGGTAGTGTGGCTCAAAAAGTTCTCATCCTGGTGGATAAAGCCTTCGTTTCGTGCATTCTAATACCCTTGGTGTTGCTGGGGATGACACTCTTAATAAGTGAATGGAGGGATGTGGTGTGAGGCTGTTAAAGGCTATCTTGATTTCAATTCTTATCATCACAATCTTTTCACTCTCTGCCCAAGAGAAAATCCTTCAGAAGCCCTATTCACAGGTTATCTTAACGGGAAGAGGGTTCGTTGTTCCTTCTGCGAGGGTTATCCTCCTAAACACGAATCCTAAAGGCGGCGAGTACATGATTGCAATCTTTGACCCCGAAGCTAATAAAACGATATTCTCAAGACGGACTGATAGACCGATTAACAAAGAGGTAACGCTTCCACATTCTGGACCTTACTACGTTCTTATAGATTCTGAACTTCCTGTCGTCTGCGCTCTTAAAGGCGTGGCAAGCTATCCATCAAAAGAGATTTTGAACATTGAATACGGCATGGGTGGAGTTTCTGCACTTTTATTGGCTGGTATAATCCTCTTGGAGGGAAAAAGAAATGATAAAAGCTGAGAATTTAACTAAAAGGTTTGGAAAGCTCACTGCTTTGAATTCCATAAATCTCGAAATAGAGGAAGGCTTCACCCTTATACTCGGCCCTAATGGAGGTGGAAAATCAACGTTCCTCAACCTGTGTGCCGGCATTTATAAACCCACAGAAGGAAGAATTGAGGTTTTTGGAGAAGAACCGTGGAGCAACGAAAAAGTCAAGAAACGGATTGGTGTTTCTTTTGATCCTCCTGCTTTACCGAAGCACCGCACAGGCTTGGAGTGGCTTTCATATATTGCCGAGTTCAAGGGAATTGAGAAAAGCGAGATAATAAGTGTTGCCAAGCTGTTTTCAGTGAAACCTTTCTTAAACAGAAAAATTGGGGAATACTCTGCTGGAATGCTTAAAAGACTAAGCCTTTCTCAAGCTTTTCTTGGCAATCCAGACCTTATCTTACTTGATGAGCCATTGGCAAACCTTGACTTCAAAGGGATTAAAGAGATAACGGAGGTTCTAAAGAGGATTATCGAAGATGGGACAAACATGATTGTAGTTTCCCACATATGGCGACCTCTCATAGACGTAGCCAACAGAATCGTTGTAATTGCTGCAGGAAAGGTAGTTTTTGATGGCGAGCCTAAGGATATTCTGCCAAAAATTGGAGAAATTTAGGAGGTGGTAATGTGAGATGGTTGAGAGCTGTTATGATTCTAATCATATTCCTTGCACATCTTCCCCTTGGATTATCTGGAAACGATGTAATGCTTAAAATTGATTCGGTTCCGGTAGGGGCTGAGGTTAGCATTGAAGGCATGAATAACACTTTTCGCGCTCCAGTTATTTTAAGCATGTCAGAGGGAGAGAGGATAATAAAAATTTCCAGAGGCTCATATACGATTCTCTACAACCTCTCCATTAGTAAGGGAGAAATTTTAACACTCTCTGTGGACTTTAGAAAGATAGAAAAAGCCATTGGAAAGGCTTTCATAAATGTCACAATAAAATATGGCTTCAACATAACGGTAACATAACGGTGCCAACAAAGGAAAAGGAATATGGACCTCCAATGGCTACTCCAACTTGGGAGGGTTGCGGCGGAATAACAATGGAAGGACCAAGGAACCCACCAATGGTGATTTACCAGTTCGATCCAGAAGACCCGTATTACCAGCTTATTCTTAACAATACTCCCATAAGACTGCAGTATAAGAATATAGTGAGATGTATCGTCGTTGAGAAAATTTTCTACCATGGGGAAGGTTATACAGTGATTGGAGGCGGAGGCTGGGATAACGCAACCTACATAGCCCCGACAGCATTGTTAACCATAAACTCAACGCCCCAAAATGCCACGGTTTACATCTTCGACTTTCACAGATTCGGAGAGTGGTTTACACCGATGGAGTTGAGAGTTCCCGTGATAACAGAGCCTCAAATGAACGTTAGGGTGTACACAAAATATTCCAACCTTACAATCCCGTATATTCCAGAACTCCATGCATACGAGATTTCCATAGGTCATAATGGTTATCCCTTCTTTGAAGGATGGGTGGGATTTGAAACCTAATGAAACACTAATCCTCAACGTTGATCTCGGGCTTCTTAAGGAAGCTGTGACCGTTAAAAAAGAAGAGGGTGTATTAGAAGTGGTCAGCCAGCCAGAGAATGCAAGTATAACGGTAAAAGGCACTCAAGGGAGAGTCTTGGGAAGCGGGACTTCTCCTTTAGGTATTGCACTACTCCAGGATTTTATATTATCTCGGCTTTTATGGAAGGCTATGACAGTGCCGTAAAAAATGCAACGGTGTTTTCCAATAAAACCACTAGAGTATATGTGGAGCTTAACTCCACTCCCGCTAAGCTTTGCTATAGAAAGCTCTCCAAGTGGCGCGGTAGTATTGGTGGAGAACAGAAAATGCACAACTCCATGCAATATATCTTTTTCAATGTCAATGCAACCCAGAGAAACCTTTTCTCTCTGTTGATTTTTATCACCGTCTCGTCAACTGCAATGAAATCAAGGAGGCTTGCCTTTCTAAGAAACCTCTAACTTCAACATTCCTTGAAGGCATTTAAAATTCTCTCAAAAATTTCTTTCTCCTTCCCACGCTTTTTCTTTGCCAGTCTTTCCACAATAAGCTCTGGAGTGCTTTTTCCTAATACCCCAAATTTGGGCTGCCTATCCACTATTAAGTTAAGGTT
>Ga0164310_10002203_pt1 | contig 11149 bp, 11 predicted proteins | sample GuaBasSedimGuay1_FD_121795 | JGI IMG/M metagenome (GOLD analysis project Ga0164310, IMG submission 121795) | Subseafloor sediment microbial communities from Guaymas Basin, Gulf of California, Mexico - Guay1, Core 4569-9, 0-3 cm | ecosystem: Environmental > Aquatic > Marine > Hydrothermal vents... | reverse complement strand
ATATTATGGTTAGTAAAATAAAACTTAATTTTTTCATATTCAAATAATTAATTTGTGAAAAATAAAATCCGTGCAAAAATATAAAATTTTTTATAGCGCTTTAATATCAATTTGTTAAATTTATCAAAAATTATACCAGAGCAAAACTACTGACGGTTTGATAAAGTAAGTAATGGTTACATCACAGAATGACATACATAAGGTCCTGCAAAATTTTAAACATCACTTTGATACCGAAGATGCATGTTTGAAATTATTGTCTGATAAGAAATGGTATCATGGTTTTGTATGCCGAAAGTGTGGAAACACTAATTACTGTAAGGGAAAAAAGAAGTATGCCCGTCGCTGTACTCGCTGCAAAACGGAAGAATCCGTCACGGCCAATACGTTGTTTCACAGGTGTAAAATACCTATGTCGGAAGCGCTTGAGATAACTGTATTGAGTTGTTTATTTACTGACATATCGTCATATGAGTTAAGCAGATTGCTTGGCAGGAGACATATGACATGCTATAATTTCCAAAAGAAAATAAGGGAATGTGTTGACGGAAAACGCGATGATAAGTTTGTAAAAGAACTGATGGAGGAAATTAAAAAAGTTGTATAAAAAAAAGCACTGACTTTTGCCAGCGCTTTCTCGTTAACCGTATATTAATTCGTTTATTTCAGCACAACCTTTTTATCAACCTTACCATTGTCGCTGATAATACTTAATATATAAACTCCTTTTGCCAGATCGCTCAGATCAAAACTTTTTGAATAATGACCACTGAAGGCATTCACTACATCCTTTTGAATTACCTGACCGTTTATACTCATTAGTTGTATCTCAAGGCTCTGTGATTTCTCAATATCGAAAGCTACCTGCAATTGTCCGTTTGTCGGATTTGGGTATATACTCAGGTTATCGTAGGAAAAATTCTCATCAACACCTACTCCGTCTATTGTATAATCTAAAGTCCACCCGTCATCCTGAATGGTTTTATTTGTAATCCAGGTAATAAAGACCATATCAGTTGCCAGTTCCATAGCTTCCGGAAGTTCTGTACCAGAAAGTTCAGCTACCATATCCTGATCGCCATTGTAAATAGTTACCACGTCTTTTCCTTCTTCCGTTGCAAAATTCGTAAACTCAAGGCTGAAGTTTACAGCTTCGGGATGCTGGATGATGTATATACAGGAAGTCTGGCTGTTGTAATTAAAAGTCCCGCTTCCATCTGAAATGGTTCCCGACGGATCAGTAAAAAACTCCTGTGCCTGACAGTAAGTTGGTTTCTGTGTAGTGTATTCAGCTTTAAAGCCTTCTCCTGTTCCTGAAGTTGTAAAGGTGATCAGCATTTTATTTCCGGAAGAAGTAATGTTTCCGGGTAATTCATCACCGGAAAATGCCCCGAGTAGCGGATCACTTGTGGTGCCACCGTCATAAACTCTGACAAAATCAGATGAAGCTGTATTAAACTCAATGAATGTTAACGTAATGTCAACAATTGAATCGGTTTCGGTTTGCGGATCAATTAACCAGCTTCCGTTCCATCCGGAAGGATAGTTGTCAACAGGGCCGCTACCATCAGTAAACGATCCCGAAGGAGCTGTCAGCACAACCTGCTCATCAGGTATGTATGGATAATCCGGATCTTCGGGATAAATTTGATAAACCATTGCCTGATTGATATAAAATCCACCGACATCGGAAAGCGTAAAGAAACCGTTGTTGCTTCCTCCCCAACCGAAATTAAAATGAAAATAATCATCGCTGTTGTACCCATCGCAAACAAATGCATGGCCACCGTTATCAGAATTTCTTCCGGAATAATATATGGCATGTCCCAGATCTAAATCTCCCTGAATCATGTTAATCCAGGCAGCATCTGAGTAGCTGCTTTTTTGAACATATCTGGAATCGTTATCATAGTTAAAATATGTTTCAAGTGCATGAGGAACATCCTGGCTGTAAGCTCCTGATCCGTCCGGTGCAAAATCCATTTCTACCGAAACAGCAGCGGCATAACCAATTTCAGCCACTTCCCATGGGTTCGCTCCGTCAATAACATCCTGCATGGCATTATAATCGAAGTAGGCTTCCCCATAGTCGAAGCTTAGTGTTCCATATGGATATTGATAGTAGCTGAATGATCCGCTACCTTGCAATGGGTATCTCCAGTAGTGCATTATGAGCGACATAGCTGTTGCCACGCACCCGACATAAACATGTCCACCGGGGCCGGCATTATCTTCCGGGCACAGGATGTTATACGGATAATCCTGGTTCCATCGGCCAGTCAATAATGGGCCAAGCTGGTCACGGCTTCCTCTGAATGAAAGCAATGTCTCAGGATCACTGTTCTGATAGCGCTCCCACTGTGCCAGCACTTCGTCATCGGCTGTCAGGTTATTTTCACGGATAAAATCTATCTGTTCAACAAAATGCTGTAAATAACTTCTTACATTGTAATCCTGCAATTCTTTTTGCACGAACTTTCCCTGATAATTATAGCCCAGAACCGGAACCATCGCATCATCGGCAGCAACCAGTACCCAGCCGTTTTCAAAGTTCACTACATAGTAGGCATCATCAACTTTGCGTACTTCAGTTATCGAAAGGTCATAATAATCAACAGTATTGCTGAAAATATTTGATCTTTCAAAAAAGAAATTGACGGCAACTTTTTCGGCTTGTGCACGGTTTACGTCTTTAGCCAAAACGCTTAATGATAAAGCAAAAGCCAGAAATAATGTTAGTAAAATGTTTGATCTCATACTTGATATATTTATTAAATATTTAGGGTTCTTACATTAAGCCGACAAATATAGGAATAAAAATAATTGGCCGGATAGATGTTTTTAGCTGATTCCTTCAATTTGTAGTTGACAAAATGCCGGGTTCACTATCTTTGCATTATCATATGGATAGATTACCTTTATTATCCGGAAGAGAACAGACCATGTGATTAGTTAATTATTAAGCTTATGTTAATAGAAAATATAAAGCAGCTTGTACAGGTTGAGGAGATGCCTGGTGTGCAAAGGAGAGTTGGGGCAGAGATGTCCGATTTGAAGATTATTGAGAACGCCTATGTATACGTCAGGCAGGGAAAAATAGACAGGTTCGGGCCGATGACAGAAATGCCGGAAGATGTAAAAAGTATCGATGTAAAGCAACGCATTGATGCCAGTGGAAAAATGGTGTTTCCGTCCTTTGTCGACTCGCATACCCATCTTGTATATCCGGCTTCGCGCGAGATCGAATACATTGATAAAATCAAAGGCCTTTCATACGAAGAAATTGCCAAAAGGGGAGGGGGAATCCTGAATTCTGCAAAAAAAATGGCAACCTTGTCAGAAGAGAAATTGCTGAAAAACGCTTTGCAGAGACTGAATGAAATCATCAGGTACGGAACAGGAGCAGTGGAAATAAAAAGTGGTTATGGTTTAACGCCCGAATCGGAAATTAAAATGTTACGTGTGATCAAAAAGCTGAAAGAGATATCACCGCTTACCATTAAAGCAACTTTTCTGGGTGCCCATGCCGTTCCAATGGAGTTTCGCGGGCAGCAGGAAAAATATGTGGATCAGGTAATCAACGAAATGCTGCCGCAGGTTGCCGAAGAAGGCCTGGCCGATTATATTGATGTGTTTTGTGATACCGGATTTTTCACCGTGGAAGACACCGAAAGAATATTGGAGGCTGGTTTAAAATACGGACTCAGGGGGAAGATCCATGCCAATGAGCTGGATTATTCGGGAGGAATCCAGGCAGGTGTTAAATACAACGCTTTGTCGGTAGATCATCTTGAGTTTACCGGAGAAGAAGAGATAAATGCCTTATTAGGCTCTGAAACTATGCCGACCATACTCCCGGGAGCCGCATTTTTCCTGGGAATGCGTTATGCGCCTGTACGTAAAATGATCGATGCCGGGCTTCCTGTGGCTATGGCCAGCGACTTTAATCCCGGATCCTCTCCTTCGGGAAATATGCAACTGATCCTTTCGATGGCGTGTATCCTTTATAAGATGTTGCCCGAAGAAGCCATCAATGCCACAACCATCAATACAGCGTATGCTATGGGTGTGGAACAGGAGCTGGGAACTATTACCGTGGGAAAGAAAGCTAATCTGTTTATTACCAACGAAATACCAGGCATTGCTTACTTACCTTATTATTATGGAACCAATAAAATCGAAACGGTTATTCTGAACGGGGAAATTATAAGCTAGACTGATTTGGTACGTGGCGAAAAGTTATTCATTTCGTTGGCTTTAGAAATAAGATTCTAAGCAAACATTTTCTATTTTTGCACTTCAATTTTAACTGTAAAATCAAATAATAATGCGACAACTTATAGAATGTGTTCCTAATTTTAGTGAAGGCCGCGATATGAGCATCATCAGGCAGATAACCGATGAAATTGAAAAAACAGAAGGCGTTAAACTGTTGGATGTTGATCCCGGCGCTGCAACAAATCGTACCGTTGTAACATTTGTTGGTACCCCTGATGAAGTTATTGAAGCTGCTTTTCAGGCTGTTAAAAAAGCATCTGAGGTGATTGATATGCGTCATCACAAGGGGGAGCATCCCCGTTTTGGTGCTACGGATGTTTGTCCGTTGGTGCCGGTGGCTAATATTACCATGGAAGAAACTGTGGAATATGCACGCAGGCTGGCACAGCGTATTGGTGACGAACTGGAGATTCCGGTTTTCTGCTATGAGAATGCCGCATATACTGATGTGCGCAAGAACCTGGCTAATTGCCGGGCAGGTGAGTATGAGGCATTACCCGAACGGATTGTTACGAAAGAGTGGAAACCTGATTTCGGTCCGAATAAATTTACTGACCGTGTGGCAGGTACAGGAGCAACGGCTGTTGGCGCACGGGACTTCCTGGTGGCATTCAATGTAAACCTCAACACAACTTCCACCCGCCGTGCCAATGCTATAGCTTTTGATGTACGCGAAAGAGGCCGTGCCAAAAGAGAAGGTGATCCAATAACTGGTAAGATCGTTAAAAATGAAAAGGGAAAGCCGGTAATGATCCCGGGATCGCTCAAAGCCGTGAAAGCCATCGGCTGGTTTATTGAGGAGTACGGGGTAGCTCAAATTTCCATGAACCTGACCAATATCAGCATTACTCCTGTGCATATTGCCTTCGATGAAGTCTGTAAAAAAGCCGATGCACGAGGAATACGTGTTACAGGTTCGGAGCTTGTGGGTCTGATCCCCCTGGAGGCAATGCTGGAAGCGGGGCGTTATTTCTTACGTAAACAGAAACGTTCGGTGGGTGTTGATAATGACGAGCTGATCAAGATCGCAATAAAATCAATGGGACTGGACGATCTGAAACAGTTTGATCCAAAAGAAAAGATTATTGAATATTTGCTGGAAGGTGATGAGAAGAAACTGGTAGATATGAGTATTAAAGCGTTCGCTAACGAGACGGCTTCCGAATCACCGGCGCCTGGAGGAGGTTCCATTGCGGCAACGGTAGGGGCATTAGGAGTATCACTTGGAACGATGGTGGCAAACCTCTCAGCACATAAGCGTGGGTGGGATGATCGTTGGGAAGAGTTTTCCGATTGGGCAGAACAGGGACAACATTACAAAGATCAGTTGTTGCACCTGGTGGATGAAGACACCCGTGCATTTAATAAAATAATGGATGCGTTTGGCTTGCCAAAGAAAACCGAAGAAGAACAAAAAACACGGAAACAAGCCATCGAAGACGCATCGAAATATGCTATGGAGATACCCTTCAAAGTGATGGAAACAGCTTACCGTTCTATCGAAGTGATGCGTGCTATGGCCGAAAACGGTAATCAAAACTCAGTATCCGATGCAGGTGTAGGAGCTTTGTGTGCGCTAACTGCTGTTGAGGGAGCCTACCTGAATGTAAAAATTAATGCTGCCGGCATAAATGATAAAGAATTCACGAACGACCTGATCAGTAAGGGGGAAGAGATCGCACAGAAAACTCAGGCATGTTGTAAAGAAGTGATGGAAACGGTCGAACAAAAGATTAACGAACTCTAGCATCCGGAACTAAAAATGCTAAATTCAGAGCCTAAAAAATGGATCAATTTACCATCATATTATTGTATTTTACCTCGTTCTTCACCCTGATGAACCCCATCGGAACCATGCCGGTGTTTTTAACCATGACGGCCGATCTGACAAAAAAGGAACGAAGAGCTACGGCATTCAAGGCGGTGATTACAGCAGGTTTTGTACTTATCCTGTTTGCTTTTATGGGCCGCTATTTGTTTAATTTCTTCGGAATCTCGGTTGCCGGACTAAAGGTAGTCGGAGGCTTTCTGTTTTTCTTTATTGGCTACGACATGTTGAATGCGCGGATCAGCAGAATTAAGATGACCGAGAAAGAGGCTGAAGCGTATGCAGATGATATTGCCATCACCCCCCTGGGAATACCGATGATTGCCGGACCTGGTGCCATTACGAATGCCATTGTCCTGATGGGTGAGGCCACTGACTATACATCGAAAGCTTTGGTGATATTTTCCATAGTATTGGTGCTTGTTGTTGTGTTACTGGTGTTTATAGGTGCTGTGGGTATCACCCGTTTTATCGGAGATAAAGGCAATAAAATAATGATGAAACTCATGGGGCTCATTGTGATGGTGATTGCTGTAGAGTTTTTCTTTTCCGGTTTAAAACCTTATATTCAATCAATTATAAATTGATAAAAAAAATATTGTTTCATTAGGAAAATAATCAGAAAGTTGGTATTTTTGCCGACCAAAATTTAAAAGGTAGAACAATGGCTAAAAAGACGAAAGGTGCGCGGGTGCAGGTAATCTTAGAATGCACCGAGCATAAAGCGAGCGGAATGCCGGGTACGTCAAGGTATATAACCACAAAGAATAAAAAAAATTCACCTGACAGACTCGAGTTGAAAAAGTACAACCCGATATTAAAAAAAATGACGGTTCACAGAGAAATTAAATAAGTAAAATTATGGCTAAGAAAGTAGTTGCTTCATTACAATCATCAGGAAAAGATTTTGCAAAGGTGATCAAAATGACCCGGTCGGCTAAAACCGGTGCATATGCCTTTAAAGAAGAAATTATTCCTACAGACCAGGTAAAAGAATATTTCGCGAAGAAATAAACCGGATAAAAGATATTTTATTAGTGAAGCTTTTTCCTGATGAATGGAAAGAGCTTTTTTTATTTCTTTCAAATTTCGATATCAGGGAACTGTCAACAAATAAACGATTAACAGATAACCAATAACCAGTAACAAATCCAGACATGGGTATATTTTCAGTTTTTTCTTCCAAAAAACAAAAGGAAGACCTTGACAAAGGTCTGGAGAAAACACGTCAGAATGTTTTTAGTAAAATCTCCAAGGCAGTTGTCGGTAAATCGAAAGTTGATGATGAAGTGCTTGATAATCTGGAAGAGGCATTGGTAACTTCGGATGTTGGCGTACAAACAACGCTGAAGATCATCGAACGGATTGAGGAAAGGGTGTCCAAAGATAAGTATTTGGGAACAGAAGAATTAAATGCTATTTTAAGGGAGGAAATTGAGAAACTGCTGGAAGAGAACAACACGGGGGACGGGGAGGATTTTGTATTGCCTGAAGATAAAAAACCTTATGTCATTCTGGTAGTAGGCGTCAACGGGGTGGGAAAAACGACGACCATCGGGAAACTGGCGTATAATTTTAAAAGAGTAGGAAAGTCAGTGATACTGGGTGCTGCCGATACCTTTCGTGCTGCAGCAGTCGACCAGATCACCATCTGGGCCGAACGTGCCGGTGTGCCGCTGGTTAGCCAGGGAATGAATGCCGATCCGGCTTCCGTAGCATACGATACACTTAAATCGGCTTTGGCGCAAGACGCGGACGTAGTGATCATAGATACGGCCGGAAGACTTCACAATAAAATCAATCTGATGAATGAGTTGGCAAAGATTAACAGGGTATTGCAAAAACTGATGCCTGATGCGCCACATGAAGTGCTGCTTGTTCTTGATGCATCAACAGGGCAGAATGCCATTGAACAGGCCAAGCAATTTATAGCCGCAACCGAAGTCAACGCGCTGGCTCTTACCAAACTAGACGGAACAGCCAAAGGAGGCGTGGTGATCGGTATATCCGACCAATTTAAGATTCCGGTGAAATACATCGGTGTGGGCGAAAAAATAGAAGATCTGCAGGTGTTTAACCGTACCGAATTCGTTGAAACCTTATTTTCAGGTATGTAATGAAGAAAATCAATGTTATTACACTCGGCTGTTCGAAAAACCTGATTGATTCGGAAGTGCTTATGCGGCAACTCCAGGATGATTATATCATCACACATGATGCAGCCGAAGATTCTGATATTATTGTGATCAACACTTGTGGTTTTATCAACGATGCCAAAGAAGAATCCATCGATACAATCCTTAGTGCTGTAGAAGCGAAAAAAGCAGGGAATGTTCAAAAAGTATATGTGACGGGGTGCTTATCTGAACGCTATAAAAAAGAGCTGTCAGGTGAAATTTCCCAGGTGGATGGTTTTTTCGGTGTAAATGAACTGCCCGGTGTACTGAATGCGCTGGACGTCGATTATAAAAAAGAGCTTGTAGGCGAACGTTTGTTAACCACACCAAAGCATTATGCCTATCTGAAAATTTCCGAGGGCTGCGACCGTACCTGTTCCTTCTGTGCCATTCCGTTAATTCGTGGAAAGCATATTTCAAAATCAATTGAAGAGATTATCCAGGAAACTACATTCCTGGCTTCAAAGGGGGTAAAAGAGGTTATGCTCATTGCGCAGGACCTTACGTATTATGGTTTGGATATGTATAAAAAGAGGAAAATATCAGAACTGGTACAGAAAATTGCAGAAGTGGAGGGAATTGAATGGATTCGTTTGCATTATGCTTACCCGGCCGGCTTCCCGGAAGAACTTCTGGAAGTAATCAAAAACAATCCGAAAGTTTGTCAGTACCTGGATATTCCTTTACAGCATATCAGTGACCCAATACTCTCTTCTATGAAACGGGCACACGGAAGAAGTGAAACGATCCGGCTGGTAGAAAAGATCAGAAAAGAACTCCCCGAAGCAGCCATCCGCACAACTTTCATTGTTGGGTACCCCGGCGAAACCGAAGAAGATTTCAATCAGCTCATGGATTTTGTGAAGTCATACAGCTTCGACCGCCTGGGTGTTTTTCAGTATTCGCCCGAAGAAGGAACCTCTGCTTTTGCACTTGTAGATAATGTTCCTGCAAAAGTGAAACAGGAGCGTGCCGACCGGCTGATGATGTTACAGCAGGAGATATCGTTCGCGCTGAATAAAGAAAAGGAAGGTCGTGTCTTCAGAACGATCATCGACAGAAAAGAAGGCGGTTATTATATCGGACGTACTGAATTCGACTCTCCTGAAGTAGATAACGAAGTGCTGATTCCCACCGAAAATAAAAAGCTTGATACAGGAAGTTTTTATAATGTAAAAATCACAAGAGCTGAGTTTTACGATTTATATGGAGAAGTGGTTTAACAAACGGTTTTCCATCGTTATCCATAACTTTTTATATAAACCCCTATTTACTTTTGTTTTTTCTGTCAAACTGGTACATTTGTACCTTACATTCTTAAATTCAAAAACCATAAAAAATGAAAAAGTTAGCGTTATACTTTGCGTTATTCTTTGTTTTGCAAGGTTGTTACGGCCAAAACCCGAAAACAAAATCAAATACAAATGAATCGTCCTTGCCAGACACTATTGAATCGGGGTTTTATTCGGTGAAGAACGGGAGCCTTACTACAGAAGGATATTTTGAGAATTATCTGCCGGTTGGTAACTGGATAACATACCTGCCGTCAGGCCAGATCAAGAAGATGGAGCAATATAAAGAGGGCAGGAAAGACGGAATATATTTATCAATAGGTCGCCGGGGTTACATTGAAGAGCAGGCAGTTTACAAAGACGGTGAGTTAAATGGCCGAAGAATCAAGTTTGGTACAAGTGGAAGAGTGTTGCTGGATGAATATTATAAAAATGGTTTACTCAACGGCCACAGGACTGTTTACTACGACAGAGGTAATGTTATTCAGGAGGAAAGTGATTTTGTGAACGGCGAGAAACAAGGTGAAACAAGGTGGTATACACAGGATAGCAAGCTGGTGGCTGTTTATCAATACAGTGGCGGGCTGTTTGAAGGAGTTAACAGAACTTATTACACAAATGGTGTATTAAGGGTTGAACAAGAGTTTCACAACAATGATGCTGTTGGGTTTTACAAGGAATATTACCAGAATGGTAATCTGAAAGAGGAAGGCTATTACAAAAAAGGCCTCAAAAATGGGGAGTGGAAAGAATATTCGGAAGACGGCCAATTGGTGAAAACGATCAAATATAAAAAGGGAGAGGAAGTGAAATGAGGAAAATCCTGAATCCTTATGTCCATGTAGAAGGCTACAACTGTTTTGCCTGTTCGCCAAACAACGAAAACGGCCTGCAGATGCAGTTTGTTGAAGATGGTGACTATGTAACCTGCGAGTGGGAACCACGCGGGTTCTTACAAGGCTACAATAATATTCTTCATGGTGGCATTCAGGCGACTTTGTTAGATGAAATTGCCTCGTGGTTCGTACAGATAAAGCTGAAGACGGCAGGGGTGACTTCAAGTATGAATATCCGTTTGAGGCGAACCGTTTACGTAAATAAAGGAAATCTGAAACTACGGGCCTGGCTGAAAGAAACAAGAAGAAATCTGGTAGATGTGTACGTGGAACTGATCAACCCGGATGGTAAGGTTGGCGCCGAGGGTGTCATCACGTATTTTACGTTTTCCCCCGAAACAGCCAGAGAAAAGTTGAACTATCCGAAGCCGGAAGAGTTTTTTGAACAGAAAGAATAAGTGGTTTAGTTTATAAGGTTATCAACGGAAGTTCACGGCAAATTTCCTGAATCAACTGCAGCCTGATCTGTATGCTAAAATACCCTTAGGCTAAAACCAACTTCTTCACAGGTTTAACGTATTTTGTAACATCAAAATCAACAGGCATATCATCGCTGTTTCTAAAAATTTTAGATGTTAATCCTGTTTTATGCCATTTTCGGGCACCATAGTTTAATGAGAAGTAAAGAATTGTTTCTGCAACACTCGAGAAAATATGCGGAATTGCCCTGCTTAATAT
>Ga0164310_10002202_pt1 | contig 11153 bp, 9 predicted proteins | sample GuaBasSedimGuay1_FD_121795 | JGI IMG/M metagenome (GOLD analysis project Ga0164310, IMG submission 121795) | Subseafloor sediment microbial communities from Guaymas Basin, Gulf of California, Mexico - Guay1, Core 4569-9, 0-3 cm | ecosystem: Environmental > Aquatic > Marine > Hydrothermal vents >... | reverse complement strand
TGGGGAAGGCGCCCGAGCTCGTCTTCAACAGGAGGACGAAGCGCCCCGACGGGAAGGTCGTGATGTCGTGGAGACCTCCGAAGCCCGAAGAAGCAAAGGAGCTGACCTTCGGACCCACGGACCCCGATGTCGGGGTCATCAGGATTGACGATGCAGATGGCGGGCCTGTGGCGACCATCGTCAACTTCGCATGCCACCCCGTCTGCGGAGTCGACAGGCTATACGCCATCTCCGCCGACTACCCTGGATATGCTATGAGTGTAGTTGAGAAGGTGAGGGGGGGGACGTGCATGTTCTCGCTCGGATGCGCCGGGAACATCGTCCCGATAGAGCGTGAGGGGGATGCCAGAAGATGGATAGGGACGGCGCTCGGCGCCGAGGTTCTGAAGGTCCTGGAGGGGGTGGAGACCGATCCGGACGTGAGGCTGAAGGTGGTTGGAAGGTCTTTGGAGCTGCCTCTCAAGCCCCTTCCCTCCCCGGACGACGTCCGAAGGGAGGTAGAGGAGACCGAAAGGATGATAGCCGAGGCGGAGCGCAAGGGAGCCCCATACCCCGAGATAAGCGCCCTTAAAGGTAAGCTGCGGAAGGCGAAGCTTACCCTCCTGCTGGCCGAGGAGGCCGAGGGGAAGAGGAAGGTCGGGACCGAGATAAGCGTCCTGCGGATCGGGACGCTCAAGCTCGCCTGCCTGCCGGGGGAGGTGTTCGTGGAGATAGGGCTTTCGATCAAGGAGAGGCAGAAGGATGCGTCCGTTCTCAGCCTCTGCAACGACTCGCTCAACTACGTTCCCATATCTTCGGCATACGAAGAGGGGGGCTACGAACCCGAAACGACCACCTTAGAGAGAGGAGTGGGCGAGGTGCTCCTCCAGGAGACCCTGAAGCTCCTTGAGGTAGCATGAAAGAGGGGGAACGAGATGCCCGGGAGGCGAATACTCGTCCTGACGGACCTTCCCCAGAGCAGCTTTTGCAGAAACTTAGGGGTTCTCTACCCTCAGCAGGTCACGGTCAAGGACTTCACCTCGGAGGAGGTCGAACTTACGGGGTTCGACTTCATCATCACCCAGGTCGTCAAGGGGAGAAATGTCAGCAAGCTGGATTTCGATGCGCTCTACAGTTTCGCAGAAGAGGGCGGACAGGTCATATGCTGCCTCTACGAATACGCCTGCCATAACGGTCTTCACTTCAGCAAGACTTACATCGAAGGACCTGAGAGACCGATGATCCGCATCAAGGTGAAAAGCGATATCACCAGAGGTTTCTCGCCTGGGAACCTGATCCCCTGGCACGGACAGGTCTCACATGGGATAGAGAACTCCCCCAATCAGTTCTGGCAGAGACAAATACTGGACTTGAGGGAGAGGGAAGACCTCAGGGTCATCGCCACATCGACTGTAAACGGCGGGGCGGTGATAATAGAGGAGAGGGTCGGAAGGGGCCGGATAATCGCCATCGACCTCCTTTCGCTCCCCGAGCCTTTCTTCGACTCTATAGGCTCTACGAACAAATACCTCTTCGTCGGGAACATAATCGGAGGGTCGGTTCAATACGGCAAACATTTCCCCAAAAAGTTGAGCTACGAGGAGTTCATGGGGGAGATGGAGCGCCTGTCGGGGGAGGTCCCATCGGTCCGCCTCATCGAAGAGGGGGAAGCGAGCGACGGAAACCCTATTTTGAGCCTGAACGTAGGGGAGGAAAGTCAGCCCTCGTTCCTGTTTACAGGCTGCATACACGGGTGGGAGTGGGAGGCTCCCTACGGTCTTCTGAGGCTGGCCGAGCTTCTCGGAAACGATCCCTCCCTTGAGGGGCTTCCCCCCGGAGGGTACTTCGTCAAGATCGTCCCCATCCTGAACCCTTACGGCTACGAGAGGAACGTGAGGCAGAACGCAAACGGGGTAGACCTCAACAGGAACTTCGATTTCGGATGGGAGGAGTACGAAAGCCTTGAGGACGTATCCGTCCCATGGGATTTCGACTACAAGGGACCGAGCCCTGCATCCGAGCCCGAGACAAGGACAATCCAGGGGATATTCAAGCGCCACAGCTTCGTAGCGACCGTCGATTTCCACACCGCCCATTTCGCATGGGAAGTAGCCTTCCCGTGTGACGAAACCCTCGTAAAGGGGATCCATAAGGAGGTGAAGCGCAGGCTCAAAGACCGCTTCATCTGCCATCAACACGGGACATCCGCCGGGGAATACATACAGGTAAACCTCGACAGGGTGATAGAGCTGAAGGGGCCCGCTCCGCAGCTTGTGAGCTATTCCGCGATGCGTGGGACAAGGGCGCCGATACTGGTCGAACTCTCCGGGAACTGCTCAGATGTCCACGGACTCGTTATGAACGCGGAGGTGGTCGTTCAGGTATGCATGGCGGCCATGACCGTCCCCCTGCGAGCTTCTACAACATGACTACTTGCGCCCGATGTGTCCATGGCTGACATGGTGGCTTAGAAGGAGGTGCGAGGGATGAGCGAAAAGGTCTTTCTGGACGAGATGACATGGCGGGAGGCGAAAGATGCCCTTGAACGGGGCGCGCCCGCCTTCCTGCCGACGGGCCCTGTCGAAGGGCACGGACCGCACGTGCCGTTGGGATGCGATTACTACATCGCAACAGCCTTCTCAGTCGTGATGGCGAGGAAGTGCGGGGGAGTCGTGCTTCCGCCTCTGACCTACAACTTCAGCGGTGCTACGAGCACGTTCAAGGGAGCTGTGTCGGTCCCGATCGACGTTCAGGTTCAGATGCTCAAGGCGATAATAAGGGCGCTTTGGAGGCAGGGGTTCAAGTATATCTTCGTGGTGAGCGTCCACGGACCGAACGGGATACCGATCGGGAACGCTGTGAGGTCGCTTTTTGAGGACGAAAACATACCGGCTGTTTACCTGAACCCCTGGGGATATGTGGACGACGAGAAATTGCGGGAGAAGATACCGAACTACGACGGCAGCTACAAGGAGGCGATGCTGGCGTATGCCGCCGCCAAAATCCTGGGCAAGGAGGGGGCGATACCGGATCTGAGCGAGCTGAGGGACGAGGAGGTCCCCGAAGGCTGTGAGCTACCTGAATCTTTCCGCAAGATCGGAAGATATGGCGGGATGGTCGGATATCATTACACGCACGAACTTCAGCATATGCCGCCGAGGGCGGGGATAGACTTGGAGCTTGGACTGGAAGTTTACGAGGAGACCGCCGAGAGGATGCTCCCCGTCGTGGAAGCGCTGCGTGAATACGTAAGGTGGCTCGAGGAGCATCCGAGGAGGTACATAGAGTGAAGGGTAGGTCGGCGGCCGAGGACGTCCCCGGCTTGAGTGGGCGGGGCCAGTTTATGGTCGCTCACTCGAATGCCCTTAGGAGCGGTGGAGGACATGTTACAGGAGGTCTGAGATGGGATACCGAATCCGCCAGATGAGGCCGTCGGACGCTGTGGCGGTCGTCAGGATAGCGAACCAAGCTTTCTTAGAGACGGCCCGTCTCACCTCGCTCATGGGGAGGAGGTTCGTCCAGCGGATGAAGGGGGACAGGGATTGTCTCTTCGTGGCAGAGTCGGACGATGGGGAGGTCGTGGGCTTCGTCATAGGCTCTTGTAAAGGAGGGAGAGCAACCATAGGGTGGATAGCGGTCCACCCGGGCCATCAGGGACGTGGAATCGGGGGAATGCTCCTCGAGGCGGTCGAGGGGAAGGCGATGGAGAGGGGAATACGTGTAGTTGAGACCGGGACCCCCTTCGCCCGAACCTTCTACGAGAAGTACGGCTACAGGTGCGTAGAGGTACGTCGCTCGATGTTGCTCGAACTTGTGGGGAGGGAGATCTCCATACCCCAAGGTCTGGGCATAAGGGTGATCACCCTCCACGACCTCGATGAGGTGATGGACCTCATCGGCGACGAGGGGGAATGGCTCAGGTTCCTGGACGCTTACTTCTCCGCCTACGGGAGGGACGCAGAAAAGGCTATAGTCGTCTCTTCCGGAGAGCTGGTCGGGGTCGCTATAGGCGAGACCGACGAAGTATGCGGCGAGCTCGTCAGGCTTTCGTACCTCTTCGCCAGGGATGAGGGGAGGGCGATGGATGTGCTGAGCTGCCTGGTATATGTCGCATCTGCGAGGGGATGCAGGTGGTTCGGGGTTGAGCTTCCGGTTAAGGGCGTAACCGAGGAGGAGCTCGAATCCCAAGGATGGGAGGATGCGAAACTTCCCTTCCTCTGGACGAGGTACAGGATGAGGAGGGAGTTGGGGTAAAATACCTGGAAAGGGGGGAGACGGATGATCGGAAGGGTCCTGGACGCCGTTTCACCTTATCTTTCCGGCATCAACGCCCTGGACATGATCGCCCACGTACACGACCACGACCGCTGGTCGTCGTTCGATAGGCACCACGAAGCCGCCAAATATTGCGTCTCAAAGCTCCTCGAATACGGGCTTGAGGCTGAGGTCCTCACCGTCCCGGCCGACGGTGAGAGCACGTACGGCGACTGGATAGTCCCCGTGGCGTGGGACGCCAGGTCGGCGACGCTCACGCTGCTGCCCAACGAGGGCAGGGGCGAGGTTGTGCTTTGCGAATACAGGGACGACCCGTGCTCCCTGATAGTCTACAGCAAGCCCACCCCGCCTGAGGGGGTCAGGGCCGAGGTCGTGCTCGTCGAAGGCGGCAGGAGGGCCGAGGACTACGAGGGCATAGATGTGTCCGGCAAGATAGTATTCACGTCGGACTCGGCGAGATACTCGAGGAAGGAGGCGATGAAGAGGGGCGCCTTGGGGCTCATATCCGACTACCTGCCCACGTACGAAGGATGCAGACCTCCTATGGAGCTTCCAGATGTCAGGCTGTGGGAGAGGTTCAGCACGGAGAAGGGCGGATGGGGGATGAAGAAGGGGGACGAACCTTGCTGGGGGTTCGTGCTCACCCAAAGGCAGGGGCAGTGGCTGAGGGAGATCATCAAAAAGGAAAAGAAGGTCGTGCTACATGCACATGTGGACGCACGCTTCTACGACGGGACGATCCCTGTGGTCACGGGCTTCATACCAGGAAGGACCGACGAGGAGGTGCTCATAAACGGACATCTGTGCGAGGTGGGGGCGATGGACGACGCCAGCGGATGCGGGCTTGCCATGGAGGTGCTCAGATGCCTGAACCAGTTGATCGGGGAAGGCAAGCTTGAGCGTCCCAGGCGTGGAATAAGGATGGTCTTCACTTACGAGTGCATGGGGACGATGGCGGCCGTGGTCGAGCATCCCGGGATGTTCAAAAGGACCGTCGCCGGGATAACCCTCGACTCGGTCGGAGGGCGTGAGTCGATCTGCCGAGCGGCCTTGGAACTTTCACACAACCCGCACGCCCAAAGCTCCTTCACCGATACCCTCCTCTGGCTCATCCTCAAGGAGCAGTTGCGCAGGGGGAAGCTGCTTGTGAACGTGCGCGAGAGGGATTACGTGAGGGCCGACAACATTATCTCCGACCCGATGATAGGGATACCCTGCCCGCTTCTCATAGAGTATCCCTACACCTTCTACCACACCTGCGCCGATACTCCCGATAAGCTCGACCCCGAAAAGCTGAAGTGGATCGGAGAGGCGGTGGCGGCATACGTCTATTTCGTCGCAAACGCCGGAGCGAAGGAGGCCTCGTGGCTTGCAAGGGAAGTTCTATTTGATGCGCACCGTGCGATGATGGACGATGCGAGGAGGGCGGTGAACGAGGGGAAGGACCTAAGATGGCTCTGGAGGAGGCTGGAATACGCTCGGCTCAGGTATGGGACGGCTCTGGATTCGGTCTTGAGGTTGGTGCGCACAGGTAAGAGGAAGGTTCAGAAGGAGTTGAAGGCGCTCAAGGGAATGCTCGATGACGGCGTGAAGGAGGCGTTCCGCAAGGGCGCAGGCATGCTCGGCGTGCCCGCAAGGAAGCCGCTCCGCAGAAGGGACTCATACAAGGAGAGGGCATCTCGGTTCGTCCCAGTACGTAAGGTCGTAGGGGAGTTCCTGGGGACGAGGATACCCGACGAGGAGAGGGACGGATGGAACAAGATGTGCGAGCGGGACAACATAAAGGGTGGGGTTGCTACAAGGGCGCTCTACTGGGCCGATGGGAGGAGGAATGTGGCCGAGATAGAGGAACTGGTGGAATGCGAAATGGAAGTAGAAGGCGTTCGCCTGCTCGAGTTCTTCCAGAGGTTGGAGGGGATGGATTACGTTCGCCTTCGCAAGGAGGGTGAGGGATGAAGACCATCGGGCTCATCGGAGGTGTGAGCTGGACTTCGACCGTCGAATATTACCGGCTCCTCAACGAGCTGACCTCCCAAAGGACGGGCGGCTCGCATTGTGCCAGGGTCGTCCTCTACAGCCTGGACTTCGGCGAGGTGGAGAGGATACACCATGAGGAAAGATGGGAGGAAGCGACGAAGCTGCTTGTGGAAGCCGCTGAGGCCCTGAAGGCTGCTGGGGCCGATTTCATCCTGATCTGTTCGAACACTATGCACATCGGCGCAGATGCCGTTCAAAAGGGAACAGGCCTCCCACTTTTGCACATAGCGGATGTCACGGGCGATGCGATAAAGGGAAGAGGCCTTAAGAGGGTCGGGCTTCTTGGCACGAAGTTCGTGATGGAGAGGGACTTCTACAGGAAAAGGCTCGAGGAGAAGTTCGGGCTTGAGGTACTCCTGCCGGACGAAAGGGGTAGGAACGTCGTCCATCGGGTCATCTACGAAGAGCTCTGCAGAGGGGTGATAGCAGAAGGGTCTCGCACCGCCTACTTAGAGATCGTCGAAGGGCTTACCCAAAGGGGCGCTGAAGGGATAATACTCGGCTGCACTGAGATAACCCTCCTCCTGAAGCCCGAGGACATCTCCGTCCCCGTCTTCGACACCACCCGTCTCCACGCCGAAGCTGCCGTGCGGATGGCTTTGGAGGAAGATGGTTGTTGACTTTCACATGCATCCCTTGGTCAGGGATGCCGAATACATCCCGAATTTGGCCACCGTCGTGGAGCGGTTCTTCCGCCCGAATGTCCGTAATCAAATGGAACGGGACATACGGGGACGGACGCTGGAAGATGTCATCGGGGAGATGGACGAAGCGGGGATCGAGAAGGGCGTCGTAGTGGCGATGGACTTGACCTCAGCTTTGGGGATAGTCATGGTCACGAACGACTCCGTCGCTCGGATGGTAGGCGAGCATCCCGACAGGTTCATAGGCTTTGCCAGCGTTGATCCCAACCTCGGCGATGCTGCCGTTCGGGAGCTTGAAAGAGCTGTCCGCGAATTGGGGTTGAGGGGGCTGAAGCTTGCGCCGCCCGTGCAGAGGTTTGCGCCGAACGATGATAGGTTCAACCCCCTCTGGGAGGAGGCGCTCGAATTGGGCGTGCCGGTCTGGCTGCACACCGGGCATCAGCTGTCGACCCAAGGGTCGATAGCAAAGTTCGGTCATCCCATGCTCGTAGACGAGCTTGCGCTTCGTTACCCCGATCTGGTCATCATCATGGGGCATTGCGCCTGTCCTTGGTTCTGGGATGCGTGGTCGGTCTGTTGTAGGCATGAGAACGTTTACATGGACTTGTCGGTCTACACCGACCTGTATCACCACTTCCCATGGGACGCCTTCGCATCCTACGGACAGGAACATAAACTTCTCTTTGCGACGGATTATCCGTTTTCGGATTTCGAATCGTCCCTGAAGGCGATATCGGACTTGAACATCTCCGAGGATTTCAAGAGGAAGATACTCGGGGAAAATGCCTTGAAGGTTCTGGGAATCTCGAGGGGGTGAGGGATGATGCGCCTTTCGCTTTCGGGCAGGCTCATCGAGGTTCGATATCGCTATTGCGAGACGAGCGTGCCCGAATTCTTGAGGTTCGCACGGATGTGCGGCTACGATGCCGTGGAGTTGCGTGCGACGCAGATCACGGCCGACACGACCCTCGAAGAGGTGGAGGGGTTCCGAAGGGTGGCGGACGAACTGGGGATAGGGGTCTCATGCTGCATGCCGCCCGGGATAAGTGCGGACGAGGAGGGTTTGAAGGGTCTGGAGAAGTTCATCCCGCTCGCCGAGATGCTCCGGTGCGACGTGCTGAAGGTATGGGTTGGTGAGGCGGGATGGCTCAGGGAGGCGTGCGACCTGCTCGAACCCCATCGGATGACCCTAATCGTCCAGACCCACACGGGAGGTCCTTTCGAGACGGTTGACTCCTGCCTCGATGCGATAGCGAGGATAGGGCGTGACAACTTCGGCCTGCAATACGACCCCGCCAACTTCTTCGTCGCAAGGCAGGATTACGGTGAGGAGGCTGTGAAGCGGCTGGGCGGGCACATCCGTCAGCTCTCTGTTCAAAATGTTCGACCTGCCGAGCCGGATGAACCCGATGTGATGGAGGAAGAAGGGTTCTACTACACACGTTGCCTTTTGGGGGACCCTCGTGGGCTGGATTACGGATCGGTTTTCAGGGGGTTGAAGGAGATCGGGTTTGAAGGTTACGTCGTTTTGAACGAACCCAAATCCAAGCTCCTCCCTCGGGAGGAGTTCGCCCGCAGGGCAGCGGAGGAACTTCGGAAGCTTTTGGGGAAGGAGGCGTCGTCATGATAAAATGTGTCGAGTGCAGTGCGAACGCATGCGAGGGGGACATAAACCGAACGCCACAGTTCTGTCCCAGACGCCACGCAAGGGACGGGCTTGACAGGGCTCAGCAGATACGCACGACCGACCAGCAAGTGCTGAAGGTGGCCGAGGTGGCGGAGTCCGTTGCCAAGGACGGCTACCGCAGGTGGCCCCGTGTGATGGAGTTGATGGAGTTCGCCAAAAGGATGGGCTTCCGCAGACTGGGCGTCGCATTCTGCGCTGGTCTGAAGGAGGAGACGAGGGCTCTTTGTCGCATATTGGAGAGCCAAGGCTTCGAGGTCGTCAGCGTCGCATGCACGGTAGAAGGCGGATGCAACCCCGTCGGACAGGCTATGGTGCTCAACCAGGCAGGGACGGAACTTAACATCGTCGTGGGGCTGTGCATGGGACACGACATATTGTTCTCCAAGTTCTCCGAGGCACCTTTGACCACGCTCGTGGTCAAGGACAGGGTCACAGGTCACAACACCGTCGCACCGCTTGTGTGCGGATATTGGCGGAAAGCTTTGATGAAGTCGGACGTCGGAAGCTAAGACGGGAGGTGGCCATGAAAAGTTTGTTGATGCTCTTGGCCGTGCAGTCTTGTATAGTGTTGCTGATCTCGACCTCCGTCCGGTCCGCCGGCAGAACTTTCTACATGTCCCCAAGGGGCGACGACGCCAACCCGGGGACGAAATCGCTCCCCTGGCGGACGATACATTATGCCTGTAGCAGGCTCAGGGCTGGGGATACCCTTGTAATCGAGCCCGGCGATTATGGAGTGGTGAATGGCGTCAGATTCGCGAACGACGGAACGAGGGACGCCCCGATCGTGGTGAAGGCGGCCGAACCCGGAAAGGTCATATTCAGGGAAGGGACATGCGCTTTCGACCTGACGGGAAGTCACCACATCGTCATCGAAGGGATAAGGTTCCTTGGATACACCCGCAACACAGCGGTCGCCATCGGCGATCCCGCATCTTATATAAAGATCCGAAGGTGCATCTTCGAGGGCAACGGAGCCAACGGGATAACGGTGTGGGGGCATTCAGGGAACTTGTCGCTAACCCATCACTTTGAGTTTTACGAGAACCAGTTCATTGACACGAAGGAACTCCCCCGCGACCAGGACTACGGGATCAGCCTTAACTACGGTATGTATGCGTACGTCCATCACAACTACGTCTTCGGAAGGCACCACCAAGCCATCTCTTTCAAGAGGAAGTTCTGGTACGGGATCGCCGAGAAGAACGTGTTCGAAGGCTTCCTATACACCGCCCTCTACCTCGGTCAGAACCTGGACAAGGACGGGGAGGACAACAGGTCTCGTTACATTATCGCCCAGTGGAACGTGTTTCGCCCCGCAAAAGGCTATCGCGCCAAGACGCCCATCTGGTGCGCCAACGTGGAATATGCCGTGATAAGGCACAACTACATGGAGGGGCTGGAGGAAGTTGACGGCGGAGGAGGTGCTGGAATCCACCTTTCGGACAGGGAGGAGGGATACGAACCTGGCAACCCTGCCCATGTTCTGATTTACGGCAACGTGATGCGGCGCATAGGTGGAACCACGAACAACCCTGGCGTAAGGGCATTGGCGAAGTGCACGGATGTGCGCATCTTCCACAACACCTTCGCATATTGCAAGCGGGGCATCGGCTCCGAGTCGCCCGAAAGGCTGGTCTTCCTCAACAACATCTTCTACAAATCCGAACGCATGGTCTTCGAGCCGAAGGTGCAGAACTTCGTCTTCAGCCACAACTGCATCTACCCAGACTGGGAGGGGAAGGGTGCTAGTGACATCTCAGAGGACCCTCTTTTCGTGGGGCCGTTCGAGCCCCTCGTCCTGAAGGGGTTGAATCCCCACTTCGAACCCGACCCCAGGGCGGATGCGTGCAAGCTCAGGGAAGGGTCTCCTTGTATAGATGCCGGAGGGTTCCTGACCACGACGGTCGGGGCGGGCGAAGGCGAGGTCGTAAAGGTCGAGGATGCAAGCTGGTTCACGGACGGATTCGTCGGGGAGGTCCCAGATGTGGAATGGTTCTCCGGTGGGTTCGACGAACCTCAGGGGAGCTTGATAAGGATAGGAGACAGCGGTCCGCTCAGGGTCGTGGAGGTCGACTACGAGGACGACCTCATAAAGGTGGACAGGCCCATCAAGTGGAAGGATGGGGAGGGGGTCGGACTTTACTACTGGGGCGAGAGGCCGGACATAGGAGCGTACGAACATAGCGAGGAAGGCTCTTTCCTTTCGGGGACTTTCAAGAAAGGAGATTAAGATGATGAGGCTCGCTTTATGCGTCTTGGCCTTTCCCATGGCATCTTGGGCCATCACGATCTCTGAGGAGGAAAGGGAGGGCCAGCCGGTGGTCGTAATGGAGAACGACCTCTACAGGGCTGTCTTAGCTTACAGGCAGGCCAGGCTTCCCCTTTCCTATTTCTTCAAGCTCTCCGGCCACGAGGAGTTCGTGATGCCCGAGAAGCTCCTCGAGGACAAGGAGCACTTCCACTACTTCGGCGGGATAATAGACTGCATCCCTTCCACAAGCGGGGAGGACCCAGAGGACAGGAAGGGG
>Ga0164310_10002199_pt1 | contig 11162 bp, 11 predicted proteins | sample GuaBasSedimGuay1_FD_121795 | JGI IMG/M metagenome (GOLD analysis project Ga0164310, IMG submission 121795) | Subseafloor sediment microbial communities from Guaymas Basin, Gulf of California, Mexico - Guay1, Core 4569-9, 0-3 cm | ecosystem: Environmental > Aquatic > Marine > Hydrothermal vents... | reverse complement strand
GCTCTACAGTTATGGTTGCCATTTCAACGTGGTGTTCGAGATATCTAAGCCTCCCCTCAAGAGACTCTATCTCGGATCTTATCCTTGAAAGCTCCTTCTCCACCTTGAGTATCTCGTCGACGGTCTTCGCCTGGCCTAGGATCTCAAGGTATCTTTGCTCGGTAGCCTTTAAACTGTTAAGCCTGGCCTCCAGGTCCGTGTACTCCATTGTTACATCGTAGCCGTTAACCTCCTCGTTCTTTAGGGATCCCAGCCCCTTACACCATTCTAGAAACTGGTAGAACTGGTCAACAGGCACCCTAACCGTTATAACACCTGTTTTATAGTTGCCCACGCTACTGCTCATCGACTCTAGATATCCACCCATAGACTCCGCTTTAGACTTGATAGAAGCCATGGCTTCATCAACACTGTTGACTGTGAGGCTGAGGAAAGCCGAGTATATAACCTTACGCTCTCCACCACCATATTCCTCTTCCACCCCGGCAGTTTCAGCTGGAAGAAGGCTCTTCTCAACAGCGGGGTATGGTTGCACAGGGTAGGGTGGGGCCGCCCTCCGCATGGACATCCAGCCTCCAAGAACATAGCCTGCGATTAAGAGTATAGCCGCCGCTATACTCCACAGTAGAATTCTTCTATCTTTCAACATACAATAGTTCTAGGCTGAGAGCCCATTTAAAATGTTCCTTAAAGTTCAACATTTATCGAACCTTACCGGTTAGTAAGGCAGGGGTTTCCACTGCTTCTCCGCCGCCATTTTCAGCCTGTTTTGAAATTAAGGGTAGCATCGCATAGATTGTGTAACATCATAATATTACATTATTACATAATTGTTATAGTATTGGTGGTAGGTTCAGCTTTAGGGTTATCTTATGGGTGTTACTGGTAAGGTTCTTCTCATAATCGTAGTCCTGGCTGTGGGCCTTTCAGGGCTGTACTATACGATAGGACTCCGCAACGCCGGAGTAGGGGGGCAGAGGAGTCTGATTGAAGATGTTAAGGGTGCGAGGGCCATCGCCTGGATTGCGCCTCACCCTGATGACGAGATCTGGGCTTCCGCCCTCCTGGGGCTTGCCAGCCTGGGCTATGGGAGGGACGTTTATGTTGTTTCCCTTAGCAGGAACGCTACAGCAACCTACCCGGGGACATGGGAGGACAGGATGCAAGATAACAAAGATATCAAGGAGTACCTAGGGCTTGTAGGCTACGTCTACGCGGGCGAGTACCTTAAAAACTACCCCGGAGACGTCGAGGAGAAATTCTACGCCTTCCTCGACGACTTCATAGAGGAGACAGGCGTCGACCTGATAGTAACGTTTGAGAACACCCACGGTGCAAACGGGCACCCAGCCCACCTTACCGTCTCAAACTGGATAACCGGATATGCTAGGGAGCACGGTATTAAATTGTACTATGTGATAAATAGGGATCCAATACTTAACAGGGCTGAGCCTGGGCATCCTCTTGACCCCCTGCCGTACACCGACGTGCTTGACCTTGACAGGTACTACGTGGTGAAAAACGGGGCTAACATTTCCCTGTGGGAGCTGAAGCTTGGAGTAATAGAGATTTACAGCTCCTCCCAGCCGGGATGCTACTACTTTATGACAAACCCCAACGAGCTGGCTAAAGTTGTCCACAAGGAATGGTATAGGAGAGTAAACTGATCGCATCTTAACCTTTATATCTACTGTTTCATACCCGAATTTATTTCTGGCTTGTGCGAGGATAGTTACGCCTTTGTTGCCGCCATGTATACAACTTTTATTGCCTTTTGGGGGCAGGTGTTTGCACATTCGCCACATCCATGGCATGAGGAGAGGTCGACGGGGTAGGGTTCCTCGTCTATCATTTCAAGGACGCCCATGGGACATGCCTTTACGCATGCTCCGCACGCCTTGCACTTCTCATAGTCAATAACTACCCTGTAGAGGCTTGAGCCTGGAAGCAAACATGGTCTTTGAAATTAATTATTCAGGAATGTTTTAAATCTATACTCTAAATCGAAATATCAACGAGATTTTATCCGATGAAACATGAATGGCGTGGACAGGTGAGACTTATCTCTACAGTTTTTAAACTTCTCATCGGTACCTTGACACATGATTTTCTGGCTGGCTAATTATAAGCCTATTTTGTCTGGGTTTTAGACCTGTGTTGGTGGGAATCTCTCCATTTGTAGATGTTAAGCTCCTGTTTCTATGGCTTTATGGTTTAATAGGTGGTATGTTTGTTTCAAGAGTCTTTTCGAACTCTGGTAACGGCTGTGCAGGCCCTACCGTCTCAATTGTTACTGCAACTATATGTGTCATGTTTTTTGGGATTATGGTCTCGGGTGTGTAAAATCGCCCTTTTCCATCAGTAGGTGGGCCGAGAACGATAAGGATTGCATATCCATTCTTATGTGCAGGTATGAATTCAACGTAGTAGACAGAGTACTCCTGCTGGTTTTCATCCTGTCCTAGATTTCTTGGCTGAGCGATGACTATGAGCATGGAGGAGATAGCTACCATAGTAATGAATATGTATACTAATCTAGTTGATTGGACGTGCATTTCAATATAATGGTGTTCATAGATCAATTATAAATGTTTGTTATTTTTGCTCGTTAATCCATATCTTCATGCATTCAAATAGTTGTACTTCTTTGTCACCGTTGAAATCCACCCATTTGACTACTATAGCGTCGGCCTTTGTAAGCTGTTGGAGGTTGTATCCTATGAAGTAGGAGGCTGCAAGTGTTCCAAGTCTTGTGCATCCTTCTACAAACACCACGTTGCATGTGCCGTTGCTGTAGGCTTTGACGATTCCGTAGTCCTCACTCCAAAGCGTGCGTTTATTGACAATCCATTTTTCCCCATGATATGTTAAGGTTATACCTGAACTGGATACGTTGAAGCTGATCCCTAGGTTCCTGTTAAGCGTGGCTGCTAGGGGATTCGATACGGGTCCTCCTACAGATATTAATGTAGCTCCAGGCTTCAGATCGGGCTCTAGAGCTGTTTTAGCCTTCAACCTGCTACTTAGGAACTCCACTGCCTTCCGGTCTGCATCAGCACCCCATATCATTAGGTTTTCACCTCTTAGGAGTCCTGATATGGTTGTACCGTCCAAATCTTGACTCTTCCTGTTTTCAGCTGGAATTTCACATGTAAGCCCTACTTTCGCCCTTATCATGAAGTTTCCGTCAACAGCGCCTACACCCATCATGCATCTGTACCAGAGGAAGCTTCTGCCGCAAGCTTGACTTTTATCTAGGCCGAGGCCGAGGTTATCTTTTAAAGTGTAGTTCATTGTAGGCTTTATGGCAAAGTAGAAGTCACCCTCAACCCATATTTCGTACATTTCAAGGTTTATTGTAACCCAGCCAGCTTTTTCAGGGGTGTAAGGCTGGTTCCTCCACCATTGCCCGATCCTGTTGTCTATTAATGTTTTCCACAGTCCCGACGGTGGTTGACGGAAGATGGAGAAGTAGAAAGGCCAACTGTTGTTAATGTAAAGTATTATCGAAAGAATCTTAGCCCTACAAGGCACTGTGAACATGTTAACATACCATACTTCGCCGCAGTCTATCAAAGGCCTATAATAGAAATCCTCGGGTGTCCCGTCGTCATAGGAGATAACGTATATGTTAAGGTCTACATGTGAGATTAGCATGGTTGCTAAAAGCATTGCCTGAAAGATACCGGCAGTCTTCACACCCCTAAAATAGGAGCTCATACCTTATAAGGATTTAGTGATTAATACGGTTCAAAATTCAGGGAGGGATTTTCCACCTATATTAGCGCAACCGAAGAGTTTTAACAGACAGCTATACCTGATACGGATAGACTTTGATATGTTGGGAGTTTCACAGTGCTTTTAAATTAAGCAGGTTTGGTCTACTATAGGAGGCCTAAAAGTTTCAGGGAGAGCAGTATGCCCAGGGTTAGCAATGTTTTGGTGTCGTACTGTGGAGTGGTTTGTGAGTACTGCCCGGCATATCGTAAAAAGCTGTGTCCGGGCTGTGACCTACACGTTGACGAATGTGAATACATCAAGTGCGTTATAAATAGGAATGTTAAGAGCTGCCTCCTATGCGAGAGCTTCCCATGCAGCCTTCATAGGGAAGGCTTCGAGTGGACTACAGAGGAGTATGGAAAGCTTAGATGGAAAGTCTACAGTGATATATTTCTATGGGTGATGGATAGAACACGTTAGCCTTCCGGTGATTAATGAAGCGTCTTCGTTGAAACACGCATAAGTTCACGCACAAGCCAGGGTTCTCCCACGCACCGGCTGTGCATTCATTCGAGATATGACCTTCCATTTTTAATTTAAAGGCTGTTTAGAGGCTCTCTATATTGATGTTTAGCTCGGAGAGTTTGTCGCTTAATATTTTAAGGTATAGCTTTATGTCCTCCAGGTTGTCTTTCATTACTCTGTAGGCTTTTTCGACGTCTATAGAGGCGTACTTATGGGCGAGTATGTGTCTAAACCTTACCATCTCTATCATCTCGTCTCTCAGCTTTTCAGGAATGACCTTGTGTCTGCTGAGGATTTGGAATGCTTCAGCGTAGGTTTCTGGTGTTGGGAGCCTAAGCTTAACTATGGCTTTGAGTGTGAGGTCTATTGTTGATTGGACCGCTGTGTAGAGGTTCCAGAGCATGCATCCTGTTAGCACCTTGCTTGCCATGACTTCTTCCAGGGGCCTCCTCTTTATCTCGTCTAAGACCTCGAGCGCCTCTATTATTGTTTCAAACAGCATTTAGAAAACCCTTAGCCCTTAACTTTCTAACTGTTTGGATCTGATCTTTCACCTCTAAGGCCTCTACGAGCGTTTCATACATGAATTTTTCAAGGGCTTCCTCGTCCCTGCTGAACAGTAGTCTTCCCTCGGCTATTATTCTAAGCCTTAATAGAGGGGGAAGCTCGTTTAGCACTCTTAGATCCACGTATCCTATGGACGGAGGGAGCGACCTGAGAAGTTTCCTGTAGGATTCGAGGCTGGGCTTCCTCATGTATACTGCGATGTCTATGTCGCTGAACCTGTGCTGCTCTCCCCTTGCGAAGGAGCCGTAAAGATAGGAGAACAATATGTTGTCATTCTCTAAGAGTACTCTGGTGACCTCAGCTATCTTCTTCTCAATGTTCATTGATTACAATAACCACGTAGTGATTTAATATTTTAAGGATGTACCGCACATAGCCTATAGAATCTTTCATCTGAGGCTGGTGGGCGTGATGTATGCTCGAGTCATTAAAATGCTTTTCGAAGCGTTTCCCGAAACATACTCTGAGGAGCTTGGCATCCTCCTGGAAAGTGGGTCGTCAGGCGAGATTTTCAAGTGGTTTCTCGCCTCCCTGCTTTTCGGGAAGCCTATAAGAGAGGCTCAGGCCATGAAAACATACAGGTGCTTTGCCAGGCACGGGGTTATCACGCCCGAGGGGATTCTTGGTGCTGGCTGGGAAAGGCTTGTCCAGATACTGGACGAGGGAGGCTACACAAGGTACGACTTTTCAACCGCTGATAAGCTTCTGGAAGTGGCTGAGAACCTTCAGAAATGGTATGGTGGAGACCTAAACATTCTAAGGAGAAAGTCCAGCTGTGAGGAAGACCTCGTGGAAAGGCTGAAAAGCCTGGGCAAGGGTATAGGAGACGTTACAGTCCAGATATTTCTGAGGGAGCTGAGGCACGTTTGGAACGTTAGCCCTCCCCTTTCAAGGTTCACAGTCCTCGCAGCGCTGAACCTAGGGCTGATAGAAGAGAGCAGGCCTGAAAAAGCGCTGGACAGTCTCAGAAGCCTATGGGAGAGCCACAGGGTTGAAGGTAAAAAGTTCGTACATCTTGAAACATCGCTTCTCAGGCTTGGGAAGAACTACTGCAGGAAGAATAAGTGCACTACATGCCCGTTTAAGGGTGTTTGCAGGCGTTTCCAACTCAGCTAGCCCTTGCAAGCTAAGCCTTAAAGGCGGGCCTGGACATGGCCTGCCCTCAGCCCCATACCCTCGCCTTGTTCATCGCACTCTATGTTTCAACGCTTTATATAGTTTCCTCTCTACCTGGTAGACTGTTTTTAGGATTTTGCTTCTCACATCCGGCTTTAGCAGGGGTTTCAGCCGGCTCCTGCTAAATTTTAAATGTTAAATTTTAAATGTTTGTTCACAAGGTGAACATGATAGGTAGGGCTCAGGCGGTGGGCGGTGGAAGCCCTTCAACCTCACTACCCTCCTCCACCTCTAATCTCTCAATCTCTACCTTGCCTTTTCTGATCTCCTCAAGCAGTTTGAGGACGGCTTCGAACTCGGGGATCTTGTTCGCCCTTGCATACTCGCCTATCCTTATAGCCTCCACCTTCCTGTAGTCGTCTTTCATGTCTAGGCCTAGCTTCCAGAGCCGCCTTATGTAGAGAGTTTTCCCCTTGAGGAGCCTGTAGGCTTCAGCCCCGTATCTTAAAGCTCTCCTGTGGTCAATGTAGCCTTTAGAAGCCATGTATAGCATTACGGCCAGCAGGGGTATCGTCGGAAGAGGGGCAACCTTCAACCCTAAGAGGCAGATGGGCAACCCAAGTAGGCCTAAAACCAGGTAGGCCAAAGCGTCACCCTTATTCCTGGCTTCCATAGAAATCCTGTAAAGCCTACCAACCTCTCCTCCCGACTCTATCTCTGGCCATGCGATTATAAGCCTATCATTCAGTGCAAGCCTAAGCCTTCCCAGCCACTTCCTAGTGAGAGGCCTAGAAGAGTAGTATCCTGAGATAAGCCATGGCAAGAGCGACAGGGGGGAGACGGCGAGCACAGGCCTGCCTATAGCCCCCGACCATAGGAACTGTATGTTGCCTACAAGCACCACAAGGGAGGAGCAGGTGACCGCAATGCTCAGCCATAGCATATTTCTAACAAAGTCCCCGCTCTGGTAGGAGGTCATCATGTTTTCAAAGTAGTAGTAAGAGGATCCCATCTTAGCGCTCCCGGTAAGCCTGTACGCTTTGAAGTACGCGTCCATCAAGGCGGAGGCATAGTCCATGTCTCTAGACAGCCTAGCCCGGTAGATTAGGAAGCCTGCAACAGGTATAATGGCCGCAAGCACGGCTGTAAAGCGGCTGGGATGATATAGGCCAAGATAGGTCAGGGAGGCCACGACCAGCAAGCCTAAGAAAAGATTTTCCACTATAACGGCTAGGTGGGATAAGGCTAGTATCTTCGCGGATCTTATACGGTTAAGAAGGGGAAACAGGATATTTATCAGGATGCAAACCAGTAGGGAGAGCACCACTATTGAGAGAAAGACCGATCTAACAAGCTCGGTTAGGGATGCACCCAAATCTCTAGGGCAGTATGGGAAGACAAGCCATAAAATGAAAAGTAGAAATAGCCCAGTCAAGATACTGCTGAAATTGTGGAAAGGGCTTGAAAAGGGAATACCTTCCGGTCTAACATTGGCTACGGCGGGCCCCTCCCGGTTTGCCACTTTCATGTAACAAATCATAAATACTTTCTAATAAATCTAACATTCTAAGAACTATCAAACATACCGGTGATACCTGAAGGTTTAGACCGGGGAACCCGGCGAGTACGCTAAAAAGGGTTACAGGGGGTTTAGCTGCCTGGTATCTCCTTAGATAGCCTTTCTATTTTTTCGACTTTTCCCACATCGGCTTCCTCGTCTATCTCAGCCTTTTCAACATATCTTACCTCGTCAACCTCTGCTCCACGCTCCACCTTGACTTCTATGCCTTCCACAACCTCCGCTTCAGCTTTCTTCCTGATTCTAACCTTTCCTCCTATTATTGTCCCCCTAACCCTGGACTTCCTGCCTATATCCACCTTACCCGCGACTATCTCCTCCGCCGCAGCTGCGCCGGAGAGCACGAACGAACCTGCAACAACATTCTTGGCTTTTATTGTTCCCGAAACCTCGATATCGCCGCCCTTAACCTCTCCCCCTACCTTTATTGCTCCTGAGACGTCGAGCCTTTCACACTTGAGGTCTTCGTTTATCTTCATGCTTCCCGATACGGAGAGCTCCTCGACGTCGAGGCTTCCCTCAACCTTTCCTGAGCCGCTCACCGAGAACTCCTCGCCCACTCCGTCCCCCTCTATCTTCACCGAGCCTGAAACGCTTATCCTGCCGAACTTGGCAGGGCCCCTCAGCTTCACCGAGCCGCTAACATGCAGGTCTTCAACCCCCTCCACCTTCATCACCGTCAAGATAGAACGGCTCCCCAAGTATAAATATAACTCACAAATTGTTAGTATAAGTTGTGAGGAGGTATAGGTGTATCCACGATATCATACACGACATGCTGGCCGCCCTCGCCGAAGGTGAGAAGGGGATAACAGAGCTCTGCCTGAACGCAGGAATACCAGTCGACAGGGGCAAGAAGATAGTGGACTACCTCGTTGCATGCGGCCTATTAACAGTAAGCATGGAGAATAACAGGGTAAAGTATAGGATCACAGTCGCCGGCTACCAGTGGATAGGAACCTACCAGCGTCTAAAAGAACTCCTCCAAACATAGAGAATAGGCTTTTATCCTATACCCGGCTATTCCATGTCGATGTTTTTAAGGATAGGACATAGGGGTGCAAGGGCCTACAAGCCTGAGAACACTCTTTCAAGCTTCGCCTACGCCGTCCAGCTAGGGGCTAACGCCGTAGAGTTTGACGTCAGGAGAACGAGGGATGGGGAGGTGGTGGTTATACACGATGAGACGGTCGACAGGGTTTCAGACGGCACGGGCCTAGTGCGGGAGTTAACCCTCGAGGAGATTAAGAGGCTGAGAGTGGACGGGGAGAAGATACCAACCCTCAGGGAAGCCCTAGAATTCCTAGACGGGAGGGTTGACAGGATACTTGTAGAGCTGAAGGAGACAGGCTATGAAGACCATGTACTGAGTGTGGTTGAGGAGTGCAGGCTTATAGACAGGGTGATACTAATATCCTTCCACGAGGAAGCTCTGAGGAACATCCAAGCGGTAGACAGTAGAGTTAAGACTGGCCTAATATACGTCAAGCATAGCAGCCCCATCCAAGCCGCTCTCAGCTTGGAGGCTGACTACCTAGTTGCCTTCCACAAGTTCGTTCACAGACGGAATGTAGATCAGGCTCATGAAAACAAGCTGAAAATAATAGTATGGACCATAAATGATCCCGGCGAGGCAGCGAGATACGTAAAGATGGGAGTAGATGGGATAGCAAGCGACAGGCCAGACATATTGGCAGAGATAAGCCTACCAAAGTAGGAACCACACAGTCCAAAAGCTGCTATTTCCCATTTATAGGCTCAATTTGTCCTTTTCCTACTTTCCCCTGGCACCCCCGCCTGCAAATAGCTTCACAATACACGTGTAGACATTGGATATGTCCGTAGTGTATGGAATCAGCCTTAAAATTTCTATAAACAGGGCACTCTGAAACGAAACCGTAGGATTACAAAGTGTTGCGGAAGTGAACCCACGATGCATAGGTTATCGTCAACGATCACCATCCGAATCTATTAGAGAGTCTTTAAAACCCCGGGGTGCGGAACGATTCAGCGTTAAAGATGGTAAGATTAACTGTATGAACCATGAGGACAGTAGCAACCAAATGAAAAAAGGGGTTAGGAGGGAATTCCAGTATCCATCCAGACTGCAATGTAAGACCTGTGGTAGAGCGCAGGCCAGACGTAGCCAACGGAGACTATTTCAGTGTAGAGGTCATCGTCCGGGTCTCCCACTGCTAGGTCATAGAATTCCGGCCAGGCTGTAGCCCTTCCTCCCACCGAGTCATATATGAAGTTTGAGCCGTCGAACTCGTAGGCCCTAACCTGGGCCCTCTGGTAATACCTGTATATACATGCAGCTACGAGCACCTCTGTGGTTCCATCTTCATCGACGTCTCCAAGGCTGACAGCATTTACCCACGTATCACTTGTGCCTGCTGCAGCGAAGAGCTCCGTCCACGCGACAGGAGTTATGGCAGTACCGTCATACCTGAATGCGTAGAGGTAGCCCCACCAGGACCACACACCACGCCATCCACCAACTATGATCTCAACTGCACCGTCCCCGTCGACGTCGCCTGCTGCCACTCCCTCACCAACCGTGGCCTCTTCATTAATCTGCCATAAGTACGATGTAAGATCGTATGAGTCCTCAGCTATCGAGTCCAGCACGTATAGCGCGCCACTTCCCTCCTCCTCGCCTGTTATCGCCGCCTCGGCGACGCCGTCCCCGTCAAGGTCGCATATGTAAACGTCGTAGAACCCTGTCGGTGTATCGATTACGTGGCCCTTGAAGGTGAACTCATGGGTTAGGGTTGGGTAGATGTATTCAAACACCTTAATGAAGCCGTAGCTCGCGCCGTCTTTTCCTTTCTCATAGTATCCAACTGTTACAACCTCAGCATTGCCGTCTCCATCTATGTCCCCTGCGGCCACGGCCATGGCGTACGTGGCGTATCTCCCTCCTATGCAGAAGGCTCTCCGGGTTATCAGGGATAGGTCGGTGCCTAGCCTAACTGTGACCTCCGATCTCACGGGGCCTAACCTCGTGTCAAGCCTTCTGGACGGTGGTGCAGCCTTCCTCTCCCTATGCCTACCAAGCCTGAAGGCTACTGTCCCATAAGCTGATGTCAGAATATCGGCAGCAGATCCCTCCGCGTATAGTGCAGATACATCTGTTAGCTTGGTGTCAACTGTGCCGGGTATACGCCAGATCCTGACTTCCTTCCTCCTTACCATGGCTCCCGGCCTTAGGTCCCACATTATCAGGTGAGCCTTCCACGTATCATCAAACTCTGTTGAGGATGCTGTCACTACATCGTCGTACCCGTCGGCGTCTACGTCCCCGACCACAACTCCGTAGCACTCTGAGTCTGACCCTGCCCAGTAGTAGTTAGCCTCTCTAACAATAGTCCTAGGACGGACAAGGCTGAGGGCCCTAATGGAGCCCGAATCCGCTACTCCCGCATCCGTGTTTATCGCAAGGTCGAGTACGCCGTCGCCTGTGAAGTCCGCAGCATCAATAGCTACAACCCAGTCAGTAGTTGAGTATACGGATATGAGGTTGCCTGTTAGGGCGTTAAATATCATAACGTTGTCCATGTCCCCACAGGCGGCGACATCGGCAACCCCGTCCCCGTCGAGGTCTCCAGCAACGACTATGTCAGAGATTTCATCCCAATAGCTGTCTGAGCCG
>Ga0164310_10002198_pt1 | contig 11169 bp, 9 predicted proteins | sample GuaBasSedimGuay1_FD_121795 | JGI IMG/M metagenome (GOLD analysis project Ga0164310, IMG submission 121795) | Subseafloor sediment microbial communities from Guaymas Basin, Gulf of California, Mexico - Guay1, Core 4569-9, 0-3 cm | ecosystem: Environmental > Aquatic > Marine > Hydrothermal vents >... | reverse complement strand
GTGCCTTGAGGGCGTCGATTTACTTCCCCTTTAATCTTTATCACATCTTCATTTTTTAACTTCTTTGCTTTTTTATAAATCTCCTTAAAAGAAGGGAGAAAAACAATCTGTGTCTTTCCATAGCGGTCTCTTAAATCAATAAAAATAATCTTTCCATGGTCCCGTCGGGAATCCACCCACCCACAAAGAATAACTTCTTCTCCAATATTATTCATATTAAGCTGACCGCAAGTATGTGTTCTCAACATTTTTATTCTTAAAGATTTATCTTTTCTAAAAACTGGTTCCAGTCTACCTTCTCCTGCTGAGACTTCCTCATATCCCTCAAAGTAAAAAAACCTTCTTTTAATTCCTCCTCTCCTATAATGATCGTGAATTCGGCCCCTAACTTTTGAGCTAATCTCAGTTGAGCTTTTAGGGATTTCTCAAGATAGCTCATCTGAGAAGGAACATCCCTTTCTCTTAAAGAATTTAACACCTCTATCGCTTTATCCAGACAACTCTCTCTATAAGCGATAAATACTTTTAAATAAGGTCTTTTTTTCTCCTCTTCCAAAAGAAGCATCATCCTCTCTATGCCTAAAGCAAAACCTATCGCAGGGATATCCGGACCTCCCATATTCTTAACCAAAGAATTATACCTTCCTCCTGCACCACAAGCATCTTGTGAGCCTAATTTATGAGAAACAATTTCAAACACTGTATTGGTATAATAGTCAAGGCCTCTTACCAGGGTGGGGGAATAATCATAGGAGATTTTTAACCTATCCAAATAGTATAAGACGCGTTTAAAATGTTCTTGACAGGAAGAACAAAGATAGACATCTTTCTTAGAAGTTTCTACTATCCTTCTACAACTTTTCTCCTTGCAATCTAAAACTCTTAAAGGATTTCCTTCTAATCTTTTTCTGCATAAAGGGCATAACTCTTTCTTCCGATTCTGCAATTGTTTAATTAGTTTATTTTTCCATCTCTCTTTATCTTCCTGACAACCTAAACTATTTATCTTGAGTTTCACATCTCTTATTCCACATTCCTCCAGAATAAGCAAAGCTAACTTGATTACCTCGGCATCCAAATAAGGCAGGTTAGAGCCCAAGCATTCTCCCCCTATATGGTGAAACTGACGCAATCTACCTTTTTGGGGCCTCTCTCCTCTAAACATAGGACCAATATAAAAAAATTTATGAAACTCTTTCTCCTTCCAGAGGGTATGTTCAATGAAAAACCTTACCACCTGTGCGGTACCTTCCGGTCTTAAAACGATATCCTTACCTTCTATTTTAAACATCTGCCTCTCTACGATATCTGTAAACTCTCCTACGCTTTTTATAAAAACAGAACTTTCCTCAAGTAGAGGCAAAATTATCTCTTCATAACCAAACGTTCTAAATATCTTTTTAGCCCTTTCGGTAATTTCTTGAAAAACTATGGTTTGCGAAGAAAAAAAATCAGTAGTTCCTTTTACATGCTGATAATATCTTTTCATAATATCAGGAAAAAGACTTCAGCTTTCGTCCTGGTTTAAACACAATTATTTGACGAGGCGGGATGGGAACTATCTCTTTAGTCTTGGGATTGCGTCCAATTTTTGCTTTTCTTTTCTTGAAATAGAAAACACCAAAATTACGTAATTCTATTCTTTCTTTACTCTTTAATGCTTCCATCATTGCAGAAAACAACTCCTCTATAATTTTTTTTACCGTTACCTGCTTTATGCCTGTATTTTTACTTACTTTCAAAACCAAATCTTTCTTTGTCATTTGTTAAGATAATAACACTCTAATCTTGGAGTGTCAAGGAAAGATTCTCCTCTCCCACAATCGATTTAAGCTCTTCTAAAAGGTCCTTGTTTACCTTAAGATAGAAATTTTGAGAAGGTGTTATCTTTAGGGGCAGAGAATTTTTCCTTCTTAGAGTAAGAACTAAAGGGATACTACCACGGTGAGAGGAAAGTATCTCCTTCAATCTTTCAATATCTACCTTGGAAGTAAGTGCAATATTTAAAGTGCTTATTTTCTCCCAAATCTTGTCTATCTCTATTACCTTGGAAGCAACTATCTTAGGAATTTTCTCCTTCATTTGCAATCTTCCCTCAACAAAAATTATTTTTGTCTCCTTAAGCAATACGCCAACTTCTTGATACAACTTAGGAAAAACAAATACTTCTATATTCTGCGTCTCATCCCCTATACGTAAAATAGCCATCTTCTCTTTATCTCTTCGTGTTATTGTCACCTTAATCTTATCAATTACCCCAATAGTGCAAACATCTCTTTCTTTCTCCTCTTCATAGAAAGATGCGATATTTTCTGCTTTCAAGTAAGAGTATAAGTGTTTATAACGAGATACGGGATGGCTACTTACATACAAACCCAATAGTTCTTTCTCAAAACGAAGTAAGTCGTTTTTGGGCCATTCTTCAATCTGAGGAATTTTGGGTGAAAAGGAAAAAAGAAACAACTGCTGTTGTGTTCTCAAATTACCCATTTCAAGAACTTTATCCAGTAGAACAAACATCTGTGCACGTTTTAGGCCAAAACTATCCATTGCTCCTGATTTAATAAGACTTTCCATCACTTTCTTATTTACCGCACGTTTATCTACTCTTAGACAAAAATCAAAAAAACTCTCAAATTTTCTTTCTTTTCTTAATTGAATAATATTCTCTAAAGCCGCTTCTCCTACATTTTTTATCGCCAGAAGACCAAAACGGATATTGCCTTCTTCAGTCACAGTAAAATTGGCAAAACTATAGTTAATATCAGGAGGCAAAACCTTTATTCCCAGCCGTTTTGCTTCATTAATATACTCCACAATTTTATCTGTATTAGTCCGTTCACTGGTAAGTAAAGCGGTCATAAATTCTACAGGAAAATTTGCTTTAAGAAATGCAGTGCGGTAAGAGATAAGAGCATAGGCAGTAGAATGGCTTTTATTAAACCCGTATCCACTGAAATAATCGATAAGGTTAAATATTTTGAAAGCAATCTCTTGAGAGATTCCGTGTCTCAGGCACCCCTGAATAAAAAGAGATCTTTGCTCCTCCATAATCTCAGGAATCTTTTTACCAATTGCTTTTCTTAAAAGGTCTGCCTGAGAGAGAGAAAAGCCTGCTAAGTATGAGGCAATCTGCATCGTCTGTTCCTGATAAAGAATAATTCCATAGGTCTCTTTAAGAATAGGCTCCAATGCGGAATGAAGATAAGTAATCGGTTTTTTCTCTTGCTTCCTTTCAATGAAATCAGAAACCAAACCGCTTCCCAAGGGTCCTGGTCGATGCAAAGCCAATACGGCAATTAAATCTTTAAACTCGGTAGGCTTAAGCCTTTTAAGAATCTGCCTCATCCCCTGACTCTCCAATTGAAATACCCCAATAGTTTCCCCCTCTGCTAAAAGTCTAAATGTCTTCTTATCATCTAAAGGAATCTTACCGATATCTATATCCACTCCTTTAGTTCTTCTTATTATCTTTAAAGTCTGATCGATAACCGTTAATGTTTTTAGCCCTAAAATATCCATCTTAAGCAAACCTAACTTCTCAAGGGATTCCATATCTAAACCAGTAACAATCTCTCCTTCTTGGGCTTTAGCCAAGGGTATTCTCTCCATAAGTGGTCTATCAGAAATTACTACTCCTGCAGCATGCGTTGAGGCATGACGGGATAAACCTTCAAGCTTTAAAGCAGTATCAATCAATCTTTTAATTCGGGAATCTCTTTCATAAATATCTTTCAGTTCCGGATTTAGCTGTAACGCCTCTTTTAGAGTTATCTGATGTCCTATAGGATGAGGAATCATCTTAGCAATTCTGTCTACTTCCGAATAACTCAACCCTAAAACTCTACCCACATCTCTGACTACCGCACGGGCAAGAAGGGTCCCAAAAGTAATAATCTGTGCCACACACTCTCTCCCATATTTTCTGGCTATATACTCTAAAACTTCCCCTCTTCTCTCATAACAGAAATCTATATCAATATCTGGCATAGAGACTCTTTGGGGATTAAGAAAACGTTCAAAAAGCAACCCGTATTTTAAAGGATCAATATCGGTAATCTCAAGAAGGTAACTTACGATGCTACCAGCACTGGAGCCTCTTCCCGGACCTACAGGAATCTTTCTTTCTTTGGCAAATTTCACTATATCCTGAATGATTAAGAAATAACTGGAGAAGCCAGTATCTTTTATTATCCTTAATTCATACTCTAAACGTTCGATTATATCTTTTGAGGATTGAGGGTATCTTTTCTTTAAATTTTTATAGCAGAGTTTTTTTAAATATTGAAATTCATCCTCTTCTCCTTCTGGTAAAGGAAAACGAGGAAGAGAATAAGAAGAAAAATTAAATTTAAAATTACATTTTTGAGAAATCTCTAAGGTATTATTTAAAGCTTCCGGATGCCAAGAAAATAGTCTGTGCATCTCTTGAGGCGAACGAAAATAAAAAGTATCACTATTAAAACGGAAATGAGTAGGATCATCTAAGGTGGTTTGTGTCTGAAGGCACAAAAGAACCTCATGAGCAAAAGCCTCATCCTGATTAATGTAGTGAATATCATTGGTAGCTACAACAGGAATCTTTAAATCCTTACTTATTTTTAGAAGAACTTCATTTACTTTATACTGCTCTTTTAATCCATTATCCATCAGCTCCAGATAAAAATTATCTTTTCCCAAAATAGATAAATACTCATCCGCTTTCTTAAAAGCCTGATTTGTCCTTTCTTCTAATATAAGGGAAGGAATCTCCCCTTTAAGGCACCCGCTTAACCCAATAAGTCCACAGGAATATCTTTCCAAAAGTTCTTTATCTATACGTGGTTTATAATAAAATCCTTCGATATTAGAGAGACTTACTAACTTAACTAAATTTTTATAGCCTTCCTCATTTTTTGCCAAAAGAAGAAGATGAAAATTCGATTCTCCTCCTTCCTTTTTGAATCGTGACTGGCCAGCTACATAGAACTCACATCCAATGATTGGTTTTATATTATTCTCCTCACACAACTGATAGAACTTTACCGCTCCAAATAAATTCCCATGATCGGTAATCGCTAAGGCAGGCATAGAGAACTCTTTTGCTTTCTCCACCAACCTTTCTAAGTGGGCAGCTCCATCCAAAAGACTGTATTGGGTATGAACATGAAGATGGACAAACTCTCTCTCCATCATTCCCACTCTATCGTGGCCGGAGGTTTTGAAGTTATATCAAAAACTACTCTATTTACCCCCTTAACTCGATTGACGATGCTTGTGGAAATTTCCTCTAAAATATCCCCATCTATCTTTGCCCAATCAGCGGTCATCCCATCTAAACTTGTAACTGCTCTTATCGCAATCACATTTTCATAAGTTCTTTTATCCCCCATAACCCCCACACTTCTTATAGGAAGAAGCACACAAAATGCCTGCCATAAGTCTTTATATATTCCTTTTCTTTTAATAATTTCCTCTAAAATATCATCCGCTTCTCTTAATACCTTTAATCGCTTTTGGTTAACCTCTCCAATAATTCTTACCGCAAGTCCCGGCCCCGGAAAAGGGTGTCTGGCTACTATCTCCTCAGGTAACCCTAAAATTTTGGCAATCTTTCTCACCTCATCCTTAAATAACTGACGAAAAGGCTCAATTAATTTCAACTTCATCTTCTGAGGTAACCCTCCTACATTGTGATGAGATTTAATCTTTGCTGTGGGTCCTCCAAAAAAGGAGGTAGACTCAATTACATCAGGATATAAAGTTCCTTGAGCAAGAAAACCTACATTTAACTTTTTTGCTTCTTTTTCAAAAATCTCTATAAATGTATGCCCGATAATTCTGCGTTTTTCTTCAGGCTCTACCACTTTTTTAAGTCTGGTCAAAAATAGAGAAGCAGCATTAATAATATATAAATTCATCCTGAAATTCTTTTTAAATATCTTCTCTGTTTTACGCTTCTCATTTTTTCTTAAAAGTCCGTTATCTACAAATATACACTTTAAATTTCTGCCTACTGCTTTATAAATTAATACAGCTAATGTAGAGGAATCCACGCCTCCACTTAAAGCACAGATAACTTTCTTTCCCCCTACTCTCTTTTTTATCTCTTTAACTTTTCTTTTTATAAAGTCTTCAAGCTGCCAGGAGGCAAAACATTCACATATACGAAATAGAAAGTTAGAGATTATCTGAATCCCTAATTGAGTATGCACAACTTCAGGATGAAATTGCACGCCATAAATCTTTTGAGAAGGAAGAAAAAAAGAAGCAAACTTTAAGTTATCTGTATGCGATAAGGATGATGCTTTTGGAGGAAGTTTTACCACGTAATCCCCATGACTCATCCAGACAACTATTCTTGCCGGCAAAGAGAAAAATAAACTTTTATGGTCATCGATATACATCATAGTTTTCCCATATTCCTGTTTCTTTGCCTTTTTTACATCTCCTCCCAAAAATTTTGCCAGAATCTGCATTCCATAGCAAATCCCTAAAATAGGAACACCCAACTTCAATATTTCCTTATTCAGGCAAGGTGCGTTCTTCTCATAAACACTGTGAGGGCCTCCAGATAAAATTATTCCCTTAGGGTCTATCTTTCTTATTTTTTCCTTACTTATATTATAAGGCTCAATGACACTGAAGACTTTAAGTTCCCTAATTCGGCGGGCAATAAGTTGAGTATATTGAGAACCATAATCTAAAACAAGAATTGTATCTTTCATTATTTCCCCATCCCCACTCTTTGCACAACTTGAAGAATTTTCCCCTCGGTTTGGATAGAAGGAGCAATAATAATCTCTACAAAATGCATCTCTTTAATATTGCGTACCCCCAAAGCTCCCATCGAAGTAGCTAAAGCTCCTGCCAAGTTCTGAGAACCATCATCTACCGTAGCCGGCCCAAAGATAATCTGTTCTAAAGTCCCCGATATTCCTACATATATACGTGTGCCTCGGGGTAAATTAACATGAGAAGTGGCCATCCCCCAATGATAACCTCGCCCGGGAGCCTCTTGAGCGCGAGCAAAGGCTGAACCTAACATCACACTATCTGCCCCACAGGCAATCGCTTTACAGACATCCCCTCCTGTACGCATCCCTCCATCAGTAATAATAGAAATATACTTTCCTGTCTTCTGATAATAAAAATCACGCGCTGCTGCACAATCAATAGTGGCAGTAGCCTGAGGAACACCTATTCCTAAAACTCCTCGTGTAGTGCAGGCAGTTCCCGGTCCCACTCCCACAAGAATTGCTGCGCAACCTGTCTCTAAAAGTTCCAATGTCACCTCATAAGTCACACAATTCCCCACAATCACAGGAATTCTTCTTGCTTTACAAAATTTAACTAAATCTAAGGGTTTATACTTTGTGGAGAGATGTTTTTTGGTAGTAACTGTAGCCTGAACTATAAAACAATCTGCTCCTGCCTCCTCAGCAATAGGAGCAAACTTTTGAGCATTCTGAGGAATACAACTTACACAAGCATATCCTCCTTCTTTCTTTATCTGCTCAACCCTTTTAGCAATGAGTTTCTCTTTTATAGGGGTGGTATAAATCTTTTGTATAAGATTGGTTGCTTGCTCAGGATTAGCCTTTGCAATTTCCTCTAATACCTCATCAGGATTCTCATAACGGGTCTGGATTCCATCTAAATTCAATACCGCAATTCCCCCTAGTTTAGACATCTCCACAGCAAACTTAACATCTACTACTCCATCCATTGCCGAAGCAAGAAAAGGAATAGGAAAACGCCTTCCGGCAAACTCCCAAGATATATCTACTTCCTCAGGATTAATTGTTACTTTCCCAGGAACTAAAGCTATCTCATCAAGGCCGTAACAGCGACGCGCACGTCTTCCTTTACCGATCCACTCTGCCATACCTCCTCCTATCTTACTACTTCTGCCTCCATTATCTTTTTCTTAAAGTAAAAGGCGAATTCTTGTGCCTCCTTTTTACAAAATAAATTATTTTTAAAAAATAAATATTGTTTTTCTACATTTTTATTTTTTACATCTCCTATAAAATAAACATTTAATGAAGAAAAGTTATCTGAAGAATCAAAAAACCTATCGTTAGAGGTAAAACCGCTGTCAATAAAAACACAATGGGAAGAATAAAATTTCCCTTTTTCTGTCTTTATCGCTTTAACATATTTTTCTCCAATAATCTCTATTATATTATCAAAATGGATTTTTATCCCTCTTTTCTCCAAAATTTCTATCACCTTTTCCTTTCTTTTTATAAAAGAAGGCAGAGGGAAAAATATTCTTATCTCCTTATCTTTTAAAAAAGAAAGGGAAAAACATAATTTTATCCCCAAAAAAGTAAAAGCAATTACTGCCAACTCCTTACTCATCTTTAAATAATCTTTTAAAGAGAGAGGGTCAATCTGGGATAGAAAAAAAACACCCTCATAATTTTTTCCTTTCAAAGAAGCCAAATCTTTGGAAGAAAGGCCACTGGCTACAACAATTATATCAAATTCTTCTGAACTTCCGTCCTTAAATACAACCTTCTTCTTTGAAGGAACTAACTTTGCTACTTCTTTATGGATAAAATTAAATTCTTCTTTTCTGGAGATTTTTTTTAAATCTATTATCTCACCATCTTTTTCTCTCAAGAGAGAAAAAATATCCTTCCGTGCAAAGGAACATCTTCTTTTATCTACAACAGAAACCTTTCCTTTAAAACCCATTTTTTTCAACTTCTTCACAAAAGTCAAGCCTGCCACCCCCCCTCCTATAACACAGATCTTCATTTTAAAATTCTCTCTATAAGGCTATAATATCCTAAAGGCATAAAATGAATACCTGCAGCTATATCTTTCAAATCATCAACTAATTGAGAACTTATCTTTACTATCTCCTCTTTTATATCTTTTGCCTTCTCTATTCTTTCCCGGTAAGAAGGAGGAATATATATCCCTATTTTCTTATGCAGATAATTAGCCATACGTGCTGATTTTAAAAATATTATCCCCGCAATAATCTTTGTCTTAAATCTTTTTGCTTTTTTCATAAATCTATAAAACTTTTCCACATCAAATATAGGTTGAGTCTGGAAAAAACTCGCTCCTGCTTTTATCTTCTCCTCCATCTTTTTCAGTTCTTTGTCTATGTTTTGAGCTAAGGGATTTAAAGCTGCTCCAATGAAAAATTGTGGTTTCCCTTTTAGTTTATTACTCATATAGTCGAACCCTTCATTAAGTTTTTGAGCGATTTTTATCAAACCTATGGAATCAACCTCAAAGACTTCCTTAGCTGAGGGATGGTCTCCTTTTTTAGAAGTATCTCCTGTAAGAAGAAGCAAGTTCTTTATTCCCAGAATGTAACTGGCCAGCAAATCTCCCTGAAGGGCGACAATATTTCTATCCCGCGCAGTCAACTGCAAGATTGGTTCTAATTTTTTCTCTTTAAGTTTCACTGCCAAAGCCCAACTACTTGCTCGCATAACAGAAGCTTGCATATCAGTAACATTAAAGGCATCGATTGTATCTCTTAAAGGAGTAATGTCTCCTAAAACATCCTCCACCATTACTCCCTTGGGAGGTTCAACCTCAACAGTATAAACGAAGTTATTGTTTTCCAGCTTCTGCTGAAAATTCATCTTCTCTCATCCTATACGCTTTAAAAAGATTAAGGAATAGATAAAGGGGAGTCAGGCTCCCCACCCCTCCAGGAACAGGAGTTATAAAAGAAACTTTTCTTTTTACGTTCTCGGTATCTACGTCTCCACATATCCTTCCTTTTAGAGAAGAAATTCCCACATCAATAACTACTGCTCCTCTTTTTATCCATTCCTCTTTTAAAAACCTGGGTTTTCCTACAGAAGAAATAACAATATCTGCTCTTCTTAAATAGAAAGGCAGCTTCTTTCTTTTATAGGTAGCAATATGAGTAATGCTTAAAGTAGCCAATTTATCCAAAAGAAGAACACTTAACGGTTTACCAATATGAGGAGAAAACCCTACAAGCACCACATCTTTTCCATAAAGGTCTATCTTCAACTCCTCCAGTATCCTCAAAATACTTAAAACTGTGGGAGGAATAAACAAAGGTGTTCCCAGCATAGTTCTTCCTAAATTATAAGGAGTTATTCCCTCAATATCCTTGTAAGGAGAAATCAGAGAGAAAATTCCAGCCTCCCATTTTTTTTTCGGCAGAGGTCGATGGATAATTATTCCCCCTACGGTAGAATCTTTATTAAGAGAGGCCAATAACTTAGCAATTTTTGCAAAAGAAACTCCTGAAGAAAAACTATACAGTTTATACTCAACGCCCAATTTCTGAGCTAACTTTTTTTGTATAGAGATATAAAGCAGAGAAGAAGCATCCTCCCCTATGCAGAAAGAGGCTAAAGCTATCCTCTTCTTTATCTTTTTTCTTTCTTTCTCAACTTGAGAAAAAAGTTGACTTCTTAGAGAAGTAAGGTCTAAAACTTCACCCATCTTAATTCTTTAATATATTCTTTTAGCTTATCTATATTTCCCGTCCTCTGGGAAAATAATCTCTGGTTTGCTTCCAAATTTCTCAGGCATCCTTTAATAACGATTATAAGAAGTTTCGCCCCCAGAGAGAAATCGTCTTTTATCACCCTTTTTACTTCTTTTCTTTTCTCCTTCATCATCTTTAGTATTCTAAAAGAAGTCTTCCCCAAATAAAAAGAGATATTTTCTAATTTTTTAAGAAAATATTTTTTTCTTTCTTTATTTTTTTCCCTCAAAACTTTTGAAAAAAGCTTTCCATCTTCATCCACAAACTTCAATATTTTCTCTTTCTCTTTTTTAAGTTCTTTATATAAAGGGGTCTCAATCTTACTAAAACTTAATGCTTTCTCTAACAAAGCCACCCCTAAACAAAAATTCAAAGCTAAAACAGAACCTCCTCCGGGATGTGCCTTTTTTTTACTTAAAGCCTCTATAAAATCCTGAAATTTTTTTGAATATTCACTCATCTACACAGAAAGCATTCTTAATAAGCTCATAAACTCTCCAATTCTCACCTTCCGTAATTGAAACCACATCAAACCTTAGGGGGGCGTCTTTTATTTTTCTTTTTAAAAGATAATATTTAGCTGTTTGAACAATTTTTCTTCTCTTGCTTCTCTCTACCGCCTCACGGGGAGAATAAAAGGTTTTTTTTCTTTCCTTCACTTCTACAAATACCAAATTTCTTTTATC
>Ga0164310_10002197_pt1 | contig 11171 bp, 6 predicted proteins | sample GuaBasSedimGuay1_FD_121795 | JGI IMG/M metagenome (GOLD analysis project Ga0164310, IMG submission 121795) | Subseafloor sediment microbial communities from Guaymas Basin, Gulf of California, Mexico - Guay1, Core 4569-9, 0-3 cm | ecosystem: Environmental > Aquatic > Marine > Hydrothermal vents >... | reverse complement strand
CAATGGCACGCCGCCAAGTCCCTATTTCCATCCTGATCGGGCACTGAACCCCTACAAGTGTGCGAAATGCCACGGACCTATCGATGGTCAGCCGTCGCACACGCAAGGGTTGGTTGCAGCGATCGACAATCACGGGCCGACTACAAAGGGTGCAGAATCGATCCTCATCCAGACTGACGTGGGCAAGGGTGGCTCATGTGACGACTGTCACGCGTCGAGCGTTCTTTCGGATGTTGAGATAGGCAATTTAGAGGTCTGGAAGTTGAAAAGCGGTGGCTGGACCACCTACACGGGTAGAACCACAACAGGCGATGTCTCGCACTACGGTCTAAGCAAAACGCAAAATTTAGTTGACACCACAAACTGCCTCTTCTGCCATTGCAACGAGACAAACGGTGCAATCTGGGGCAATGCCACGAACATCAGCGGAGATATGTACGGCGCTGACACAACAAACGTTTCTGAGTGTTACACCTACTGCCATGTCAGGCCTGATTGGGTAGGAAGTGTGAACGAGAGCACTCTCACACACTTCCACAACGAATCGCTATACGCAGGCGGCGGTCCGAACTGTGTCTTATGCCATGATGTGGACAGCGAATATGGTGTGCAGTCGCTGGTCAATGCCACTGCTATCGCTAACGGGATTCATGGAAACATCCTGAATAACACCCTTCTTTATGAAGGGTATGGCTTGGATAACAGATCAACTCCGTGCTGGGGCTGCCACCAGAGCGATGGCACGATCCCAGAGGGTATGGGCGATCGAAACGGAATCACCGATCTGGATGATAGCGGAGTTATCGAGACAGATGAGATGCCATATACCTGTGAGGATTGCCACGCAAGAAGCGATGCATGGAACAGTTCTACGAGTGAAGGATATACTTGGGAGAGCGCAAGTGATCCTATTCTGGGTCTAAACAAACTGCCCCCAGTGATAACCGAGCATTACCCAAATGCAACGCTCGTCAAGACAAACGTGCACAGCAACAACGGACGTTGTGTGGACTGCCACAACAACAGCATCGACCAAGATCACGGCGACACAGCCTACAAGGAACTCGGGCACACGGTCTTCTCAGCCGTCTCACATTATGGCACAACGAGTGAACTTCTCACCCCGACGAATAAATGCAGATACTGCCATAACGACACCACGAACGCAACGCTTTATGGTAATGCAACCCAGAACAAACACGGCAACTCCACAGACGAAGCAAACTCTGTGGATGGATGTTACCACTGCCATGCAAACGATCAAACGCCTGATAACCTCCACAAAATGAACGTGGAGAGCATCACTGGTGGTCCTGACTGCCTCACGTGTCATGGCGTCGAGGGAGGTGCAACCAGACATAGGATCGATGAAACGGTCTATGCAAGTGCAATGAACCACAGCAAGATGAATGATGCTGACACCCAAAACGACACCAACCGATCCTGCTGGGTCTGCCACTTTCCAGAGGGAACTGGCGTGGAGGAGCACAGCAACCGGCTAGACCCTGCATACCACTGCTATGACTGCCACAACAAGAATAGCATCCCTATATTTAGTAACGTGAGCAATGCACCCCAAGTGCACAATCACTTCAAGAACGGAACCAATATCTCAGCACACTGGACACGCCCCGCAGATTCGGACTCGTGCATGGGCTGTCACAATCAAACAGAGATGTTCTACGCATTCGATGAGAATGAGATAACACCCTATTACACGAACTTCTCGATCACATCACACTACGGAAACAACCGAACCGACATCGTAGCGATCTACAATCCTGCAAATTCAACAGCATACTGTGCCTACTGCCACCAGAATACATCAACAGTTTTTATGGAGTATGAGAACGACAAGAACATTCAGCATGAGGGAACTAAAAGATGCGATGAATGTCATGGCACAGGACGATTGCACAAGGAGACATTGACACGGGCGTATAGCAGTGGAAACTGCACAGATTGCCACGCGCTCTATGGTGCAAATAGGATCAGCGTGTATGAGATCAATGTGACCGCTGTGAATGCAGGGGTGCACGCAGACTTAAACGAGAACATGACCAGTATAGCTGAATCAGAGGTCGGTGATGCGAATAACTCTAAGTGCTGGGGCTGCCATGTGCCAAATGGAGCATATCCTGAAAGGGGACACGAGGATACCTTTAACAACTATGCGTATCTCTGCTATGAATGCCACAACGGAACCTACGCGTACCAAAACGTAAGCAATGCGCCCGCTGTCTACAACCATTTCAAGAGCGGTGTCAACATCACCGCACGCACCACCGCGGACACGAACTCAGAATCCTGCGGATATGGTTGCCATAATCTGAGCACGATGAAAATCGCGGGCTTCGATGCTGGCGGAAACGCCACCTATCGTGTGAACCTTTCACAATCATCACATTATCCGCGCAGCCGTCCAGACATCGCCACAACAAGCAACCTATCAGATTGCACGTGGTGTCACAGGAATTCTACTAACGAGTTTATTGAGATCTTTGAGCGATCAGGCCCACCAAATTACACCGAGAACATCCCGCATGCATCACAACTCTCATCGTGCATCATCTCAGAGTGTCATGACAGAGGCAGAATACACGACAAAAACCTGACCATCCCGGCCATAACATGGGCAGAAGAATGCGACAGCTGCCACTATGGACTTGAGGATTCTGATGCAAAAAAATATTATGTGAATGAGACGATGTTTAATTCCAGCGTGCACGCATCTCTCAACTGCACCGACTGTCACATCAATACAACGTGTGACCACCCGACCGAAGAGTACACATGGAAATGGTGTGAATGCTGCCATTCACACCAGAATGATTTCTTGAACGAAACCGGCAGGCACAATGTGACAGAGACGCCAAGATCATCAGTCCTGATGACTACAAACTGCACAACATGCCACGCAGAGTCTGGATACAACAGTGCAATAGGAAACTATAATTCATCGGCAGAGCAGGAGTGTAGATGGTGTCACGTATTACCTGATAAGATCTTCCCAGAGGGGGTGTTTGTTTGAAGCGATACCAGATAGCAATACTCCTCGTTGGAATCATTGCCATTATAGTTTTCATCATGCCCGATACCCTGAGCATGTTTTCTGGTATGCATACCTTTTACGCTGATAAGAACTGCACAAAGTGTCATTCGGGCGAGTACAACGAGTTCATGGCAAGCCAGGGCTATGTGCGAAACGCTCACCTGCGCGCTGCGAACAACACCAACTACACAACGTATCTCTCAATTTCAGGGATCTCGTACAACAATACACACATAGTCACCAACTATGATGGGGACGGCGATGGCACAAGCGATATATGGAAGTGGAACTCCACGATAGATAAATGGCAGCGCACGAGCGATGGCACCACCAACGCAGTTTCACTCGACAGAGACAGGAATAACGAGATAAACGGGTATGAAGTATGCCACCTCTGCCACAACTCCACAATATTCGGATTCTCTGGGGCACACACATCAGTCGTTCGCACCTGTGACGATGATCGTTGCCACGGAAACAATAATTATACTTACAACAACCAGAGCCTCTTCACAACAGCAACCATAGGGGTTACAGAAGCAGGCGCCCTACTAAGCCAGGGGAACGTGCATTCACCACTTTACCATCTTCTCATCAACCAATCAAGTTCCTACCCCGCTGGAATACCTTTCAACAACACACCCGGAAACTCAATTGACGATCGACTCACGAAAGGATACCTGTCGTGTGGAGCGTGCCACGGCGAGATAACAACCAACGCAACCACCACCACAGAGGTACACAACACCCATGCAAATAAATCATCACAGAGACGAAAATACATATAGACGCGGAAAACTGCTCGGCTTCAGGTTCGCGATTGTTTGAGTGGAAAAACTATAATATTTTATGTACAACAAGAAAGATATGTTATGTAGAGGTGAAGTATGAAGACCAAAATCACAGTAGAAACCATAGCAGGGCTGCTGATAGTATTATCACTCATGGTGATTCTATCAGGCTGCATCGGTGGAGATAAGACCGTTGTCACAGCCAGAGCAACGATCACTGAGACAGATAATGTGTCGCGGATCACAGAACTCGTGGCAGAACAACACACTGCGAGCGCTCTTGAAGAGTACCGCGAGAATCCAGCACAGACCCCAGGCGTAGTTCTCCACATAATAGAGAAAGATAGCCTGCAGAAGATAAGTTACTGGCGCTCTGCAGCATACACTGGACCAGGCGAGTACAAGCTAACATCAGAACTCATGACAATGCCAGAACCGGGCGAGAGTGTCAACGTGATCATGAAAGTGGTGGACGAAAACGGAGATCTGGTTGACAGCAAAACAATCACCATAAAGTGGCAATGAAGAACCGTGACACGCCATACCTTATAGCGATGCTGATAACATGCATCGTGCTTATAGGAAGCATCACATACATAGCACTCACCACCGATATATCCACGCCCCCTTCAGATAGAGAGACAGAAGCGGCAACAGACGAGGTGGTTATACCCGAGTTCAAAGACATACCAGGACAGAGCATCGACTGCACGATATGCCACATGGAACCAGAGAAGATCCCAAAGCATATGAATGGTGGGATCTACTGTGCAGCATGCCATGGCTCAAAGATTCATGACCTGCACACGAGCGACTCAACAGTGAACCTCTCATGCACGTACTGCCACAACCCGACGACATCTGTTCCAGAACGCCTGCCAGGACACAAAATAGTATGCGACACCTGCCACGATCCAAAAGACCCCCTCAAACCAAGCTTTGGAGGAATCATCGAGATCCACATCTACAGAGGATATGCCTGTGACCTATGCCACGTAGAAGACATCCAGAGTATGCACGAAGATTTGACGCTCCAAAAATAAAAATAATCAGTTTTAACTCCCTGTTTTTCTAAGGTAGGGTTAGTGGTTCTTCTATTTTTTGATGAGTTTGATGTAGTGTTGGTGTATGCGGGTGTCGTTTGTTAGTTCTGGGTGGAAAGACAAGGCGATTGTGTTTTTTTGTTTTGCGGCTATGATGTTGTTGTTGAGTGTGGCTATGGTTTCTACGTCTTTTCCGACTCGTGTGATTTTTGGTGCTCGGATGAAGATTGCGTTGTAGGGCGTTTCGAGGAAGTTTATCCTTACTTCTGTTTCGAAGGATTCGCGTTGGCGTCCGAAGGCGTTTCTTTCAACTTCAAGGTCGATTATTCCGAGTAGTTCCTGTTTTGTTTGTTCTGCTTCTTTTCCGCCTTTTTTTGCTATGGCGATCAGTCCTGCGCAGGTTGCGAATATTGGTCTGTTCTTTTGAGCGGCGTTTTTGATCTCTGTGTCGATGCCTTCTTTTTTCATGAGGCGGCAGAGTGTGGTGCTTTCGCCTCCTGGGATTACTATGCCGTCGCATTTTGGTATTATTCCTCTGTGTTTTACTGGTATTACTGTGCCGTCTATCTGTTCTTTCTTCATTGCTTGGTTTAGGGCGTGGATGTGTTCTTCGATATTTCCTTGTATTGCGATTACTCCAATTTTCATCGGTTTTTCACTCCTGTTATACTGGTGATGTTGTTTTCTTGCATTGTTACGCCGATGATTCGGTCTGATGCTTCTATCATTGGTTTTCTGAGTGTTACTACGATGAATTGTGCTTTTGTGGAGGATTTTTTTACACGTTGTGCGACGCGTTGTGCGTTTGAGCTGTCGAGGAACATGTCTATTTCGTCGAAGGCGTAGAAGGGTGCTGGTCGGTATTCTTGTATTGCGAATATGAGTGCGAGTGCTGTGAGGCTTTTCTCGCCGCCTGACATTGCTTCAAGTCGCTGTTCTGTTTTGTCTCTCGGCCGTGCTTTTATTGTCAGTCCGCCTGTGAAAGGGTCTCTGGGGTTTTCGAGTATGATCTCTCCTGTGCCATCTGAGAGTTCTGCGAATATTTCTTTGAAGTGTGTGTTTATGTTGTTGTAAGCCTCTGCGAATGCGTCTTTTTTCATCTGTTCGTACTGTTTGATGCGTTTGAGTAGTTCTTTTCGCTCGTGAAATAGTGTGTTGCGTCTTGCCTGCAGATCTTTCTCTCTCTCTTCTACTTCGCTGTATTCGTCGATTGCTCGCATGTTAACAGGTTCGAGCCGTTCCATTCCACGTTCGATGCTTTTGATCCGGGTTTGGACCTCGTGGCTCGTTGGAACCTCGATAGATTCGTCCAGGTCTCGTTCCTCTACTTCTTTTTGCATCTCGCTTATCTGCTCTTTGATTGCTTCCATGGTTGCATCCAACCCAATGATCTCAGTTTCAAGCCCTTTAATCGCTGTTTTGATTCGCAGCACTTCTTCTTCTGTGTCATTATAAGTTTTTTGTATATTTTCTCTCTCTTTCTGGAGTTGTGCAAGTTCAATTGAGAGTTCTTCTTCACGTTCCTTTTTTTCTCTCAGTTTCTCTTCGAACTCTTTTATCTCGTCTTTGAGATCTTCTATTTTCTTCAAACGCTCTTCTCTCTTGGTTTCAAGTCCGTGCATGTTCTCTTTTATCTCATCGATTTTTTCTTCTGCATATCTCTTCTCAAGGTTTATGCTGTTGATCGTTGCTTCGACATCAACGATTCGTTTGTTGGAGTGGTCTATTTTGTCCTGCAGACTGTTGGCCTCTTCTGTGAGTCCTGGGATTGGCGAGTCTTTCATCTTCTCTTCAAGTTCGCGTATTTCATCTTCAAGTTCTCTTATATTATTGTTTTTAAGAGTTTTATCTTCTTCTATCTCTTCCATTTCTCTTTTAATCGCTATTCGATCATTTTTAATAACTTCAAGCTCTTTTTCTCTCTTTTTAATCAACTCTGTGAGTCGTTCTCCACGACCTTTCATATCGTCAAGTTCCAGTTGCTTCTTTGACAATGCCTTCTCACTCTGGGCTATCTCTTTCTGTAGTGTGTATATGTGCGATTCTGTCTTATCGAGCTTATTTTCTGCATTCTTTTTGTGGGATTCAAGCTCTGTTATCTTTTCTCCCAGCCTTGCAAGCTTCTCGCCCTCTCCACTTGCAAATCCAAGTCTTGAACGTGCGGTCCCGCCCGTCATTGCTCCACCGCGCTCAACCACATCGCCTTCGAGCGTGACCATGCGGTATCGGCCCATGAACCTTCGTGCATCACTGAGCGTTTCAACGATCAGCGTGTCTCTGAAGACGTACCAGAATGCCTGATCGAATCTTGGATCGTACTCGACGAGGTTCACTGCGTAATCTATAACACCGCTCTCTTCTGGCTTTTCAAGGTCTCTTTTGGGTGCGAGTTTGTTCAGTGGAAGGAATGTTGCACGCCCTCTTCGCCGCTGTCTCAGATGGGCTATCGCATAGGCTGCATCCTCATCGGTTGCAACCACGATGGACTGCATCCGTGCTCCTGCTGCGATTTCGAGGGATGTGGCATAGCGTTTGTCCGTTTTTCCAAGCTCTGCTATGGTGCCATAGATCCCTTCAAGCTCCCGATTCCTCTTTGCTTCAATTATGCTCTCAACAGCTCGGCTGTACCCACTAGCATCACGGGCGGCTTTCATCTCTGCCTCTATCCTCATATATTGCTGCTGGTATGTGACAAGGTGCTGGTCTATCCCGCTCTTCTCTCTTCGAAGCTTTGTTCTACTATTTTCAAGATCTTCAAGATCGCTGAAGATCTCTTTTAAGCCGTTGGTAATATCCCGTATCTCTCTTACGAGTTTCTCTCTATCGTCTTCCTCGCCCGCTATCTTCTCATGCGATTCTCTGATCTCGTCCTCGATCTCAGTGGCATCACGTGTTTTTCGCCTGATCGCATCAAGTAATCGATCTTCACTCCGAATCAACTCGTTTTTTTCATTTTTAAGGATTTCATATCTATTTTTTAACTCACTGAGCCTTTCTTGTATTCCTGCATACGCGGAATCCACCTCAACGATCTTATTTTTAACAACCCCCATTTCTATTTTTCTCTCTTCAATCTCGCTTTGCAGAGTCTCTCTTCGAAGCTCCTCCTCTCCCACCCGATCCTCGAGGCTTTCAGCCCTCTCCCGAAGCGTGCTGATCTCAACAAGAGCCTTGCGCCGCGCATTATCAATGTCACCTATCTCGTCCGAGAGGAGATCGATCGTCTTTCTGGAAACTTCTTTCTCACCTTTGATCTCTTCTATCTCCCTTTTCACCCGTATCTGTTCAGCTTCCCCCTTCTCCAAAATCTCTTCATTCAACCCCCGAAGCTGAGCCCCGAGTGATTCCAGCGCGCGTCTCTCCCGCACACAATCTCTGTGAGCTGACTCTTTTTTACCATCTTTCTCGTTCAATTCTCTCCGAACTGCATCAAGTTCTTTTTTTGAATCATTCAACCGTGCAAGTATTATGAAACCCTCGTATCTTCGCCTTTCGTCTCGAAGAGCCCTGTACTTGAGTGCATGATCCCTTTCCTGTTTCAACCGATGTAGTTGTGACTGTACCTCTTCAAGTATGATGTCCACACGCTCGACACGCTCGCGCACAATCTCAAGCTCCCCCAGCGCCCGCTCCTTCTTGTTCTCGAATTCACTGACACCTGCAATCTCATCAACGATTCTGCGACGTTCGAAAGGAGTCATCTCTATTATACGTGTAACATCACCCTGCATAACAACATTGTAGCCCTCTGGAGTGATATTTGCCTTGCGCAACTCCTCATGCACCTCGCTGAGCGTAACAGCTCGACCATCAAGGTAATAGTAGCTGTAGTATCCCGCGTTGGTCTCTTTAACCCGCCTGGTGATGGTGACAAGATCTCCTCTACCTGATAGTTCTCCCCTCATGTTCTCGATCGCTATACTCACCTCAGCGTGCGTAGGACTATTCCCACCATCATTATATATGAGATCTGTCAGTTTCTCTGCACGCATAGTACGGGAACCCGAGAGCCCCATACAAAAGATGATTCCATCTATAATATTGGACTTTCCACTCCCATTCGGTCCTGATATCGCTGTGAAACCGTCAAAAAAAGATATTCTAATCTTTTTTCCAAATGATTTAAAATTTTCAAACGCTATTTCTCTTATCTGCACCGACAACCCCAACTAACATCATATCTCGATTATGTCACTCTCCTCATCGGATGATCCACCCCTCAACGGTGGCACGCTATCATCAGCAACTATAATATTATCCTTACTCGATTCTCTATCAGACCCCTCATCAACCTTATCACTCACCGCCTCAACACGCCTCGACAAAACTGTGGGTTTTGTCCTCTTATGAGCCTGGATCAACGACTTCTGATCCAACAACTCCATCATCACCCCCTCATATTTATTGTTCACGTCTGCCACTCTGCGCTCAAGATCAGTGAGCCGCACCTCAAGACGATCCATCAACTCCCTTCCGCGCTCACGCTCCGCCAGAAGACGATCGATCGACTCTCGCGCATCCCTCAATAATTTATCCCGCTCATACAACTCTTTCTCAAGCCGCTCTATCAATATATCCCGATCACTACTCATACCACAGAACCCTCACAACAGATCAACACCACCAAATAAACGCGAGTATATTATATAGTTTTATGCATAGTCCCACCCCCGCGCTAATTACATACCAATACCCTATCAGATATCAAACAAAAGCATAGGAATTCCAGAAATGCCATTATCTTGTATCATAAAGCAATTTTATTACTCTATGGAGAGTACAGTATCTCTAAAAAATTAACATGTTAGACAAAACTGATTTCCCGGGTGGCACCTCTATTGGTAGGATTGCACTTGAGAAAGCGCTCGAATCTGGACAAAATTTTTCGATAGTGGTTGGAAACTGTTCTATCGGCACACAGAACTACATCAAAACGTCGTGGTGTCATGTGTGTCGCGATAGGCTTATAAGAAATCGGTAGCTATGGTGTAACTGGTGGACTGGATGAAGGTTGAGGTGAATGGTCTTGATATCGAGCTTCCAGAGGGCTCGACTGTAATGGATGCCATTGAACGGTCAGGAGCAGTGTATCACAGAGAAAGCGTGATCGGGCTTGTAGAGGATATTTCCAAGACAGAGGTTAAAACTGATAAGTATGTGATTGAAACCAACAGTGGGAAATTGAAGATCAGGCTTCGCTCATCAGAATTTGCAGAGTACTGGAGGGAGAACCACGAACAGTATGTTGGAAAGCAGGTCATCTGGCAGACAAAGAACGCCCTCGCCTTTGGTCACACGTCTACAGACTTCAGACCAAGGCAGTCGCCTCAGAATTATAGGCGTTGGGACGTCTTCTTCGGTCTTTCAGGCTTTGAGGGCGACAAGACCGATCTTGTCTTTTCAACCTCTGATCACACAGGTACCTATGGCGAGCCTGAAGACGGTATCTTTGCACGATTGATCGGGGGGCGTAACACCCTCCAACATCTGAAGGTGGACGATACGATAAATGCAATAACACCAGTATTTGAAAGTGGAAAAGAATCGATTTCAAAACCGATTAAACCTGATGCAGTTCTTGAAGGTGGTGAAAGGATTGTCACGTACATCGGGTTCGATCTGGGAGAAGAAGCATATGATAGCGTGGAGTACGCTCTCGCGGCGCTTGAGGGCGATACTGCAATGGTCACCAATACCACCAATGCCTTTACACAACTTGGCGGGATACGGGATATGATCATCGAACCTGAAAATACCCATACTCGCAGGCGCGGCGTGGTAACAGTCCGCAACAAAGGTGTTAACACTGGAGAATTGTACATCTACAAAGATGCTCACCTATCGATAGGCTCACACAATATAATTGGTAGAGTTGTTCATGGAATTGAGCTTGCAGATATTGCCGAAATTGGGCAGAGCATCACAGTGAAGACAGAACCTGAGCGTGTGATGATGCTCGGACTCACCCAGATCGAGGCAGAGAAACGATTGGAAGAACGCGGCATCAAACAGGTGCGAAGAGGTCTGGAAGACGATAGCGCCATCGTAGTGATCCAAGAACCGATCAACACCCCCACAATACTCGATGAAAAGAAACTCTCAACCACGGGGGCACGATCCGATGAGATCGTGAAAGTCGAACTCTACTATGAGCAAGCACCAATGACTGTGCAGTACTTCAAATTTATATGCGGTCTGCTCGACAAACCAATCGGTAAGATGCGCGCATTCTACACCAATAGAGAACTAGGCATAACACTATTCAAGCCAAAAGTAGCATTATTT
>Ga0164310_10002195_pt1 | contig 11177 bp, 7 predicted proteins | sample GuaBasSedimGuay1_FD_121795 | JGI IMG/M metagenome (GOLD analysis project Ga0164310, IMG submission 121795) | Subseafloor sediment microbial communities from Guaymas Basin, Gulf of California, Mexico - Guay1, Core 4569-9, 0-3 cm | ecosystem: Environmental > Aquatic > Marine > Hydrothermal vents >... | reverse complement strand
CAGCAGAACGGCAGTCAAGAGTAACGCGATGGTGCGCCCGGTGGCCTGGGCCCAGCTTATTCGGTCTCCAGCAAAGTATCCGAGGGATACAAACAATACAAGTTGAATTGCCACCGAGATCCCATCCACAGAAAGAAAACGGCTCCATGGATATGAAGCAATGCCTGCCGCAACATAAGCAGCAGCCCTAATGCCAAAGGTAAACCTTGCTAGAAATAAGGTCCATCCTCCGTGATGGAGGAATGCCTGTTCGTAGATCTGTAATCTCTTTTCCCCCACCATTTTGAGAATCCACCTTTTGACAGAAGGCCATGCAAAAAGCCATCTAACAGCAGAGAAAAGAACAAGATCACCGAAGAGGATGGCCGAGAACCACAGAGGAAGTCCTACGGCAATGCTGGCCATGTCCTGAGCAACAGCGTAGCCCCCTCCAATTAGCAGAGGGTTTTCCGGGATAGGAAAGCCCAAGCCTCCGATGAACAAACTTAGGGCTATTCCCCAAAGGACAGATGTGGTAGTCAATTCCACAGTGTGTTTCCCTTATGCTGCTACTGTGCTTTTACTAGGACAACCTGCCCGGGGAAGATGGTGCTTCTCGGGGTCAGGTGATTTAACTTAAGAAATTCAGAGAGACTCATTTGATGTTTTTGAGCAATAACAAAAGGTGAGTCGCCTTCGAGTACTTTATATGGCTTTGTCTCAAAAGAAACATGAACTGCCTGACCCTTTGGTACCAGCAAAACCTGTCCTATTTGGAGCTGGGGACCGTTAAGACTATTGGCTCTTTCTATGGCTTTAGTGGTGGTGCCAAACCGCCTAGCGATTTTCCACAGAGAATCTCCCCGTCTTACAGTGTATCTGAGCATTTGACCCATATCACGGGCTAGGGGAGTGGTTGGTGTAGGCCTTATGGTCGAGGCTGGCTTTTTTACAAGTCTCGTTCCCCGCAAAGGGATTTTGAGCTTCCAACCGGCCCTGATGAATCTGGCGCTTCGCAATCTGTTGAAGGCGACTATGGCCCGAACAGAGGTGTGGTATTTCTTGGCTATACCAGATAGCGTCTCGCCTCTTCTGACCCTATGCACCACATAGGCGGGAATAGGCGGGCTCCACACCGGCAGATCTTTGAGTTTGGCCATTAACAGCTCCCCTTTTCCTTTGGGGAGCCTGAGTGCATATGGCCTGTTGGGGGTGGAATTAAACCTCAGTTCAGGGTTTAGCTCTCGAAGAAGCCTATATGAAATATTGAGGTGCTTTGCTATTGTTTTCAAGTGGACTTGCTTGTTAATAGTGACCGTTTCGGTCTCAACGGGGTCATCAGGGGGAGGCAGGGTGAATCCATAGGCTTGGGGATCAGAAAGGATATGCAACACTGCCATAAACTTGGGAACGTAGAAGGCCGTCTCTCTCGGGAGTTTCTCGTAAAGATCCCAAAAATTGTCTAGGTAGTTTATATGCTGCGTCCTGATACACCTGAGAACTGTTCCCTCGCCGCAATTGTAAGCAGCAAGTGCCGTGGTCCAATCTCCAAAAATCCTGTGCAGCTCCTTAAGATAGGCAATGGCGGCCTTGGTAGACTTTTCAGGATCCATCCTTTCGTCGACCCATCGGTCCCTTTTCAAACCATATTTGTATCCTGTTGATGCTATAAATTGCCACAGGCCGAGGGCCCTGGCTCTAGAGAGGGCTCGAATCTTGAATCCACTTTCAATCAGAGGCAACCAGGACAATTCTTCCGGTAACCCCGCTTCCTTGAGCATCTTCAATATGATTGGTCGGTATTTCCCAGATCTGCGATATGCACCGAAGAAAAAGCTGCGCTCTTGGGTCTGGAAAAGGCGAATCGCTTGTTTGACATACTTGTTCATTACCATGGGAATCTCTTTTCCATTCCCACTGGCGACTGTGAAACGCGAGGAGTAGACCTCAATAATTCTCTTAGAAATGGTAAAGCGCAGATCATCCTTTTGCTGATCAATCTCCGGTTTGCTGTTACCATCAACCTTAAGAATAAGGGAATAGGCTTGGTCCAGGGCATCCAGGGCGTTGTCCAGATCACCGTGCTCCCAGTAATCTGAGGCAGCCTGGCAGAACTCCAGGGCAGAATCAAGAAGTTCTTGGTCAGAGGGCTTTTTCTCAACAGGTATTTTGGCGCAAGGGGAGGGTGCCAGCGTTCGCTTTGCCTCGACCTGTTCCGGACGTTTTGGGATGGATGGAGCAGGCTCTTTTGGTCTAGCCTCTTCAGGTATGGGCACGGGAATTTCTACGACTTTTGCGACTTCTGTGTCTGCCCTAGGCGCATCCTCTTCTGGCTTGTGTTGTGGTTTTGAACTGAGCTCAGGCTCTGGTTTTGAGGTATCAGATTTATTAATGGATGCATTCTTTTTTGTGATAGGTATTTTGGTGTTAACACTATTTTGAGAAAGAGGGGCGCTACAGCCGGAGCTCAAGAAAAGGGCAAAGATAATAACCAACGACATGAGACACGAATATTGGCGCTTAATCGGCGTTGCAAACTTTATTTCGCCCAATTTTCCTTTTCTCCCTGTTTCAAGGTTTGGCTGTTTGGCCACGGGAGTATAGAAGAGACCCTTTCACGGGTCAAGGAATATTAAGACCTATTGGGAACAGCTCATCCTTTTCAAGATATCGACAAGTTGGTCTTGAGTATTAAACTCCGGGTGCTCTGTGACCAGGGCCATGAGTTTCTGAAGAACCTTACCCACCTTAGGCCCGCTAGGGATGTTTAGAACTTTCATTATAGTATGGCCATCTATGGCAAGGTCCTTTGTGGAGAGAACCGATTTTTTGTCTTTTATAAGGAGGCTTGCCCTTTGCCGGAGCTCTTCAAGCAGTCCAAGATCAACCTTACCAGTTCCGTGTGCGATGAGATCAGCTTTGCGGAAATCGATTAGAATGTCTACATTCTCAATCCCGATTTTGCGGACCCACCGCCGTACCGCTGAGTCGGTCCATTTTGGGCTGTAGCCTATCATATGGTGGGCAATCAAGTGTGTTACCTTACGGATCAGTTCTGAACTAAATCTCAGCCGTTGCAAGATGTGATCGGCCATCTCCGCACTTGCCTTTTCATGTCCGATGAACCGCCATCCTGCTTTTCCCTTCGACCGTACCCTCGGCTTGGCGATATCGTGTAGCAAGGCGGTTAGTCGGAGGGTGAGGGTAGGGGCAACAGTGTCTACGGTTACCATAATGTGTTTTAAGATGGTAAACCGATGATATCTATTTTGTCTTTTGAGGTACCCCTCAAGCAGTTCTGGGATAATCACGCGAAGCAGTCCTGTGCGACGTAAAAGATGCAAGCCTGACGAAGGCCTTTGGGCCACCAGAATTTTTACCATCTCATCTCTAATTCTTTCCTTTGCCACCTTTGCCAGGGAACCTGCCATTTTCTGGATGGCCGTGAAGGTCTCAGGGTCCACCTGAAATCCAAGCTCAGTTGCCAAGCGCACAGCCCTGATTAGCCGCAGTGGATCCTCTTTAAATCTATCTTCCGGATTCTCAACCGCCTTGATGCGCCTTTTGGCGAGATCTGCTTGGCCTCCAAATGGATCTATGAGTCTCCTCTCATTAGGATCAAAGGCCATAGCATCTATGGTAAAGTCTCGTCTTGACAGGTCCTCATGAAGGTTATTGGCATGTTTCCCCCTGAAAGTAGTCACTTCTAGCTTGTGGTTGTCCATGATAAGAGTGATAGTTTCATGCTTTAATTGGAACTGGCGTGTATCGGAAAAGATATCTTGAATCTGGGAAGGAGAGGCACTGGTAGCTATATCCCAGTCCTCTTGAGGCCGTCCTAGCAACGCATCTCTAACTGCTCCACCCACTATGAATGCCAAAAGGCCCTTATGTCGTAGGCGCTCCAAAACAAAGTTTACAAACTTGGGGATTTCCATAGATATGGATCTGTTATGGCTGGCCATTAGGGTAGAAGAGCACTATGATTTAGCATAGCTGTGCAAGCCGGCAAGATAATTTACCCCAAAATAAGTAAAAAGCACACAGGCAAATCCAACAATACATAGCATGGCTATTTTTCTTCCACGCCATCCCCTCACCATGCGGGAATGAAGGACTACCGCATACACTAGCCATGTTATTAGGGACCAAGTCTCTTTGGGATCCCAACTCCAATAGCTGCCCCATGCCGAGTGGGCCCACACTGATCCGGTTATGATACCAAGCGTAAGCATCAAGAAACCTATGGCCACGATTTGATAATTGAGATCATCAAGAACGCCTGCCCCAGGAAGCAATTTGACAAAGAAGTTTCCTCTTCGTTCCTCTTTCTGGCCTTTTTTGATCAGGTACATCAAGCTCAACCCAAAAGATATACCAAAAGCAGAATAGCCAAAGAAGCATGTTATCACATGGGCTATGAGCCAGTTGCTTTTTAATGCTGGAATTAATGGCTGTATCTTGCTGTCAATAGAAGGGGAAAACGAGGCATAGGCGAGAGCAAGAAATGCCAGTGGCGATACAAAAACTCCGAGGGTCTTATTCTTTGTGCGCCACTCCACAATAAGATACAAGAGGATAATGGTCCAACTGAAGAATATGAGCGACTCGTAAAGATTTGAGAATGGGGCGTGACCAATTCCCATCTTGTAGGATTCATACCACCTTAGCCCAATGGCAAATGCCTGCCCAAAGAACCCCATAATACAGGTCCATGTCGCGACCCTTCCAAACGCGGCCTTTCCCATTATCATCATACATAGATAAAAAAAGAAAGCCGCAAAATACACAAACGTAATATAGCTCAGGATCGTTGCGTTAGTCATTTTTCTTGTCTCCAAATGGGGTTTTGAGGGTCTGCAAAAGTTCGTGAGTTTCTCTTTCCAGTCCCACCGGGTTCTTGCTTGCCATTGCCGCTACGCTAATTTTTGACTTGCCGCCACGCGACTCAATCCTTATCCAAAACCGCCTATGTGAGGCAAAGAAGGTAATGAAAAGTCCTCCAATAATCAAGATGAACCCCCCCCAGACTACAGGTACACCGGGGTCCTTGCTTAGCTGGAGCCCAGTATAGTATTTGCTCTCTATCTCCTCTAGATAAAACGTATAGGGTTTGTAGGCTGATGGATTAAGTTTTGGGAATTTTTCGAATATTCCCGGGAAACTGCGCCTTATTCTGTCTTGATACTGAAATACCCAAAATCGGATTGGCTTGCCCTTTTGGGAGGCCACCTTGATCAAAATGGCAGGCCCCATGTTCATAAAATTGTCCTTTATTTGGGATACCGTAAAGAAACCATCGTCGAGCGGCAAAGGAACTTTCTCACCAAGTTTCACCGTTAATGAACTAGTCTGAGGTTTACTTGCCCTTCGTACAATTCGAATCAAGGCCTTATCGCCCGGTACGGCCCCATAACTTGATTGATAAAAAGTTATTCCCCGGAATTTCACTGGGTGATTCACCAACAAAACCGCAGACTTCACCTTTTCCCCATTGTGCAGGAAGCTGAGATCGGAGCGGTATTCTTTAGGGGCGCCATTGTCATAGAATGATACCTTGAAATCATCGCACCGAACAGTGAAGCCCAAATCCACGGGTACCATCTTTCCCCTGAGCATGGCACTGCTGACCTGGTCACCTTCAAGTATGTTTACATATGCCTCAAAGCCAAAAAATGAGCCTATCAAGGCACCTGCTATAATAACCAATACGCTCAAGTGAACAAGATATACGCCAAAATGGCTGAATCTACCCTTGTCAGCATAAAAGTAAACAGTGGAACCTGAGAGCTTCTTGACCACCCCCTTGTATTTTGATTGAAGAAGGCCTTCCAGGGTGGAAGACACTGATTCACCCGGCTGGGAAACGACGAATGTTTGATGTTCGGGGATACCCTGAAATATCTTGGATCGATCTGGCCTTGGTCTCGCAGTGAAACGTCGCCATGCACCAGGAAATCTATCCATGGAGCAAATAATGAGGTTTAGGGCCAGCGCTCCAATCAGGATCCTGAACCACGCTGTATGGTACATATCAAACAGGCCCAGCATTTGAAAAAAATGGAAGGTCTGGGGGCTTAGCCGGTGTGCAAAATCAACTGCCTCCTCACGTTGTGGAATGAAAGTGCCTATAACTGAAGCTATTGCGATGAGTACAAGGAGTACAATTGTGAGCTTAACTGAGCTAAGGGTCCTCCACAGTATGTTCTGACTCTTCTTCTCTTTTTCCATAAGTAAATGATGTTTCTCCTCAATTTCATTAATCTTTTAAGATTCCCGTTCTATCATTGTACGTCCCTCTGCCTTCGACATCAAAACAGAAGTCAATGCTGACTGCGGAGGTCCCAAAATTTTTTTGGCGATCCCTCTCGATAAAGTCTACCGTGGAAGAGAAAAATAACTCATTTTTTGCATGTTCATCCATTTTGATTTTACGAAAATTGTTTACCACGTTGAGGTACGAAGTGCAATTGGTAATCCACTGAACAGTATTGTGCAAGAGGGGATTGTGTTTTGCGAACATGTTGGTGTAAGATAGCTTGTGCCTGTCGAGTCCAAGTGCAGTGAGAGACATTAGCCTCAAATACACTTTGAAAGGAGCTATGCGATGCTGGATCTGAAATTCGTAAGGACCAATCTGGATCAGGTGCAGGAGATGCTTAAGGCAAGAGGCTATGATCTGGATATGTCAAGATTTAGTGACGTGGACGACAAGAGGCGAGCCCTTATAACCCGGCTAGAAGAATTAAGGCATAAGAGAAATACTGTCAGTCAGGATATAGCGAGGCTCAAGAAGCAGGGAGATGACGCTTCTGAGCTGATTTCCCAAATGAAAGAAGTCTCTAATGAGATAAAGAATATAGAAAAAGAGGTCGTAGAATACGAAGATCAGCTCCAAGAGCTGTTGATGGTCATACCCAATATGCCAGATGAATCCGTACCCTTGGGCCAGGATGAGTCTGACAATAGCGTGATCAAAACCTGGGGTGAAAAAAGGGAGATGGATTTCGAACCTTTACCCCACTGGGAAATAGGGGAAAGGCTCGGTATCCTTGATTTTGCTCGTGCTGCCAAGTTGGCAGGGGCCAGATTTGCCTTGTATAGAGGCTTGGGAGCAAGGCTTGAGCGGGCCCTTATCAATTTTATGTTGGACATTCATACAAAGGAACATGGATACTTGGAAATACTTCCCCCATTCATGGTGAACAGGGCTTGCATGACAGGAACAGGCCAGCTACCAAAGTTCGAGGAGGATCTTTTCAAGATTGAAGGATGGGACTATTTTCTCATACCAACAGCAGAGGTGCCAGTTACTAACATTCACCGTGAAGAGATCCTCAGGGAAGAGCAACTTCCCATTTCTTATGTTTCTTACACTCCTTGTTTTAGGTCAGAAGCTGGGTCTTATGGCAAAGATACCAGAGGGCTTATCCGCCAACACCAATTCAACAAGGTGGAGCTTGTTAAGTTCAGTAAGCCAGAGGAGTCCTGGGAGCAATTGGAGATATTGACCAGAAATGCCGAGGAGATTCTACGTCGGCTGGAGCTTCCATACCGGGTGGTTAGTTTGTGCACCGGGGACCTCGGCTTCTCTGCGGCCAAGACGTACGATTTGGAGGTCTGGTTGCCTGGCCAAGGAGTGTACCGGGAAATATCCTCGTGCAGTAATTTCACAGACTTCCAGGCTCGGCGGGCTGGCATCCGTTATAAGAAAAAGGGTGCAAAGGGCACTGCCCTTGTACATACCCTGAATGGTTCAGGACTTGCAGTGGGAAGGACGGTTGTGGCAATATTGGAAAATTACCAGCAACCTGACGGCAGTGTTATGATACCCTCTGCGCTTCGGGAATACATGGGAGGGCTTGAAAGGATAACCGGCCCCACTTCGTGATTTATCTCAAACTATTTGAAACGAATAATTTGCTATGATTCATAAATTGGCACCAGGCGGTTCCAGAAATTCCATGGCAGCAAGAATAGACATAAAGGAACTTGCTGAGTTCTATCCACGCTTCAAGGCCTTCCACGAGCTGATGGCCAAAAAGATAAGGGAAATTCTCCTAGTTTCAAGCCCTTATGATGCCTTCATACTGGAGGAAGACACCAGCCTGGCCTCTCAGATCATAAATGAGTACAGGGGCCTAAATCTCAGTCAGCCACCAAGGGTGACAAGGACGTCTTCAACTCGCGAGGCACTAAGACTCTTGGAACAAAAGAGGGTAGATATGGTCATAACCATGCCTCACCTGGAGGATATGGATGCCTTCACTTTGAGTCTTGAGATCAAAAAGAAGAACCCATCTCTTCCCGTCATTCTACTGGCCCACAGTATAAGGAGCATATTTCCCCTTCCTGAGAGCATGGACTGTACTGGTGTGGATAAGATCTTTATATGGTCGGGAAATTCTGACCTTCTTCTTGCCCTAGTCAAGAACGCAGAAGATAGCCTTAATGTGGACTACGATACACAAAAGGCGATGGTCCGGGTTCTCATTCTGGCTGAGGATTCTCCAGTATATTACTCATCCTTTCTTCCGCTAATTTACAAGGAGATAGTGAAACAGACCCAGGAAGTGCTCCAAAGTGGGTTAAACGAAGAGCATAGACTCCTCCTGATGCGTGCTAGGCCCAAGATTCTGCTTGCCCAATCTTATGAGGAGGCCATCGGGTTCTGTGAAAAATACAAGGACTACCTGTTTGGTGTGATATCTGACACCAGGCTCCCCAGAGATGGAAAGCTGGATGACAATGCGGGATTTGAGATTCTGTCTAAGATCAGGAACGAGATTCCCGATCTACCACTGTTGCTGATGAGTTCCGAATCTGCAAACATGGAGGCTGCCTCCAAGATACCCGCTGCTTTCATTGATAAGAACAGTCCCGTTCTTATAAAGGAACTACACGAGTTCTTTCTTACCCATCTAGGGTTTGGGGACTTTGTCTTTCGCCTGCCTGACGGGAGCGAAATCGATAGGGCCTCAGACCTTCACGAATTGGAGCAAAAGCTAGCCCAGGTCCCCGATGAATCTCTCTGGTATCACGCTCAACACAACCATTTTTCCAGATGGATTATGGCAAGGTCTGAATTCACGTTGGCCTCTACCATCAGGGAAGCGCAAACCTCTGACTTTGAAAACTCAGATGAGATCAGAAAATATCTGATTTCCATGATCCACGGATTGAGAAAATGGCGTCAAAAGGGGGTAGTAGCTCAGTTCAACCCCGCCTATTTTGACCCTGACGTTATGGATTTCGTTAAGATTGGCAGCGGCTCTCTTGGTGGCAAAGCCAGAGGGCTTGCTTTCATGTCTGCTCTGCTTCATGAGCAGCAGGAGTTGCATGAAAAATATCCCCAGTTGAACATCTTAATTCCCAAGACCCTTGTTATTTGCACGGATGGGTTTGAGTCCTTTGTGGACCAAAATGACCTCAAGCATTTCTCCCAGGAAGGCTATTCGGACGAAGAAATTAGGGAAAGTTTTTTGAGAGCGCAAATGCCTGAGTGGCTTGTGGAAAACCTGAAGGCATTTTTGGAAAAGATCAAATATCCTCTTTCGATTAGATCCTCAAGCTTGTTGGAAGATGCCCACTTTCAGCCTTTTGCAGGAATATACAAAACTTACATGATCCCCAACAACCACCCTAACCTAAAAGTAAGGCTTGAACACCTTATCACCGCAATCAAACTGGTGTATGCCTCCACCTATTACGAGTCGGCCAAATCCTATTCCAAGACAATCTCGGTCAGACCTCAAGAAGAAGCCATGGCCGTAGTAATTCAGCAATTGGTAGGACAGGAGCATGGTGAGTTCTTTTATCCAACCATTGGAGGGGTTGCCCAATCTTATAATTTTTATCCTGTGGGACCAATGAAACCGGAAGACGGTATCGCAAGCATTGCCCTTGGCTTTGGTAAAACAGTGGTTGAGGGAGAGAAATCCCTTCGATTCTGCCCGAGGTATCCCCAGGTGACCCCGCAGTTCTCAAATGTGGATGAGATATTGGAAAACGCCCAACACACCTTTTATACCTTAAGAATAAAGAACTACCCTGATACCCTTAGATTTGAGCCCCACTCAAACTTAGAAAAAAGGCAAGTGCATGAGGCGGAAAATGAATTGCCCGTAAAGGCACTGAGTGGCACTTACATCGCTAATGAGCACCGGATCCGAGAATCAGGGTTTATCCCTGGACCTAAGGTTTTGACGTTTGCCCCAGTACTCAAGCACGATATTGTCCCCCTTTCCCAATTGCTTATGGACCTTATGTACCTGGGCAGGAGAAATTTGGGGTGTCCAATAGAAATAGAGTTTTCCCTTAATCTTCGAAATACAGGCCCAAAGAAAGGGGATTTCTTCTTCCTGCAAATAAGGCCAATGGCATTTGAACAGGAAAGGTCCAATGTGAGAATTACCGAAGAAGAGAAAAGAAACTCCATCTGTAGGTGCAGGCAGGCGCTGGGGGTTGGTGTTAAAGAGAACATCAAGGATGTGGTTTTTGTAAAACCTGATGTCTTCACTGCCGAGTCCACGCAACAGATAGCCCTAGAAATTCGCAAGATCAATGCCCGCCTAGTTGAGCGCAAAAAACCCTATCTGCTCATAGGGCCTGGTAGGTGGGGGTCGGCAGATCCTTGGCTGGGCATACCAGTTAGCTGGAAGGATATCTCGGGGGTTTGTGCCATCGTTGAACTGAGATATGAGAAGCTCAAGGCTGACCCTTCCCAGGGTTCCCATTTCTTTTTGAATATCACATCGTTGGGTATTCATTACCTCACCGTAACAGAGGGGAGCGAGGACCACTTGGATTGGGAATGGCTTTACTCACAGCCGGTTGTTGAGGAAACACAGTTTCTGAGATACATCAGGACACAGTTCCCCTTGACTGTCAAGATAGACCGAAGCAAACCCGAATGTATAATTTACCCACAAAGGGAAGCTGAGCAAGAGATTGATCTTTCTCGTAGCTGCCAGTGGTGGCTTTCCAAGTCACCCTAACAAATACTGATTATGAAGGAGGTTTCACGTGAGCAACATGGTAGATATCATGGAACTGATTGAGTCTAGGGACCCTGGAGAAAAGGAATTCCACCAGGCTGTTCGAGAGGTACTGGAAACGGTTCAGCCCGTTTTAGAGAGAAACCCGCATTATAGGAAGCTGGGCATCCTGGAAAGAATTACAGAGCCTGAGAGGGTCAT
>Ga0164310_10002194_pt1 | contig 11178 bp, 11 predicted proteins | sample GuaBasSedimGuay1_FD_121795 | JGI IMG/M metagenome (GOLD analysis project Ga0164310, IMG submission 121795) | Subseafloor sediment microbial communities from Guaymas Basin, Gulf of California, Mexico - Guay1, Core 4569-9, 0-3 cm | ecosystem: Environmental > Aquatic > Marine > Hydrothermal vents... | reverse complement strand
GCCTTTTACGCATCTGGCTACTTAAACGGAAAACATCTCTCCTGGGAAGCTATTGGCGATTAGCTTTCAATCTGCCTTTTACGCATCTGGCTACTTAAACGGAGCGAGAGTGAATCTGTGGGTCCTGGTATTCGCATCTTTCAATCTGCCTTTTACGCATCTGGCTACTTAAACCGACATATTTATAATTATATTTATATCTGTTGTAGTGCGGACGGGCTATCCCGTCTGGCGTGGGGGGAATCGGAGGTGTGACTTTTTTCGACGATGTGTCGAATCTTTTCTTATATTTAAAGAGCGTCGAAGGGTGTCCAGAGCTTCAAACCATCTCCTATGGGTTTGGAAACTGGTGACTGATTTCGCTGTAACAGGGAGATCGTCGAACATTTGAATTCAGCCAGATCATATCCCCGGGCGGCCGCAAAACCTTTTGACCTCGCAGTAGTTGCATTTTCTGGAGTGCGTATAAGGCGGTATTTTCTCCTCTTCGAGGATCTTCTTCAACTTAGTCACATCATTTATTATGAAGAGCTTATCATCAGCGGTTACAGGTATCTTTTTAATGCGCCTTTGCTTAATGAACAATATGTAACCATAATTGACGCTTTTTCTGAAAGAAGTCTCAATTAGTTTTGCGTATGCATATATCTGCTTCTTCTTCTGAAGGTTCAAATCTGTGAAATCAGTATATTTCATCTCGAGAGGAACTATGTCTCCATTATTTAAAAAAACCAAAGCGTCTACTATTCCTGTGAGGCCCAGATCCAGATCTTCTAAATATACTCCAAACTGGATATCCTTCAGCTCTTCTCCAAAGAAGTTTTTTATCAATTTCCTCTCCTCTTCTTTCTCCTGCTGGACCTTGCCATATACCATTTTTGTCTTGGCCCGAAAAGGCACCTTTAAGACCTTCAGGAGATAGAATTCCCGGGGACAATAGTAATATTTCAAGATGTCAAAAACGCTTATCACTGCCTACCACCTGAGGTAGAAGGGCTCCACAGTTGCCTTTTCACCCCGAAGGTACTTTGCTACCTCTCTGCATTTGTCAAGGATTAAATCGGTCCAGCGAATTTTGATTCCACCCACCCTAACGTGCTCCTCGAACTTGGATAGAATCTCTTTAAGGATGATTCTTTTCGTTTTCTCCGCTAGCATTCCTCTAGGAGCTTCCTCTACTTTTAGAGCTCTTTTTGTGACTAAGGATAGAAGCACCCTGTCAACACACTGTTGCCTGAACATCTCCATTATATCTAGAGTAAGGGAGGGTTTGCCCGGTCGATCGGTGTGAAGAAAACCCGCATATGGATCTAAGCCGGCGAAATGTATTCCACGTTCAACTTCCCCTTCTAGGACTGCATAACCATAGTTCAAGGTGGAATTAAAGAAGTCCCTAGCACCCCTTCCGACCCTTCCGGGGAACTCAAGTTGTTTTGGCAGAATCTTCTGTATTCCTCTCCAGTAGCTGTTGGAACCTCTCCCCTCAGCACCTAATAAGCTTCCTCTCACTGAATCAATGCACTCGGCTTCAAATCCCTTAACCAAGTCAATCTCACGGTCTATTTCAGCCACTCTCTCCAAGCAGAAATCCCTGAGGTCCTCTCTCCTCTTTCCATATGTATACAGGAGATATCTCTGGTTATATAGCTTTGAGACAACCACAGCCTTCGCTATATCCACACCCCTTTGGTCGTAATATCCAAGATATTGCTCCCTTCTGGTCTTAACTGTTCTAAACATTCCAAAACTCATCCTGGCGACTACTTCCCCCCTGTAATCCAGAACTACGATGTCTGCCCCCGACTTACATAGCTTAATAATGGCGTCTGTGGATATTGAGCACTTCCCTGAAAGAATGACACTCCTGATATCCTCTGGTAGCTCTTGAGCCACTACTTTTTTGTTTTCTTTGACTACAATCCTCTCACCTGCACACCCCACATATTTCCCATAGCCGTCAACCACAAGGCGCTTCATTAATGGCACACCTCCCAGTAGATACAGTTCTCGGGGCAGGAGCCTGCGACTCCGGGGTCCTCCCTCCCTGATACTAGTTCCATCTTCTTGTCCCGTTCTTCGATCCACCATGCCCTCAGGTCGTCATTTATAAAGAATATGTCTTTCTTAAGAGTAAAGGAATCCCTTGTGGTTTTAAGATAAACAATGCAACCTATATCGATAGGTATCTCATATAGGGACTCCAAGGTTAGTGCGTACCCTGTTGCGTATAGCCTGTGCCACAGCTGGGGTTCAAGATTCGTCTTTAGGTCATAGACAATACCTTTCAAATAATCGTAACAGTCTACAGACAAGATGTTGGAGAGGCCCAGAAGCTCTCCAGAGATCCTGTGCTCTATCAGATAAGGAGTTGAAGTCTGAATGACATCTCTTGCTGCGGCATAAGGCTGTGAGGCCTTGATTCGGTCATATTCGGTTTTGCATCCGCTGTACACGTACTGGTAGAGGTTCCAACAGATGTTTTTCACTTCATCGGTTAAATTCGACATCTTCGCCCGCAAGATATCTGCCAACTCTTCTTTGTCTTTCATTTCGTTGTTCTGGAAGTCTATGTATGCGGAGGCTACGGCACGATGGATTGCCCACCCGAGAAGAACAAGATCATTGGGCTTCCCCCCTTCCTTCAAGACCATCTTTAAATAAACATCTCTGGATGTGGGGCACCAGTTTGATGAGACGAGATACATAGGTACTTTAGAATCAGGATAGGGAGGTTGAAGAGGGGATTTGTACCACGACCATCCCCGAAGGTCCTCTGAAACACTCACTTCTCTAGCGAGAGGTATGAGTCTGTTTAAAACCAACTTCCTTTCAACATCAGTTAATCTATAAACCATAGTCATCCCTCACGCAAACTCTACCTCATCTGTGTGAACAAGTCTCTTCTCAACATTGGATAGTATCTTGTGTTGCCTGAAGCAATTCTTACAGATGGGGACGATTATTACCGAGTCCTGTTCGGACGTAAGGAACTTTTTCATCTCGGCCTCCATGACCTTCCTATCGTGGTAGTTAAGGTCCCCCACGAAGGAAGAGTATTGTACCCTGAATAATCCTCTGTCTAGGAGATAGTCAGATAGCTTCTTTCTGGGTTTATCTTCACTTATATCGTAAATTATCAGAGTGAGCATAATGTGAAATCTATTTAGGATTACTTAAGATTTACTATTCCATCTAAAATTTCTAATTTTCACCTAGCACCAGCTACACCCCCATCGAAGCCACCTCCAACCAAAACTCCGTATCCAGGCCGCCACCGCTAATATATTTTAGGGATGGGAGGGTGGAGAAGGTTCCACTCAAGGAGGGGTATCCGAGAAGCAGAACCCCGGCGGACCCTGAGTATGTGAGGAGCTTATCGTAGGCCTCATTACCCACTCCCAGGGCGGTACCGTATATGATCCAGTCCTCCACCAGCGGGTCTTCAACAGTCTCGGGGTCTATCTTCTTTTCTTTTACAGTCTTTCTGAAGGCGTCCCACTGAAGTTTCTCCCTGTAGTAATCGTTCTTCCAGCGGGTGACGAAAGACCTCCTTATAGGGTTGTCAGTGAGAAGTGGAAAGAGCCCAAGTGCGGAGTACACAAGGGCCGACTCGATGTAGCCCCGGAAGCTGGACATAAAAAACACCAGAATGAAAAGGATCATAAGAATGGTAGGGGAAGGCACGATGTAGGAGTACTGGGCCCAGGGCACGTAATCCTCAAGGAACTCCTCTTTGTACTCCAATATCTCCCCATCCGCTTTAAGAAGTCTTAGAAGGTCTTCCTTCAGCTCCGCATCCGCCCCGGTGGTGAGGGCGCCTTTTATCTTGGTCAGCTCCAGCCCGTCCTTCCCGGAGTGTCTCCTCAGAAAGTCCAGAACCCTTCTCTCGAAGGGGTCGGTTGTGTAATCCGACAGAACGTAGATCTTTCCCCCCTCGATACGTATTAACCCCTTCCTCTTCATGTCCAGCAGTGTAGCCAGAAGCCCCTCGGAGCATATCTTCTTGCCCCCGTATCCGCCGAATATGTAGCTCACGATCCACGGCGGTCTTCTCCGGGGGGGCAGTATCCTCTCACTCTCCACGCGCCCCGGGTACTTCTCCCTTCCGAGGAGAAGGTAGAGGGCTAGGAAGAAGACAGGAAAGAGGATGTAGTAGTATTTCACAACCGTATACATGCCCAGGGAGAACATGTAGAGCAGATTCACTTTCCGGATGGACCACCTCCCCTCACGGGAGGCGCTTTTCACTTCGGCGAGCCCACTTCTGGTGAAGTCTTCCGGAACGCTCTTTAAGAGGATCGCCGCTGTTATGGGGCCGTCTATTCTCTCCTTTGTTCTTATGGTGAGGTTCTCCTCGCCGGCAGCCTCCATGTAGGAGGGCACCCAAACATCTTCGACGTCAAAGCCTGTCAACCTTATGGCCACCCTCTCATACGCGCTTCCATCCTCGGAGAAGGTTATGTGAAGGAGGTAGCCGTCACTCCCCTTTTGAAGCTCCGGATAGATCTTCACAGTATACCTCACCACATATATCCCCTTCCTCAACCCCTCCCTGCAGTATATTCCCATCTCGTTCCTCTTAACGTAGCCGGAGCTGTAGATTGTGAGGTCCTTTCCGTGGTAGGTCTCCAGCTGGCCCAGGGAGCTACAGGCGTAGCCTATGCAGCCTTCGGAGGGGGTCACGTTGACGTCAATCGGGATGACCCTCTCCCCCTCTCCCCGGGCGAATCTGACCTCGCTCCCCCAGCTTCTGTAGAGAACGTGAAATTCTCCATCGTTCTTGACCAGGTAGGTGTATACCTCCTCCAGGGTTCCGTTCGGGTAGAGGGCCGCAGAGTAGTCCAGTATCTTGTATCCCTCGGGCTCCTCAATGGGCCCAACGTAGTGGTCAATCCCGAGCACCCCTCCGGCCACTAATGAGAAGATTGTGAGTGAGAGCAGAAACCGTTTACCCTCGCCCATGGTGGATAAAAATGTTCAGCTTACTTATTTTTTACTCACCCTGCCCCGCCCTCGTCTCCACGGAAGTCAACTCCCCCACCGGTACTGGCCCTGCTGCCTGCTGTATGGTGGAACTGCGAAGGAAGTAGGGGTCCACAACCAGCTCCTTCACTTTATCTGTCACAACATCGCCTGCACCCAGTGCAATTCCACAGATGACTCACTCCTGCTAGAGAGGGTCCTCGCGAATCCCATGGTCAGAAGTGCATCATCCCTCCACCTTCCCCCTTCCGTTCAGCTCAAAGCGGTTGTAACAATATAATGATCTCTCGGCGGTGTTTTCTGCCCATTCATTCGGGCTTGTATATAAGTAGCAGGATGAGGGGTATTATCAGCAGCAGTGCGGCCACAAGAGCGAGGTACCATGCGGTTGCTGGACCCCAAGAGTTTTTATATTCACCCTCCTCTCCACCCTCTTTTGAAGAGCCGCTGAAACTCTTGTGCGGGCCCTTCTCTCCGGCAATTTCGCCAGCCTCCTTGAAGGCTCCCGGCAAAGTGGCCATAAGATACAGTGGTGCTATTATTGCCAGAATCAGTCCTACAAGGACAAGGATTATGGCAATCTTTTTGCCCAGCTTTTTCATGGCCACTAATGCAACCCCCAGCAGTGCTAGTATAGTGCCCACAACTCCTAGGATAGCCATTGTCTGGGTGGTCTGGAAGGTGTCAACGACTTTGTTATCCTCTAAATCATCGTAATCGGTGGACTCTGTCTCGCCGTCTATCTCGCATTCCACATGGTTTAGATAGTATTTGGTATCAGATTCGGTTGTCGTCCCCAGCAAAGTGAGCTCCACACTCTGATGATACCAGGGAGTTGCCAGAGATATTCCCATCAGAACCAGAGACACCACAGCCAGTAAAATACCAATCAGCAACTTTTTATTCATAACATCTCACCCCTTTAGGCATATAAGGGCAGTTTTAAATTATTTCATCGTATTTTAATTTTATCCTTGCAGGAGTCTCAGCCGGACAGTTTCTGAGTTAAAGAAGATTAAAGACCTGCATCTCCTCCCCTCAGGGCTCTTCGCAGGAAGGGATTGAGAGTGTCTCACCCGCCAAGGTTATCATTAAAGTTGATGGCTTCCCCCGGGGAATGGAAAGAGTTAAAAGGTGGGGAGCTAATTACAAAGCGGTGTTTTTATGAGCCTCATCTCAGACCGGGATGGAAGACTGGCTGTGAAGCTTGCCAGGGAGAGGATAGAGACGTATCTTGAGGGGAGGGAGATGGACCTTCCCCCACTTCCACCGCTCTTCAAGAGGAAAATGGGGGTTTTCGTGACACTGAACACATACCCGGGGAGAGAGCTCAGAGGTTGTATAGGCTTCCCGGAGCCCCACCTGCCCCTTATAGATGCCCTGCTTGATTCAGCCATATCCGCCGCCACAAGGGATCCGAGATTCATCCCTGTGAGAGCGGAGGAGATGGACGAGATCGTGGTGGAGGTGACCCTGCTGACGCCTCCGGAGGAGATAAAGTACCGGGACCCGGGGGAGCTCCCGAAGAAGATAAAGATAGGCAGGGATGGCCTCATCGCCCAGGAGGGCCCCTTCAGGGGACTGCTCCTCCCGCAGGTCCCCGTTGAGTGGAACTGGAACGAGGAGGAGTTTCTGGATCAGACATGCGTTAAGGCCGGGATACCCCCCGGGGACTGGAGGGAGGGCAGGGTGAGATTTTTCCGCTTTCAGGGTGAGATCTTCGCGGAGGAGAGCCCCCGGGGAGAGATAAAAAAGGTGGAGCTCTGATGGACTACGACCTTGTAATTTCCGGCAGGGTCTTCTACCGGGGAGAGCTTCAGCAGGCCGAGGTAGGGGTGAAGGATGGAAGGGTGCTGCGGGTGGCGAAGAGCCTCCCCCACTCCTCCCCCAGGACTGACTACGGAGACCGGTGGGTGCTCCCTGCGGGAATAGACCCCCACGTACATTTTAGAACCCCCGGGGCTGAGAGGAAGGAGACCTTCAGTACCGGGGGCACGGCCGCCGCCGTGGGCGGGGTGACCACGGTCCTTGACATGCCAAACAACACTCCCCCCGTAACGGACCTTGAGGGCATCAAGGAGAAGGTAAAGAGGGCGGGAAGGGAGTCCCCCATAGACATAGGCTTCTTTCTGGGCGCTGTTGAGGGCGGGGGTCCATTCGAGGACTGCAGGGAGGTCTTTGCGGTTAAGGTCTATATGGGCTCCACAACCGGGAGCCTTCTTGTGAGGGATTTGAGCAGCCTCTCATCCTACCTTGGGCTGGGGGGTGTTCCCCTAACATTCCACGCCGAGGACCAGGAGTTCCTCGAGCGGAGGAGGCTTAAGGTCGGGAGGCCCAGGGATCTCCTCACATACTCCTCCTTAAGGCCCCCGGAGGCGGAGAGGAGGGCCGTTGAGAGAATCGGGAAGTGGGCCCCGCCGCCCGAGAGGGTGCACATCGCCCACGTCACCACTGCGAGCACCCTTAAAGAGGCCAGGGAGAGGGGTTACTCCACCGAAGTCACTCCGCACCACCTCCTTTTAGACATCAAAAATGCCCCGGATGGAGCCTGGTGCAAGGTGAACCCCCCACTGCGCTCAAGGGGAGAGAGGGCTGCTCTCCTTGAAGCCTTCAAAAGGGGGGAGATAGACATGCTGGCGTCGGATCACGCACCCCATCTTCCCGAGGAGAAGGAGCAGGAGTTCGAGTCTGCCCCCGCCGGCATCCCCGGCGTTGAGACCTCCCTTCCGCTTCTGCTCTACATGGTCCGGAGGGGTGAGATATCCCTGCAGCGCCTCGTGGAGGCCTCATCCTCAAACCCCGCATATTTCTACGGCATGGAGGATAGGGGTGAGATAGCTGAGGGGAAGAGGGCGGACCTTATGGTTGTGGACTGGAGGGAGGTGGTAAAGGTTGACCCGGAGGAGGTGCACAGCAGGTGCGGCTGGACCCCCTACGAAGGCTTTCCAGCGATATTCCCCGCGGCGGTCTATCTCAAGGGCGAGCTTATAGTGGAGGATGGGAATTTCCTGGGGGGGAGAGGTGAGGTACTGATCCGGGAGGGTGAGCCCCTTCGCTCGTAGGCCTCCCGCCAGACAAATCCCGCATCTCCGGGGTAGTTACATACCTTAGATAGAGCTCCCGCCACTCCCGCATGGTGTCCCTGCTGAGGAGGAAGGAGGAGAAGGCAAGGGAGCATAAGGCTGCAAGAAAGATTCCTGATATGAATACTATCTCCGTGGCGGCGGAGAAGATAAAAAGTGCAGGGAAGGTGAGGGCGGCGGCGAGGTGTGCCAGGGGCCTCTTTGAGAGGGATACCACCGCGATAAGAAACAGCAGAAAACCCGCTGTAAACGCCAGAATCAAGAGGCTATTGGCATCTACGTATTCATAGGAGACCCGAGTAAGAAAGTTCTCGAGGGGAAGAATCAGATGGATCTCAAGCAGAGCTAGAAGCAGAGCCCCCCGGGTGAGGCCCTTTGAGAAGGCGTCCATCCCGGGGGCCCACGCTCCTGCCAGGACTATCCTCTTCCACTTTCTTTCCTCCCTGCTCACCCCCAGCGCAACAGATGCGGGGATTATGCTGAAGGGGAGAAGAAATGAACCTATTATGAATGTGACGATGAAGACGTCCTCAAAATCCAGCCAGAGGATAAGCACGTAGGAGAGCCAGATTAACAGGGCATCCAGCAGGGAGAGGAATACAAGGACTGCCCCTGTTTTTTTGAGGGTGTGCGGGCGCCTCTGGGGGCGATTTATGTAGAGGATGTAGGCGGAGAGGACAAAAGAGACTAAGAAATAAAGCAGTAAAAGGAAGGATATGAGCCCCTCCCAGAGGCTCTCATAATACCATACTATGAAGAGTGTGATGAAGATGGAAAGCGAAATGGCTGATGCGGGAAGCCTTATGAGGATGGCAACATTCACAAAAGTTCCGGCGCTCCTTACGGCACTGCCCATGTCGTTGGGGGAGGGGATGAAACCCACATATTCCCCGGGAATACCTTTGATCTGTTTTATATATTTTCCCGAGAGGGGCCACAGCAGAATGAACACCGTCAGAAGGAGGAGGAAGAGGAGGGTCCCGCAGAATGAGAAGAGCTCGTAGGAGAACTCCCCATAGTAGTAGTCGTAATAGTAGTATTCGTCGTTGTAGATGTAATCCCAGAAGTAGCTGACCCACAGCATCAGAATGGAGGCGAAGGTTAAGACCATCAAAAAGATCAGCTCCCACCTCTCCCTTGCCGTGGGGAGGACGTGGAATTTCGCCTTGCGGCCCAGGTGAAGGGGGTAGGCCGTGAGGATGGCTAGAAGGGTCAGGGGCAGGAAATAGATGTATGCAGCCGGAGCAAAGTCGTAGGGGCCGTAGTCGTACGAGTGGTAATCAGCCAGTATAAGCACAACAGCGAGAAAAGAGAGAAGGGAGAGGATGGCAGCGATATAATAGGTCCACTTCAGCTTTTTGAAAAAGGACTCCCTCGGGTTCATCCACGGCGAGAACATATCACATCCTTATCCCTTTATTATGGTTACAGCTATTTTTCCGTGGGTATATAAAGAATTTGTCTTCATCCTTGGAGTGCCCTCCGAGAAAAAACTATATCCCATTGGGCGATAAAGGGGGTGTGATTCCAATGAGAAGAACCCCCCTCTATGACAGGGAGAAGGAACTTGGAGCGACCTTCACGGAGTTCCACGGCTGGGAGCTCCCGCTTTACTACACAACCATCCGCGAGGAGCACCTGGCGGTCAGAAGCTCCGTGGGGATATTCGATGTCTCCCACATGGGCAATTTTCTCATATCGGGCCCGGGGTCCTCCTACACAATGAACTACATTTTCACCAACAACTTCGTCAAAATGAGGCGCCACCAGCTCAAGTACACCCATATGCTTGACGAGCAGGGCAGGATCATAGACGATATGATTGGGGGAATGCTTGAGGAGAACGAGTACATGGTGGTGCCCAACGCCGCCATGATAGAGGAGGACCTGGAACACATGCTCCAGCACCACAGGTCCAACACCCTGATAGAGAACCTCTCAGGTGAATACTCCATCATAGCGGTCCAGGGGCCCAGGGCCCAGGAGCTTATGAGCAGGCTCACCCCCTTCGACCTGTCATCCATGCGCTTCTTCCACTGCGACTACGTCCTCTTCCCTGAGCTTGAGAGGCACGTCCTTCTCTGGCGTTCTGGCTACACGGGTGAGGACGGCTTTGAGATCATAGTGGAGAACTCCCTCGCCGGGGAGGTGTGGGATATCCTCTTCAAGAAGGCGGGGGACGACATCCCGGTGAAACCCTGCGGACTGGGTGCCAGGGACACCCTCCGCCTTGAGAAGGGATTTCTCCTCTCGGGACAGGACTTCAACAGGGACCGCACCCCCCTTGAGACCAACTGCGAGTGGGTGGTGAAATGGGACCATGATTTTGTGGGAAAGGAGGCCCTGCTTGAGCTGAAGGAGAGGGGAGTTAAAGAGAAGCTGGCCCTGCTTCTTCTCCTTGACAAGGGCGTTCCAAGGCCGGGATATAAGGTCTATAAGGGGGAGGAGGCTGTGGGGAGAGTCTCCTCGGGGACCTTCATCCCGGGGAAGGAGACGGGAATGGCACTGGCTTACGTTAAAAGGGAGCTGAGCGATTTCGGAGAGCTCCTGGAGGTTGACATCAGAGGGAGGAGGGCACAGGCGAAGGTAGTTGACCCCAAGAAGATGTAAGGGAAGGTGAAAGATATGGTAAGCATCGAGGAGATAGAGCTGAGGGAAGGTCTTTACTATACGAAGAGCCATGAGTGGTGCCGCCTGGAGGATGATGTGGCCACGGTGGGGATCACCGACTATGCCGCCAAGGTCATGACGGACATAGTCTACGTGGAGGCCCCGGAGGTGGAGGATGTGGTGACCCAGGGGGAGCCCTGCGGGACAATAGAGTCCGTGAAGGCGGCCGAGGACATCTACTCCCCCCTATCCGGGAGGGTCGTGGAGGTCAACAGCGAGGTTCTGGACAGCCCGGAGGTCCTAAACAGCGCCCCATACGACAACTGGATCTTCCGGATTAAGATATCCAATAGAAAGGAGCTCACCTCCCTCATGAGCAGGGAGGAGTACTGCGAATATTTGAAGAAGGAGCTGGAGAAGGGGGAGGGTTCTTGACCGAGCTCCTCTACCTCTCCTCCCTTGACGCATGCTACCAGAAGGAGATGGAGGCCTCTGTGGTGAG
>Ga0164310_10002193_pt1 | contig 11178 bp, 13 predicted proteins | sample GuaBasSedimGuay1_FD_121795 | JGI IMG/M metagenome (GOLD analysis project Ga0164310, IMG submission 121795) | Subseafloor sediment microbial communities from Guaymas Basin, Gulf of California, Mexico - Guay1, Core 4569-9, 0-3 cm | ecosystem: Environmental > Aquatic > Marine > Hydrothermal vents... | reverse complement strand
GTTTGGGGCTAGGTATGGTAGGAGAGTCAGGGAGCGTGTGAGAGAGATAGAAGAAAAGCTCAGACAACACTACCCATGTCCAATGTGTAGCTCTGGGCGGCTCAAACGTGTAAGCTTCGGTGTTTGGAAGTGTAGGAAATGTGGTTTCACCCAGGCTGGTGGCGCCTACACCCCCACAACGGAGATGGGTAAAACCGTTAAACACAGTGTTTCAGGGTTTTTGGAGGGAGAAAAGGCTTGATCTACAGGTGTGGAGGATGCAAAGCACTGGTCGAGCTCGACTTGGAGTATGGTGGTGTGCGATGCCCAAAATGTGGGTTTAGGATTCTGTACAAGGTGCGTCCAGAGATTGTGAAGAGGATCCGTGTAAAGTAGAGTATGAGCAGAGTGATGATGAGGAAAGTTGTTGGTCACCACCTCGAGACGGCCCAGCCACAAGGTTAGGATAATAGGGCGAGAACTCGCGGCGGTCCTGCCACACGCCGAGTATGTGACAAGAGGCAAGAAAAGCGTTGAGGAAACAGCATATCTCGCCTACACACTTGGTAGTTCAAAACTCATCATCATCGGGGTGAGCCACGGGGGACCTGGAAGCCTCTCAGTGCTGAGAACCGGGAAAGATTGGGACTGGATAGCCCGCCACCCCATAGTGGGGGCAAGCCTATACCGTGAACTTGCTAAAACCAAGCTTAGGAGGGGAAAAACCTCAAAGCTGGTTATAAAAGCTGACAACCCTGGTGCAGCGGAGTATTTCAGAGAGCTTTTCACGGAGGAACACCTCGTTGACGAGGAGGAGGATAAAATATCGACCCTACACATCTCAACCCATGGAGAGTACACAAAGCTTCTGTTCCACCGTGAAGACCTGCCCCTCCCCGGGCCGATGCTAAAGTTAAAAACGGGGTTGGAGAAGAGTTGGAGAAGATCCTAGCGGAGATCAGAATAAGGCTACCCCAAAAAAACTTGGATGTGCTCTACCACGCCATAAAACCGGAGATCCAGGGGCGGAGGGGTAGAGCGGAAAGCGAAGTAAAACTAATTGACAACACGCTGGTTGTCAAACTCTTGGCGGGGGACACAACATCTCTTAGAGCAGCGTTTAACTCGTGTATGCGTCAGATCATAGGGGCACAAGACCTAGTCGAGATGTGTCACCGTTATCTAAACAGGTAGGGGAAAGAGATGAGCACACAACTTCCTCCCCATGTCCAACACCAGTTGTCCCAGCTTAGACAACTACAGCAACAAGCACAGATAATATCGACGCAGCGTAGACAGGTTGAGGCACAGCTCAGGGAGACTGAGAAGGCCCTTGAAGAGCTGGAGAAACTATCTGATGATAGTGAGGTGTACAAATCGGTTGGGAACCTTCTTGTTAAATCTGATAAAAAGTTGTTGGAGGATGAGCTAAGGGAGAAAAGGGAAACCTTGAAGACCAGGGTTAGCACACTTTCAAAGCAAGAGGAGAGAGCTGTGCAACGCTTACAAGAGATGCAACAGAAACTGCAGCAGCTTGTCCAAGGGGTTTCGGGTTGAGTTGGGCAACGTTCGGTTCTAAGTGGGCAGCGGTCGGATAACATCTCTTCAAGGGGTTGTGGATGGAAGAGAACACCCCATCCATAGAGGGTCTTCTAAAACTTTTGAGGGGTGGAACAGGTGTCTGCCTCGTTGCATGCCACCCCAACGCTGACCTGGATGCTGTGGGTAGCCAAATAGCCATTAAATGGTTGCTCGAGAAGCTGGGCTATCAAAAGGTGGTCTTATACTCCCCGGAGGGGCCTAGTCATGTGGCCCAGAGAATATTGGAAGAGGCAAAGGTTAACGTTTCATCTTTTCCCCCCGTTTCGAGATCGGATCTCCTAATAGTGGTGGACACCGGTTCGCTGGCCCAGCTCGCCGGATTTGATGTTGGCGGCTTTCCGGCAAAGAAGAAGATACTCATCGACCACCATGAGCCGGATGAAGAGCTCAGAGGGTTGTTGGATCACAGCTATGTTTGGGGTCAAAGAGACTCATATTGTTCAACATCGGAGATAGTCTTTGAGTTGATAGGTAGAACCGGGTTTTCTCCTCCTAGGGAGGTGTGTTTAGCGATGTTGGCTGGGATAATCGCTGACACGGTTGGTCTTAGACATGCTACACCCGGGACGCTTAGAAGGGTGGCCAACCTCTTGGATGAGGGGGACCTAACCTTGGAGCGGGTCACCCAAATCTTGTCAGTGGAGGAACAATCCCTACCAAGAAGGATTGCACACATAAAATCGGCCCAGAGAGCTGTTCTGGAGAGAATAGATGAATCAATAATTGTTATAACACGTGTAAGCTCTTTTGAGGGCTCCTCGGCCAAGGCTTTGATCAACTTGGGTGCTGACGTAGCTCTTGTGAGCTCTGAGAGGGGGGGGAAGATTAGGATGAGTGCTAGGGCTTCTAACAGTGTTGTTGAGAGAGGTTTGAACCTTGGTTTGGTTATGAAGGAGATTGGACGCTACATCGGTGGGGGTGGCGGTGGACATGCGGCTGCTGCTGGAGCTGTTGGCGAGAAGGGGTTGGAGGAAGCTGAGAAACTCTTTGTTGGTTTGGTTAAGGAGCAGCTCTGTGAGAGGTGAAGTGTTGTGGCTTTTTTGCACGTATTAGGTGTTTATGGTTCTCTTCCAAGGGGTTATGGTGGCACATCATCCTTCCTACTCGGGGAGGAAAGGGTTCTCATCGATTGTGGTCCAACAACCCCTGTGGCCCTAGAAAAGATTGGTGTTGACCCGATAACCATTGAAAATTTGCTTGTAACCCATTTACATGGGGATCACACACTTGGAATACCCTTACTGCTACTAGAAATGGTTATGCGTGGCAGAAAAGGAAAAATAAGCATTTATGGATCAGATATTACTTTGAACTCCGTTTCGTCTATTATTAGGAACTCTTTCCCAAGCATACTAGACAAAACAGATCTCAGCCTCGAGTTTGTTCCCATAGCTCCTGGTGAGAGATTCGTGGTCAACCAGCTAGAGATCCGCACAGCCCAAGCCGACCACTGCCCAGGCGCCCTAGGCTACCAAATAACAACCACTAACTGGAAGATATGTTTCAGCGGTGACACCAGGCCGAGCCAAAACATAATCAAGCTAGCGGAAAACGTTGACATACTTGTACACGAAGCAACCTTTAACAAAGAAAAAGAAAAACTAGCTGAAACATCTGGGCACAGCACCGCATCACAAGCCGGGATAGTAGCATCAAAAGCAAAGGTTAAACGTTTAGTCCTAACACAATGCGAGCCACTCTCCAGGGTTGACACAGAAACAATGATCAGAGAGGCGGGTTCAACCTTCAAAGGGGAGATCATAGTCCCAAAAGAATTTGAACGGATTAAAATCTACTAAACAAAAAAGCTACCAATCGGTATCAGCTGGCAACACTCCACACAGATAAAAAAATCGAACAATTATGAAAAAAGAGCTGTGGAGCAGGTGACAAACTGGATGGGTTTACAAAGCCTAACAAAAAAAACAGTGGGGATAATAGCAGTCCTAGTTTGGCTGCTCCAATTTCTGAGCTGTAACAGCAACGCAGAGCTGTTAGAACCCGTCTCACCACTCTACGAGCTTGAGATCGACGAGGATGACAACGGTTACCTGAGGGTTTGGACCACCTTCTACGGTGAGGGTAAAGCCCGTGTACCCCTGCCAAACGGTGTCCTAGACGTGGTTGTATTCGATGAAAAGGGGGAGATCAGAGAGGATTACACAGTTGGAGAAGAAGAGCTCATAATCCCCCTGGAAACCCCTGGGCAACATGAACTCCTGGTTGTGGGTAGCATGCCCCGGGTTGCAACAGCGATGAGAGGGGAAACACCTGGGGCCAGGGTTGTGATGCTCAACATAGACTCGAGTGGGGGAATGCTAAGCGTGAAACTACCACCAGAAATGGTGGCAAAAAATGTTTTAGAGCCTCCCCCAGACCAAATCAGCGTCGAAAATGAGAGAATACTCCTATTCTGGTTTTTCCATGTGGATGAGCCTGTACATTGTTACATAGAATATGTTCCTGGTGGTGTACAAGGTTTTGACACAACAATGGAGCAGAGAACAGGTTTCGCCTGGGAACGGTGTCTTGTCCTGCTCACACTCATACCACTCCTATTGCTCTTATTCCTCCTACTCTCCGGCCGTATAACACTTCAATCCAAAACAGTAGCATCCAAAGAGGTTTTCCCGGTTGTTAAGAGGGATGCAGGTATCTACGAAAAAATTTTGAAGACGCTAAGCCCAGATGAGAGGAGAGTGATGAAACTAATCCTAGAAAACCCTGGGGAAACCTACCAATACGAGGTTGGATCAAGACTTGGATTCTCAAAAGCTAAAACGTCGAGAATATTGGATGCTATGGAGGCGAAAGAACTTATAATGAGGATTAAGCGTGGCAGGGTGAATGTTGTGAGACCAGCCAACTGGATCCTAAGAGAACTGGGTGGGGAGAGGTGAACCTATGCTACCCAAGTTTTTCTTCTCCATTTCTGGTTTGTTGCTCCGCGTAGGCATACCAATCTTTTTATGTCTAACACTCCTCCCCGGGTTTGTGCTCTCCGCCAAATGCCAAGTGGATGTTGACGACTCTCTTATATCCCCTGGGGAGATAGCTTTTCTAACTGTTGATGTGACAACCCCTAGAGCCTTGAGCAATCTCCACATACTCCTCTCCCCAACCCCAGGAAACCTTGTAAGACTAGACAAAACAGGTGGGCACACAAAATTCTTGGATCCCAGGCAACATTGGAAACCAAGTTTTGTGGTCGAGGCTGTTAACCCTGGGGAGGTAACAATATTTGTTGATGTCTACGACTCAACCGGGGTGGTCTGCTCAACCAAGGAAACGATTAGAATAGTGCCAATAACCCAGAACCCGGAGCCACAGAAACCTGAACTAGAAATATTGAAGAGACCTGATCCGAACAAGCTTAAAGTAGGTGAGGAGTTAACCATAACAATCATAGTTGAGAACCGTGGGAGGGTTGAAGCTAGGAACATTGTTTTGGAGGATCAAGTAGTGGAAAAAGTTCCGATTGTGGGTGAAACCATCAAAAAGGTACCAAGGCTTGGAAGAGGGGAAAAATTTGAGATGAGTTATCGTTACAAACCTGAGAAGATTGGTAAATATGTGTTACCACCGGCAAGAGTTGTTTATAGCTACGCTAACAACATCACCGTGGAGGCTGAGTCCATAGCACCGTTGATAGAGGTGCTCCCCAAACCTGGGGAGGAGCCACCAACGGAGCCAGAGGTGGGGGAGGAGGGTCTTGGTAGTGTTGAAGCTATGAACATGGTGTTAAAAGCTGAGACAGCGGTTCAGAGGGCTGAGAAGCTCCTGGAAAAACTTTTGGATGATGGGGTGGCTGTACCCACAGCTGTGCTGGTTCTCCTGGATAGTGCACATGGGAATTTGGAGTTGGCCAAACAGGCGCACAGCAAGGGGGACTATAAGCAAACAGTGGTTTTGTCAACACTCTCAGAAGAATCAGCGAACCAGGCTTACCAAACACTACTAGAAACCTCCAAAAATGAGGAGAACAAGAAAAGAGTGGCTAAAACATTGGAAAAAGCTAGGAAGGTGTTGGAGGAGACTAATAGGATCGTTAGCGAGCCGGGGGAAACTTGGTTTGTTTCAAGCCTTGAAGAGGCGCAGAAAAAACTTTTAGAAGCTGAGGAGTGTTACAAGACAGGGGAATACTTGGAAGCTGAGAAGCTGGCGGGTGAAACAATAAAAATCTCGAGTCAACTCTTAGAACAACACGCCAAGAGGAAAAGTGCTGAGAAGAGAAAACTATCCCACCCAGGTCTCCTATTGACTCTCCTAGGGGTTTCCACGCTCATATTCCTAGCCAGAATATTTGCTAAAAAGAGAAATGTCTAGTTTTTGTTTGAAACCATCTGGTTGGGCTAGCTATTAGCCCCGCCGAGGTATCCCAGCTCAACAAGTTTTTGGAGCACCATCTCAGCAGCCTCTTCTGGGAAGACCTGGTCGGTGTCTATTACAAGCTCCGCGTTTTCAGGTTCTTCGTAGGGGTCTGACACACCTGTAAAGTTGTGGATCTCCCCGTTAAACGCTTTTCTGTAAAGCCCTTTTGAATCTCTTTTTGCGCAGACCTCGAGGGGACACCTAGTGTAAACCTCGACAAACCTTCCTATCATGGTACGAGCAAGCCTCCTCGCCTCCCGGTAGGGGGATATCACAGAAACAAGTGTGGCCACCCCGTTCCTGGTGAGCAAGCTTGCAACATAGGCTATTCTCTCAATGTTTTTATCTCTGTCCTCTTTGGTGTATCCCAGGTCCTTGCAGAGCTGTTTCCTAACCTGGTCTCCGTCCAGGTGCTCCACTCTTAACCCAAGCTCTCTCAGCCGTTTACCAACAAGTTTTGCGATGGTTGTTTTGCCTGATCCGCTGAGACCTGTGAACCAGACCGTGAACCCTGTCATAGCCCTCCATCCTAGGGTTTGTCCGGCTTGGCTTGGTTTAGTATCGATTCTCCCCCAGCTGGGTGGGGCAGTGACAACCCGTAAAAGTCTAGTAGGGTGGGAGCAACATCCAGAATGTTCAAGCCGTATAGATGGCCTCTTGGCAACCTGTTTTCTGGGGAACAGAGGATGAAGATGCCTTGCTGGGAGTGGTTAGCATCATCGGGCCCCGTATCGTTTTCATGGGTGTGAAGCGTGTTCAAACCTAGGCTGCCAACAGATCTCCATCGAAGGTTGTCAAAATAGACGATCAGGTCTGGGGGGATCCCCCTAATCGATTGGTAAACCTCCTCAGGCTTGTAAACTTTGTTCTCCATCCCACCACCATCCTCGTCTGGTATCTCCTCTATCTCATGTTTCAGTTTTTCCCTGAATTCTTCATACTCCTTTTTCTCTATCACACCGTTTGGCTCTCTTTTCTTGACGTTTATGAAGATCCTTGCATAGTAACCTCCGCTTCCCCAGGCTTTTGTGTGGCCCCAGTCGATGCTCAGTTTTTCTATTGGTGTTAGTCTTGGTGGATAGTTTTCCAGGGTTAGGTAGCCTCGTTGGACTAGCCACTCGTTGATACATATCCCCCCTTTCATGGGTTGTGCCCCATGGTCGGAGACAACAACAATGTTTGTCTCCTCTGGTAACAGATCCAATAGCTCCCCTATCTTTTTATCCAAATATTTGTAGTAATCTTTTATAACGTTCAAATATTTGTTTCCAGGTGTGTGCTTGGGATGGTTGGGGTCTGTGAACTTCCAAAACCCATGTTGGATCCTGTCAACACCCATCTCAACCATCATAAAAAAATCCCATGGTTTTGTTGTTAGAAAATGTTTTGCAAGGGTAAACCTCTGTTCTGCGAGCTCGTATATCTCTTCAAGTAGTTTTTCTTTGTCTTCTGTTCGAAAATTCTCCACGTCTATCTTGTACTCCCCAACAACCTTTTCCACCTCTTTTCTGAGTTCTGGGGGGTAGGTGTACTGCGACTTTGTGCTTGGTGTCAGGAAACATGTGGTTAAAACACCGTTAACAGGTTTTGGTGGATAGGATGGTGGCACACCAAGGAGGATCACACGTTTACCAGCACGCCCAAGCACATCCCAAACCGTGTCAGCTTCAACCATGTTACTATTAGCTATAACATGGTCGTTGTAGTTGTAACTCCTACGATTCCTAAAACCGTAGAGCCCCAACTGCCCAGGATCCAGGCTTGTAACCATGCTAAGCCACGCTGGAACCGTAATAGGAGGTATTGTAGACTCCAGTTCGCCCCACAAACCTTTTCCCATGAGTCTGGCTAGGTTTGGTAGTTCTTCCCTGTACTGGTAGAAGACAAGTTGTGGAGCAGCAGAGTCAAGGCCTATAACAGCCACCTTCACATTTTCAGATGTTTGGCTAGACAATTTTCTCACCGCGGAACGCATCCAAAACTTCTGGACGTAGAATCTTGTCTAACCCTGTTTTCCCAGGGTTTTGTAACAGGCTTCTCACAAGTGTCCCACTTGGGGTTATCCTGTCGTTTTCGGTGTGTGGACACGTCTTCTTTGTGGCCATACCACCACACCTACGACAATAAAAACTTGTGTCGAAGAATAGGGGTTCTATCCCAAGTTCGCCCTCTCCAAACTCGTTGAATATTTTCTGGGCGTCATATGGGCCATAGTAGTTGCCAACCCCAGCGTGGTCCCTACCAACTATGAAGTGGCTGCATCCAAAGTTTTTACGTATCAAAGCATGGAAAACAGCTTCTCTTGGCCCCGCGTATCTCATGGATGTGTGGAGAACCGCTAGAACCACGCGTTCACGTGGATAATAGTTCTTTATGAGTGCTTCGTAACATCTCAATATTGTTTCGGGTGGCGTATCCCCAGGCTTGGTTTCCCCAACAATTGGGTGGATGAAAAGCCCGTCGCCAATCTCAAGCGCACACCTCTGGAGATACTCATGTCCACGGTGGGGTATGTTCCTGGTTTGGAACCCCACCACGGTTCTCCACCCTTTAGCGTTGAATAGGTAGCGTGTCTCTTTGGGGGTTAAGGTGCGTCTTTCAAACCTGTTTTGTATTGTCGAAGCTTCCCCCTCTATTTTCTCAACCTTCCCACCGAGCAGGTGGTTCCCCATCTTTTTTACCCGTGCTACACCTGGGTGTTTCGGGTCGAGTGTTTGGAAAACTTTGCGGGCATGCTCCTCCTTGTTGTGGGGATAAACCTCTTCGAGGGTAAGTACCCCCACAACTTTGTTCCCATGGCTTAGGGCAAGTTCGTCGCCTGGTCTAAGGTCTTTTGTTTTGTTTGTGGAGCAAACAATGGGTATTGTCCACGCCACCCCGTTTGAGAGTCTCTTACCATAGAGTACACATTCATAGTCGTCTCGGCATAGAAACCCTGTGAGCGGGCTGTACGCCCCTGTTGATATCATCTCAAGGTCTAGGAGTGTGTGCTTATCTATCTCTATCCTCTGAAGCTCTTCCAGGCTTTCATCATATCTCCTTGTTTGTTCTACCAGTTTGCCTCCGTGTGGCTCAACAAGTCTAGACAAGAAACACACCTCTTTCTACTCTAGGTACCCGAGTTTCCTTAGTCTTTCACGTATCCTACCTTCTTCCCCGCCTATGAGTGCTTCTCTTGTTACGAATATTATGTATTCTGTTACACTTCTGAAACCTGTTCCTTTTATGATTTTTTCGACGTTTTTGTAGAGTTCTTTTGGTATGCTGATGTTTACATACTCTTTTCTCCCCATGTGGATCCCCCACATGGCCGTGACAAACACTTGAGATATGCGTGACAGGTGCGTGTTATATGTTTTGTGGTCAACCAGAGAGAACAAGAGGAAAAAAAGGTGTTAGCTAGGCTAGCAGATCCCTATGCTCCCCAATCCAAGCCAACATCTTGGAAACGCCTCTCTGCGGGCTTGTCAATGGTTGCCAGCCAAGTTCTCGGCTCGCCCTGGTTATATCTGATATGTAAACCTTTTGGTCGCCCGGACGCCAATCCTGGTAGTGTAGATCGCTTCTCATGCCAAGGAGTTTTTCTAGGAGATCCAAAAGCTCGACAAGCGACAAAGTGTTTCTGGGTCCCCCACCAAGGTTGTACACAATGTGCTTAACCCTATCCTGTTTTTTTAGGTAGCTGTCAAAAGCTTTGACCAGGTCATCAACGTATAGCACGTCCCTAACCTGTTTACCATCGCCATATATGGTGATAGGCCTTTTAAACATGGTTTGTATCGCGAAGTGTGCAACCCAGCCTTGGTCCTCATTCCCAAACTGTCTGGGACCATAGATACACGACATCCTAAAAACAGCAGCCCTTATCTCCCCTCTCCCAGCGTAGTCCTGTGTGTAGAGGTCTCCAGCAAGTTTGGAGCAGCCATAGGGTGTGTGTTCACAGTGGTCGATCGAAATGGTCTCGGGTATCCCAAGCTCTGCGTAGGGGGGATCACGGTAAACGTATCGAGTCTCCTGCTCCACAATCGCCAACTTGTTGATGTTGTCACCATAAACCTTGTTTGTCGAACAATAAACCACTGCGGGAGAGCTTTTAGACTGTCTGGCAGCCTCTAAAACATTCAGGGTTCCAAGAGCATTAACATAAAAATCTGTGAGTGGGTCTACTAAGCTGCTGGTCACAGCAACCTGTGCAGCTGTGTGTATAATAGCGTCAACATCCTTAGAGAGCTCTAAAAGTTTTTCAAGGTCCCTTATATCTCCCCTATGCAGGTTTATGTTGTCAAAGTTTTTCTCCAGATATTCCCAGGTATAACGAACAGTTTTCTGGGATTTTGATGCTTTTGGAAGTGTCTCCGACCTTGAAAGATTGTCTAAAACCTTTACATGGCAATCCTGTTTTGCGTAGTGCTCCGCGAGATGGGAACCAACAAAACCGGTGCCACCGGTTATGAGTAAATTGTTCAGGTTTCTCATCCCACCACCAACAACCTTTTTTACTTATTCTATTAGCCCTCTGGCTTCGAGCTCTTTTTGGGCCTGGTCAAACCTATCCTCAGCTTCCTGTCCACTGATCCAATCGGCAAGCTGTCCTATACCATCTCTAAACATTATCTTAGGGTTGTAGCCAAGCTGTTTTATCCTCTCTATGTTTGCGTAGCAGTGGCGTATGTCCCCAACCCTGTAACGGTTAAGAACCACGGGACTAACCCCAGACCCAGCATAGGCTATGAGAAGCTTTGCAACCTCTATGATCTTGGTTGGAACCCCTGTCCCAACGTTAAAACTCTTGTAGTCCGCAGACGATTTTTCCAATGCTAAAATGTTGGCCTGTACCACGTCCGAGACATGTACAAAGTCTCTTGTCTGGTTACCATCCTCAAATATGAGCGGAGGCTTGTTGTTCAATATTCTACCACTGAAAATGGCGCAGACGCCTGTGTAGGGGTTGGATAGTGACTGTCTTGGCCCATAAACGTTGAAGTATCTTAGCGCTACTGTTGGTATCCCATACGCTTTTCCAACCGTGTGACAAAGCTCTTCTTGGTCCCTTTTGGTGATCGCATAAACACTGGTGGGTGATGGTGGTGTGTCTTCCCCTATAGGAACACTTTCAACGTGTTTACCACAGTCTGGACATCTAACCTCCCAGTCATGGGCTTTCAACTGGTTTTCGGGGCGTAGCGGTGGGTGTACTAAGCCACATTCTCCGCACCGATACAAGCC
>Ga0164310_10002192_pt1 | contig 11182 bp, 9 predicted proteins | sample GuaBasSedimGuay1_FD_121795 | JGI IMG/M metagenome (GOLD analysis project Ga0164310, IMG submission 121795) | Subseafloor sediment microbial communities from Guaymas Basin, Gulf of California, Mexico - Guay1, Core 4569-9, 0-3 cm | ecosystem: Environmental > Aquatic > Marine > Hydrothermal vents >... | reverse complement strand
TGCGCAACATCACCTCGTAAGTCCTGTCGCCATATCAGACCAAGATACATCAACAAAGGCCGAGATGTCTTTATGAATTAGAAACACTTCCAACGGCCTTGGCAGCTTCTTTAAGGAGACGCTGCTTGATCTTAAAGAGTCTGGAGCTGAGGCTTACGTGGTAAGTGTGGGGATTATGAAACCGTTTGTAAGCTGCATCCAACTGCTCAAGGCTGGTAAGGGTGTGCTCTCTGATTTCGTGAATGGATGGGGTTTCGTAAACCAACTCACCATCTTGAAATATGGGCACAAGCAGTTCTTTCATAGCGAAATGGCGTGGATATTTCTTAAAGACATGTGAAAACATAGGATGATACGCCCTGAAAGAACGGCCGGAGGGCAGGGGCTCTTCGTCCAAGAAAAGGACGTCACCCCGCATTTGCCCACGCTTATCATACATCCTGACCAATTTCTTGAGGCCCGGATTGGTGATCTTTTCAGGATTATCTGATCTCTTTATTTTTGGGACCATATGCTTGCCATTTTCGTCCAAGGCCGTGAGTTTATAGACACCGCCTAATGCAGGGCTCGAAAAGGAGGTAACGAGACGTGTTCCTATACCCCATAGATCGATTCGGGCCCCTTGGCGTTTAAGGCTTTCAATGATCCATTCGTCTAAGTCGCTGGAGGCCACGATCACTGTATCCTCGAAACCAGCCTCATCCAACATCTTTCGCGCCTCCTTGCTAAGGTACGCCAAGTCGCCACTATCTAATCGAATACCCTTTAACTCATAGCCCTTTTCTCTCAACTCTTTTCCTACCTTTATGGCATTGGGAACACCACTTGTTAGGGTATCATAAGTATCTACCAATAATACGCATGAATTAGGGTATACCCTTGCATAGGCACGAAAGGCCTCAAGCTCGCTTGGAAAACTTTCCACCCAGGAATGGGCATGGGTGCCCCGGACGGGTATACCATAGATCTGTCCAGCGAGCACATTAGATGTGCCTTCGATTCCACCAATGTAAGCGGCGCGAGAGGCCATAAGGGCTCCATCTGGCCCATGGGCCCTTCTCAAGCCAAAGTCCACCACTGGGTCGCCTTGGGCGGCGTAATGAATGCGTGAGGCTTTGGTGGCGATGAGGGTTTGGAAATTCATGATATTGAGAAGGGTAGTCTCAATAAGCTGGGCCTCGGGCAAAGGGGCCGTAACCCTTATCAACGGCTCGTTAGGGAAAACTAAAGTACCCTCAGGGATTGCCCAAAGATGCCCGGTGAATTTGAAATTTTTTAGATAACGTAGAAACTCCGGGGAGAAAAGCCCCAATTTCTCCAAATAGGAAAGATCCCTTTGGGTAAACCGAAGTGTCTTGACATAACGGATAACATCCTCAAGCCCTGCCAAAACACAGTAGCCCCCGTTGTCCGGAACCTTTCGAAAGAAATAGTCGAAGTTGGCCCATTGGTCGGCCTTCCCTTCTTTTACGTATCCTCCAACCATGGTCAATTGATAAAGATCAGTAAGGAGAGACCATTTTGTCCACATTCACCTTCCTCCTTTTATCTTCCCCTCTTTCTTCTTAACCTACGTGCCTTTTCTTTCCATCCTTTTGGTTTCCTTCCTTTAGACCGTCTCATGGGGTCCGGGTCTCTGTCGACATCCAAGACAAAGCTCCCTGCGCCAAAATCAGGGGCATGTTTTTCCTTAATGTCAGAAGTTCCAGAGAGTTGCCTGGGCCTTTCTTTAGAAGGAATAGGGCCACCAATATATTCTGCTGCAATTTCTTTTGCAAGAAAAAGGGATCCGAATTGATAAAACCGAACACCATACCTTTGAGCTGTCCGTGCCAGGATTTCGAGTATTACAGGCTGAGCGTCTTTCCTTTTCCCTATTCTATAGGCCATCTCCCGGTCAACACTGAGAACTATCCACCTATCAGCCGATGCCCTCAGCCCCTTGTCAAAGGCATGGTGATGCGCTCTTTTTCTTACGGGCGTGTATAAGATCTTTTCAGGTACGGAGGGCAGTGGTTCAAGGACGCATTGCCAGCTTCTCTTTGTGGCCCTTATCCGTTTACCTTCCATCTGAAAAAGATTTCGATCACTTTTCAATAGGGCCTCGTTTATGTGCGCCTCTCTGACATAGCTCCATCCTGGTTCCTCATGGAAGGCCTGTAAAAGCTCCTTTAACCATACAAAGCCCTGTTTATCAGGTACCAGTCCGAATTCATCGGGGCTATGAGCAAGTGCATATTTCATTAACCGAACCAGATCTTGAACCTTGTATTGCCTCCTTTTAGACAAGGTATGCCCCCATGGGTGTTTTTTTATTCTTTATTTTCGGCTACCCCTTTTTCTTTGTCAAACATTAGATGATCCCATACTAAATTACCCTTGCCCAGAATCGGTTTTTCTTTCATAGTAGGAAAATGGGATATTCCCAACAGAACTGTTCTACTTGGAAGGTTGGGGTAAACAATGGTTGATGGTATTTCAAAACCAAGAGCGGATTATTTGGCCAGTGATTTCAGGCGGGGTTTTATAAAGCATTGTGGCTTTGAAGCAGAAGAGATTAGGCGTGGCTATTTTCGCTCCAAGGTCAACATTGGCCAGCAACACTGCCAGCAGGATGGATTCATCCATGCTGGGGTAATGGCCACCATGGCTGATCATACTGCTGGCTATGCCGCCTTCACCACAGTGGAAGAGGGCTTTCAGATCCTCACCATAGAGTTCAAGATCAACTTCTTGAGGCCTGCCTTTGGCGAGCAGCTTATATGTGAAGCTCGCGTCATTAGAGAGGGGGGGCAGATCATCGTTGCCGAATCTGAAGTCGTTGATTTTTCTGGGAGCCGGGCAAGACCGGTTGCCAAGGCCCTTGTGACCCTAATGGCCGTGCCTAAACAAAAGCTGGAAGGCATTACTTCTGTGCATGAGTAATAGCTTTTTCGATTTCTTCTGCCACTTTTTTGGCGGCATCCGCCGGGTCAGGGGCATTTCGGATGGGCCTGCCAATCACTAGGTAGTCGGCCCCTGCTTTTATGGCGTTCTCAGGCGTGACTATTCGTTTTTGGTCATCGGCATCCACGATGGACCAAGAAGGCCGGATTCCAGGGGCGACCAATACAACATCGCGGCCCAAGGCTCCTCTTATCTTGGCAAGCTCACGGCCTGAGCATACCATACCATGGCAGCCAGCCCTTTTGGCCATCTTTGCCCTGAGCAGCACGAGGCGTGAGATATCTTCAGTATAATTTTTTTCATAGCCCAAGTTTTTCAATGCCCCGGTGTCCAGGCTTGTCAAGACCGTCACAGCTAGGATTTGGGTTTTTCCTTGCCCTGCCTTGGCAGCAGCCCTTAAGGCCTCCTCTCCAGCATCGCAGTGGACTGTCACAAACCGGACACCATGGCGTGAGGCAGCAGAAAACGCCTTTTGGACTGTGGCCGGTATGTCGTGAAGTTTCAGGTCGAGGAATATTTCCGCAGGCCCAGTATCTTGAATGGCCTTTATAATGGGAGGCCCTTCACTAATGAACAATTCCAGCCCCACTTTAAAAAGCCCCACATGGGATGCCAGCTTCTCCACGTAAGGCATTGCGGCATCATAATCGGGCAGATCCAGAGGGAAAATGATATAATCCTTTGGGTCTTTTTTCACGGCCCCCATTCCTCCTTTCTATCCGGAAATCTTTGAGTTATGGATGCGTATTAACCTAATGGTTTTGAGAGAAAATTGCATCCAAAAAATCATGGACATGAGTGCTGAAAGACTATATAGTAATTACCAACATCATTGAGCCACCGTAGCTCAGCTGGTAGAGCACCTCACTCGTAATGAGGATGTCTGCGGTTCGATCCCGCACGGTGGCTTCATTTTTTCTTCCCCTCTGGCACATTCCAGTATGGGTTCGGCAGGTCGGAGATGGAGCAATTTTTGGTTGGAATAAATAGCAAAGATATTGCTTCACAACAGATCCATGGGGATGCGCGATCAATGTTGGCCATATGATGGGACGGGAGGACAGCGGCATGGAAGAGATTGTGGAGTTTTTTGAGTGTGACGAATGCTCTAACAGGGATTTCGAGCGCGTTTACAATTTTTCTCTAAGGTTTCATAAGGTAAATTTTTCTGATGATCTGATTTATGACAAACTTGTGGAAGAGATTTATCTGTGCACAAATTGCCAGAAGAGATTTACAAAACAGGAAATTGAAGAGGGATTAGATAAGATAAAGAAAAAATACCGAAAAGGATAGGAGCGAGTTATGAACTACTCACGATTTTCCAATGTGCTCCAAATAATTCTATAAAGCTTACTCCACCTCCTTCTGATAGAACTGAAATTTATAAGACCCCAATTCTATGGTGTCAAAATCTTTTAGTGGAAGACTCCCTTTTACTACTTCTCCATTGACCTTTAACTTTGTCATTCCCCCAGTAAATGTGATGGTATAGCCCGAGGGACGCCTGCTGATGGTCGCCGCAGTGGCTCCCATAAAGAGACCCGAAAGCCTGACCTCAGAGGTACTGGCCTTTCCGATTCGGGTCAACTTTTTTCTAAGCTCCACTTCTCCCAGCTTTGATCCATCAAGGAAGCTGAGCACACCAATTTTTTTGGGCTTTTTGGGTGTAGGGGCAAGAACCTGTTGCTTGGAGAGCAATTCCCGTTGCCGAGCTGTGTCAAGCATCATAGTCTTGTTGAGATCCAACGTAGCATCCTGGCTGGCACTGGCCTTTTCATTGATCTCTGGAGCCAAGAAGAGGAGGGTGTGCTTGCCGATAATGATATTGTCACCGTGGCTAAGCTTGTGGGATACAATCTTCTTATCGTTTACAAAGGTGCCGTTCGTACTTTGGAGGTCAGTGAGGATGTATTCGGATCCTGTTTTATCCACCCTTGCATGATATCCTGACACGGCCAGATTGTCGATAGTGATATCGTTTTCCGGCTTCCGGCCGATAGTGATGCTTTCCTTTTGAAAAGGATACTCTTTTATGACCTGTTTGTTAAACATCAAGACAAACTTAGCCATGGCTATCCCCCACAGTTTTCCTCCTAAGATATTTATGAGTGGACCCTAGGGTTTTATCTTCCTTAATCCCTTCCTGATTGCGAACCAAAGATCAGCTACCATAATGCCTGTTTTTCTTATGGGCCCTTCCTTTTTCTTTTGAATTCCTGTCAAGAAGATTGAGATAACCGTCGTATTGTCATGACCACCTCTTTTAAGTACCAAATCCACGAAGTCTCTACATAGATGATCCGGACTATTGGCCATTGCGGTCATATCAAGTATCTCGTCGTCTGAAACCAGGTCTGTCAGCCCGTCCGTGCATAAGATGTACCGGTCATTGTTGGCCGGTATCAGCTCAAAGATATCAGGATAGACCTCCTCAGAAGATCCCAAATTTTTAGTCAGGATATGTCTGAGGGGTGAACTTTCGGCCTCCTCTACAGAAACAATACCCATCTCTATTTGTTCGGACACGATTGTATGATCCTTTGATAATCTTTCCAACCCCCCATCTCTTACCAAGTATATTCGACTGTCCCCCACATTGGCTGCAATAACCAATGAGGGAAAGATTGCAAGCGCTGCTACAGTAGTGCCCATGCCTTGATAACGCTCATCGGATGAGGCCAGCTCGTGTATTACGCGGTTGGCCAGCCGAATCCCCGAGAGCAAGTAGTTACCATACATGGAAAGGGACGGATCCGTCTGACCAAAAAGGTCTTCACTTGACGCCCCAGCCAGCGACCATTGTCTAAACGTTTTAGTGATTAGATCTACCGCTATCCTGCTGGCCACCTCGCCTGCCAGGTGCCCTCCCATGCCATCGGCTACCACGTAAAAACGTAACTCATCATCGGCCGAGTAGGCGTCCTCATTTCCCTCTCTCTTAAGACCTACATCGGTTATACCTGCAGATTTTATTAGCAAAATCTCTCCGTTCCCTTAATTTAAGCTAAGATTAACTATCATAACCTTATTATTGCATACCCTTGCTTTTGATCTCCTTGAGCCGCAATATAAGGAGATGGATATACCTCCTTATATCCTTCGCTGATTTGAATCGGTCTTCAGGCCTTTTTGCTAAAGCCTTATCTATGATTTGTTCGCAAGCCTTAGGTATGTTTGGCCTCAATTTACGGACAGAAGGATGTCTCGTCTGAGTGATTTGGTAAAGCAAAGAGCTGAGGTTCTCACCATTAAAAGGAAGTTCACCGGTAAGCAGTTGAAAGAAAAGAACCCCAAGGGAGAATATATCTGATCTGGCATCGACCTCATGGCCCATAATTTGCTCTGGCGACATGTAGTTTGGGGTGCCCAAGATAACCCCTGTCTTGGTGCGTGACATGGATACGGCCTTAGCTATTCCAAAATCAGTAACCTTTACTTCACCATTTTTCAAGACCATGATATTGGCAGGTTTTATGTCACGGTGAATGACATTGTTTTGATGGGCATATTCCAGGCTTTCTGCTATCTTATATACTATTTTTAATACCTTAATCAGGGGAAGCAGATTATCCTTTTGGCAATAATATTCCAGATCCTTGCCCTCCAGATATTCCATGGCCATATATGTGAGATCCTTATCTTCACCCACGTCATAAATGGTAACAATAGAAGGATGTGAAAGGCGTCCGGCTATCTTCGCCTCTCTGAAAAAACGCTCCCTTATTTCCGAGATGAGTTCCTCTTCGAACTCGTCTGAAAACCGGATCACTTTAATGGCTACTAGTCGATTTATGTTTGGGTCTAATCCCTTATATACATAACCCATTGTACCTTTTCCTAAGCGTTCGAGGATTTGATACCGGCCTACGGTTCTTCTTTGCTCTATAAACGAATCGGACAGAGGCCCTTCTCGCTTCCGGGCTCCTTGAGAATCAAAACCTGGAAACCGATCAAGCGAGTTCAGCCGGGTCAGCCTTTCCTCAGTATCCCTGAAATTCCCTTTCTTTAAGATATAATAATAGGCCTCACAGGCATGGCGATTTAGTCCTTGCCTTTCGCATTCCAATGCCAGTTCATAGATTAGGTCTCTCGTGGTATTGTTGAGAGGACATAGCTTGAATCTTTCTAAGGCCAAATCCATCATGCCCTGTTTTTGATAGCTCAGCCCTAACAATCGATTCGCCTCTATGGCCTCCTTTGTGGCCTTGTCTAATTGGGTTAATTGAATGGCTCCAGAAACAAGGTAAAGGGCGACAAGGGAGCACAGTATATGGGACGTTCTAAACCAAATACCGAAAAACGACAGGAGGAGCCAGCCTATGAAAATGGCCATGAGCATTAAAAGGATCAAAAGGAACGGGCTTGAGGGCTGTTTTATTCTGGGAAAGAGAAAGCCTGCCAGGAGCCCGATAAACAATAATGCGAACAATTCCAGGTAATGCATAAAAGGAGGCCTCTTTATGTATGGGCCCCCAATAAGCGCTTCAGTTACTTGGGCGATTGACTCGGGTATATATACGGCCCTGCTAATTGGGGAGGTAGGCTGGTTTACTATAGGTCTTTCTGGCCCTATGATAACAATTTTGTCTTGGAGTTCTAGAGGGGCCTTTTTGCGGTTCAGGATCTCGGCAAAGGAGTACCTAGGGAGATTTTGGCGTTTATCCAATGGAAAGAGGATGAACTTACCCCCAGAAAGGGGAATCACGTGGCTTCCTATCCTTAGCTGGTTCTTCGTGATATTCACTTGGGAGGGGGTGGCCCTGAGATATCTCATGGCAAGGACGACCGGTACTGAAGGTAGGAGCCCTTTTCCAACATACAAAAAGGGAGGGTGCATTCTACCTGGAAGCTTGGTTCCCTCAAGGATAAGGAGATGACCGATCCCTGCTCCGGCCGCATAGAGTTCTGAAAAAGAGGGAACAGCAGGGTAAGCCTCCTCGGCTTTAAGTGGGATTCCAGACCTGCTTGGGAGCAAGGCTTTGGCCAACCACGTGGGAAGGGAATCTTTTTGCCGGCTATTTGAATAGCCTTTTCTTACTGGGATCCCCAGTATCACGTTCCCTGCTTGTTTCACGCGTTTGATAAGGCGGCCATCAATGTCCAGATCTTCCTGAATCTCTTGAAGATCTCGCAGAACTTGCTCAGGGACGGGACGGGTTTTCTTTCCCCCCTTTGAATTCAAAATCCTTTCCCTAAGATTGAGAATCTTTTTTATGGTAGGATTATTATTCTTAGCAAGCTGGAAATTAATAACTATATCCCTTACTTTTCCTTGGCTCAAGATATTAATCATATCTGCAAGGTCTGCCTTGGTTATGGGTTCGCCTGCTCCGCCTGAGAGGGTATTGTGGTCGATCAGAATTAGGGCCACATGTGAGGGTCTGGCCTGCACAGGCTTGGTATAGAACGTGGCTTCGGTGTCATAGATAATTCTTTCAATGGTATTGAAAAAGGGGAGATCCAAGAAGGAAAGGGCCCCAAAAATGGTAATGACCAAGAGGGTAGCAACAATATGGGCTTTTGAATGCAACTGGCTCATGAAGAAGGTCTATAGATAGCAGGATTAAATTGTTGTTTATACAAAAAGATAATTCGGTGTCAATCAAGAAAACTTAAACAATAAAAATCTCATTCATTCCAATTTCGCGTGGAGTGAGTTAATTTGTAGGGGTTATTGGTTTATTATTTAGAAGCTAATCTCGTATTGTTCCAGATGGAAGTTTTCTTTTGCAAGGATGATCAATCGCTTGTTTATTTTCTTTTCCAGCTCCAAAATGGAGTCCTGTTCTTCTTCCTTCAAAATCGTTTCTATTTCTGGATGTACAAATATGTACACACTTGCAGGTTCACGTGACCAGGCGCTTTCTCGTTCAAGGTCCCTTAAGATTTCATAGCAAATGGTCTTTCGGGATTTTAAATTTCCTTTTCCCTCACAATAGAAACAGGGTTCGCACAGCAGCCTATTGAGGTTTTCACGTGTGCGTTTTCTGGTCATTTCAATCAACCCCAAATCAGACATGGGAAGGATGTTAGTCTTTGCCTTATCCTTGCTCAAGGCCTCCTTTAGAGCCAGAAATACCCTTTCCCTGTTGGCCTTTTTTTCCATATCAATAAAATCGATCACAATCAGCCCGCCTATGTTTCGAAAGCGTAGCTGATAAGCGATTTCTTTTACGGCCTCGAGATTGGTTTTCAGAATGGTCTCCTCTAGATTTCTTTTGCCCACATAGCTTCCCGTATTCACATCAATGGCCGTAAGTGCTTCAGTGAGTTCTATGATAATATATCCCCCTGATTTCAACCAGATTTTGTTTTCTAGGGCCCGTGAAATCTCCATCTCGATACCGTATGCGTCAAATATGGGCTCTTGGCCTTCATATAATTCCACCGAATACTTGAGTCGCGGGGCAAACGTATTAATAAACTCCATGATGTTCTCATATTCCTCTAGCGAGTCGATAACCAGCTTGTCCACTTCCTTGGTAAAGAGGTCTCTCACAGCTCGCAATGAGATGGCCAGATCCTTGTGGAGCAGACCAGGATGAGAGAGCTTTTCCATCCTGACTCGAATGGTTTGCCAGAGTTTCAGCAGAAAGTCCATTTCGGCCTTTAGCTTCTCTTTGGTAGCACCCTCGCTCACGGTCCTGACGATGTAGCCCATGTGGTTAGGCCTGAGTTCCTGCACCAAATTCCTCAACCTTTCTCTTTCATCTCGGTCCTCAATTTTACGGGATACTCCGATGTGGCTCAGCGTAGGCATTAATACCAGGTGTCTTCCTGGTAATGAGATGTGAGAGGTTACCCGCGCCCCCTTGGTGCCGTATGGCTCTTTGGCAATCTGGACCATTATATCCTGACCTTCTTGTAGAAGATCCTCAATGGGTAAGGCAGGATAGGTTCGGGAGTCAAAGGGGAGCTTTTCCAATTCATTATCTTCTTCATCTCTTGCGTCTGTCCCACTTTGAAGCATCATCTGCTCAATATCCTGAAATTCCCTATGGACGTCAGAGACATACAAGAAGGCAGTACGATCCAGCCCAATATCCACAAAGGCTGCTTGCATCCCGGGCAGCACCCTAACTACTCTTCCTCGGTAGATATTTCCCACCAGCTCCTGGCCGGTTCGCCTCTCGATGTAAAGCTCTGCAACCGTACCGTTTTCCACCAGGGCTACTCTTGTTTCGTAGGGTCTAGCATTAATGATAAGTTCTGTGGACACGGTCTCTCTCCTCCATGTGAATCAGGATATCATATTTTTCGGACAATCAGTGCCCATGCGAAAATAAAACATCCCTCTGAAGTTGATACCCATAAACCACTCCTAAGCAACAGCTCTTTTCCAACCCCAAAAATGTCATTTCGAGGAGCATCGCGACGAGAAATCTTTTCAATCTGAACACCATAGGATTTCTCCCTTGGGTCGAAATGACACTTCAGAGCTGTTTCTTTCATAAATTACCCGGAAGCGTAGCCCCAGGGCAGGTTGCTGAGCGGTAGTGGTGATCGGATCTTGGTTTCTCACAGCTCCATCTACTCAGTTTGTAGATGCGTACTAACTCAGAATTTGGCTTATCTTTTTGACAATAAAATGCCCTGTTTTTGATAGGTCCACGGAAAAGATGGCATCTACGATTTCCTGGGGCTTCAGATGGGGACCCTCTTGGTCATACCTGAGCACCATGCTCAGTTCATAAGGCCCCAACAGGTTGATGCACCTCACCCTGGCCTTGATATCCACGGTTCGCCCTTTTTTATGGCCCGGCTTGAGCACTGGGAACTCATTGGCCTGAACAAATCTTTCAAGCCTACTTGGATCCAAGGCAGTGCTGTTCTTAAGCCTTACCACAAAGCTAGATTCTTTCACGCGGCAAGGTTTGCCCCGCAAGGGGACCTCCTCCAATTTCTTTATTTGAATTCCCTCGGGAAACTCCCTGTTAAGGTTTTTCATAGTCTGCAATGTATCTATTGGTGAGGTAGTTTCAACTTCAAAGGTCTCCATAAGGCTCTCCACTCCTACCGGTAAAGCAGAGGCAAAAGATAGCCTAGGCATAGGATGATATCCCTTTGAGTATGCCACGGGTACCCGGGCTCTTCGAAGCGCTCTTGAAATGAGTCGGACCAATTCAAGGTGCGATAAGTATCGCATGTCTCCCAGTTTGGTATAGGTGAACCTGTATCTGTTGGAAGAATTGGTTTCTATTTCCCCGTCGTTCGGGGAGCGCAATATAGGAAG
>Ga0164310_10002191_pt1 | contig 11183 bp, 6 predicted proteins | sample GuaBasSedimGuay1_FD_121795 | JGI IMG/M metagenome (GOLD analysis project Ga0164310, IMG submission 121795) | Subseafloor sediment microbial communities from Guaymas Basin, Gulf of California, Mexico - Guay1, Core 4569-9, 0-3 cm | ecosystem: Environmental > Aquatic > Marine > Hydrothermal vents >... | reverse complement strand
GGGATCGATCCGGAAAAGATTGAAGCCTATATTGCAAGGGATGGGTATAAGGCCGCGGCCAAGGCATTACTTGGAATGACACCTGAGCAAATTATTGATGAGATGAAGCGCTCTGGGCTGAGGGGCCGTGGGGGGGCAGGATTCCCCACAGGGCTCAAGTGGGAGTTCGCAAGAAAATCACCTGGAGACATAAAATACGTGCTTTGCAATGCAGACGAGGGCGATCCAGGGGCCTTTATGGATCGAAGTGTATTGGAAGGAGACCCTCATGCGGTCCTGGAAGGCATGATAATTGCGGCCAAGGCCATAGGCGCCCATTACGGGTATATCTATTGCCGGGCGGAATACCCGCTTGCCCTGAGGAGACTGGACATAGCCATTCGGCAAGCCAGGGAATATGGCCTGCTGGGCAAAGACATCCTGGGAAGTGGGTTTGATTTTGACCTTGAGGTTTACCAGGGTGCTGGCGCGTTTGTATGCGGAGAAGAGACCGCCCTTATGCACTCTATTGAAGGCAAGCGGGGTATGCCTAGACCCAGGCCACCGTTTCCGGCCCAGCAAGGTCTTTGGAAAAAACCCAGCGTATTGAACAACGTTGAGACCTTGGCCAATATCCCACAGATTATACTGAAGGGCGGTGACTGGTATGCTTCCATAGGAACTGAGGGAAGTAAGGGCACCAAGGTGTTCGCTTTGAGTGGGGCAGTATCCAACATAGGTCTTGTAGAGGTACCCATGGGCACCACCCTCAAGGAGATCATATATGAGATTGGGGGTGGTATTCGCAACAATCGGAACTTCAAGGCAGTGCAACTGGGAGGCCCTTCCGGAGGGTGCGTGCCCGCACAACATCTTGATACTCCCACGGACTATGAGGCCATTGCCAAGGTGGGAGCCATCATGGGATCAGGTGGTATGATCGTGATGGATGAGACCACCTGCATGGTGGACATGGCCCGTTTTTTCCTCGACTTTTGCCAGGAGGAGTCTTGCGGAAAATGCACCCCGTGCCGCGAAGGAACTAGACGCATGCTGGAAATCCTGGACAGGATCACGGAAGGTCGAGGACAGATGGAGGATCTGATCGAGCTGGAAACCCTTGCAGAGTTTGTAAAGGATTCGGCCCTTTGTGGTCTTGGGCAGACTGCTCCCAATCCGGTGCTTTCCACCCTGCAATATTTTCGCCATGAATATGAAGACCACATCCTGGAGAAGCGTTGTGAGGCGGGTGTTTGTGCCGCCCTTGTCAAGGCCAAGTGCATCAATGCCTGTCCCATTGATCAGGAAGTACCAGGGTATCTATCCCTTGTCAGCGAGGGACGTTACGAAGACGCCATTACACTGATTTATAAAGATAACCCCTTGCCAGGCATTTGTGGCAGGGCCTGTACTCATCCATGCATGACCTTTTGCCTCAGAGCACAAACGGATGAAGCCCTGGCCATCCCGAAGATAAAACGATTTGCCTCTGATATGGCGAGACTGAAAGGGTATAAACCGCGTTTACCTAGCTCTGAACCTAAGGATCAAAAAGTGGCCATCGTGGGAGGAGGCCCTGGTGGCCTGACTGCTTCATATTACCTTGCACTTATGGGATACAAACCCACAATATTTGAAGAACTGCCCAAGCTTGGCGGAATGCTGCGCTACGGAATTCCCGCCTTTCGACTTCCCAGGAACATTATCGACGAGGAGATTGATTTCATCCTTGGTCTGGGGGTTGAGGCACGAACCGGTATCAAGGTGGGCAAAGACATCACTTTGGAAGAGCTTAGAGAGCAGTTTGATGCCTTGTTCATTGCAGTAGGAGCACATCAGAGCCTGCCCCTTAGAATCGAGGGAGAAGATCTACCAGGTGTTTTCAGGGGGGCAGAATTCCTGCGCCAGGTGGAATTAGGTACTGCCCCGAAGGTGGGAGGTAAAGTGGCTGTGATAGGTGGGGGTAATGTGGCAATCGATGTGGCCCGCACGGTCAAACGTATGGGGGCAGAGGAAGTAACAATTTTGTACCGCCGGGAGCGAAAGGACATGCCTGCCTATGAGGAAGAGGTTGAAGAGGCACTGGAAGAAGGAATAGAGCTGAAAGTACTGGTGGCACCTAGGGCAATCCGGAAGAGCAACGGGAGGCTGGTTCTGGAGATGGCTGAATGCGAACTGGGTGAGTATGACCAAAGTGGCAGGCGGAGGCCTATTCCTAAGAAAGGAAGTGTGATTTCACAGACCTATGATGCAATATTCTCTGCCATTGGTCAGACCTCTGACTTGAGTTTTGGCGGCCCTCTTAGGGTGGAAAGGGGAACGATTGTGGTGAGCAGACGAAGCTTTGCCACCAACCTGCCCGGTGTGTTTGCTGGTGGGGATGCAGTGACTGGGCCTGCCAGGATTGTGGATGCCATGGCCGCGGGGAAACGTGCTGCGAGAGAGATTGACCGATATCTCTCTGAGATTAGGGGTGATGCGCCTACTAAATTGATCTTTCCCGAGGTGCAGGTCACTCAGGCAGTCCCAGAAGAAATTGTTCAACAGCCCAGGGCCAAAATGCCCATGGTGTCAGCCGAGGAGAGGGTGAAGAGCTTTGCGGAAACCGAACTGGGCTACGATGAAGAGACCGCCAAAAAAGAGTGTGCCAGATGCCTCAGGTGTGATGTAAAATTATAGCCTGTCAGTTTTATGACCTTGATCTCTTAAAGGCTACAATGCGCCCCTTCACTATTTTTTCTTGTGAAAGGGGCGCTTTTTTCGTAGCTTTTATGTAGAGGCGAGCTCGATAAATTACATTTCCCCACAAGAGGTAGAACTGCCACTAAGGGCAGGAGCAATGTCCCACTATTCTGTTGATGACATAGAGAATATTATTTACCACCTCAATTACCGCTGGAGGCTACAATCCCTGGCCCTGTGGAGTGGTAGAAAGTGCCCCATCGCACCTGATCAGCTCTATCAAGGATTCGAGGCCTTCCTCCGTGTGGAGACACTCGAGGATATCGATAAGATCTCCTTTCCTGATGACAGCAAAGAAAAACTCCGTTCCAGCTTCATGGACCACTATCTGCAGCGTGAGCTTTTGCCCTATGACATGGAAATGAGAACATGGATGAAGGGTGCTGCGGCCCATGTGGATGGCCGAAAGATTTATTTCCGGGACATCATCTCTTTCTGCCAAAAAGGGAGCACTCGGAGCCAGCGGCTCATTCTGCAAAAGGAAACTGGTCCTCTCTGTAAGTTTTTGAAACCTTTTGCCTTAAGTTATTGGGAGGCGCTCCTCCAGACCCTAAGGCGCTCTTTCGGCTTTAGAGATTACAGAGAGTATTGTGGCTTGAAAAAGGGGGTCGATTATGGGGCTTATTATGAGGAGGTAAAGAGGATCCTTTCCCAGACTGACGATCTTTATTTTTCGGCTATGGAGCAGTGGACAAAGCGGTGCTTTGAAGATGAGCTGCACTCACTGACTCGGTTTGACGCCATATATCTCTTAGGACTTACTGAATTCGACTCCTTTTTTCCTTCCCAAGGGATTGAAAGATTTATGTCATTCTTCCGATATTGGGATATGGATCTCACAGGTTATCCAGGAATTCACATGGAACTGGGTCAGGCCCCTGAAAAGAGTTCTCAGGCCATTTGTTTTATCCTGCAGGTTCCGGAGGAGATCTATGTTCTCATGAAGCCCCAGGGTGGATGGCTAGATTTGGAGAGCCTGGGGCATGAATTGGGACATGCACTTTTTGCAGCCAACACGGCGGAAGGGCTACCTTTTGTGGTAAAAGAGCTCTCCAGGAGTAGCAGTCTCACAGAGGCCTTTGCTTTCCTTGTGCAGAATGTCAGTATGTCGGTTCCATTTATGACAGGGGGGCTTGGTGTCGATGAAGAAATAGCATCAATGCTCTACTACCATAAGGTCTTGAAAGATATGTCCGTGTTTCGGCGCTATGCGGCACGGTTCCTAGCCGAATATGAGATGTTCGGAGAAGAAGATCTCGCAAATGGTGAGATATATGCCGAAAACATGGCCAGGTACACGGGTTTCTATTATCAACCTGAGGCATGCCTTTTTGATTTGGCAGGTGAGTTTTATAGCCTTGACTATGTACTAGCCTGGATGGCCGAAGCCATGCTAGAGGATTACTTTCACAAAGAGTATGGCGATGCATGGATGTTTTCACCTGATACTGGTCAAACACTAAAAAGATGGTGGAGGGAAGGGCATCGCAATGATCTCTTCGGATTCCTGGACCGCATCGGGCTGGGAAGGCTATCTTCCTCCTCCTTGATAGACCGATGGAAGAGGATTTTGTCGTAGGTAAGATCTTGGGGCCGATACCAAAACCATACAGGGTATGCAATGGAAGCAAGAGCAATGCGTGAAGAAGTTGCTTTGGAACCACGACCCGTAGCACTGCGGGAGATCAAAGATTATGCAGTGTTGATGGAGATGGCAGGCTCGTATCTATGTGAAGAAATTATCTTGGCCAAGGTGGCCAATGGCATAGAAAAGAATTTGGAGTTTTTGAAGGAATATATATCCGCGTTAAGAAAACAATTTGTGGGCAAGCCAGCCCATGAGGTGGATATCACAAGTCCCTATGATGAGATTTTGGATCTGGTAAAAACACTCCGGGAGCCTGATCAAGAGGACAAGGAAAAAATCAGAGAAGGCGAAATCGGACTGGAGCTAAAGGAAAAGACCCGGGATTTGGCCAATGCCTTACAGGAGCTTATTGAAGGAATTGAAGGTAAGACCGCCAAATACACAAAAGCAGACCTCATTGTGCAGGCCTTTGGCCATCTCAAGGGGCTTGTCCATACCCTTATCACCACATATAAACTCCTTACAAGGATTGTTGCCTGCGTGGCATTGCTTTGTGTGGTGGTTTTTGTCATCCTGTTTGCCACCATGGAAACGGAAAAAGAGGTCATGGTTAAGGTCGATGAGGTGAGGTCCCTCATAGAGACCAAACAGGTTGCCCTTGCAAAGGTTATGGAAGAAATCAGCAGAGTAAAGCAGCGCACCGAGGCCATGGAGAGTAAGGAGGGAGAGCTAGACAGGGAAGAGAAGATCAAAATAATGGAATTAAAACTGAAGGCCCACAATCTTTCTGAAAAGAAGGAGAAGATCCAATTTGAGATTGATGAGCAACAAAAGCTCTTGGATCAGAACCTAAAGAAAATAGAAGATATGAGGCGCAAGTCCTTTTTGAAGCGGCTCCTGAGAATGGAATAATGCTGTATTTGGACGTTAGGGTCAAAGACAAAGAACAGACCCTTTAAAGATCGATTAGATCATGAGATCTCGAAACAGGGATTTGTCCTGGACATTGACATGTAAAAGCGTTTCCTCTCCATCCCTTCGGGCCTTTACAGATATCAGTTCAGAGGATTTGGCGTCACTATAAGCTGCTGTGATTTCAGCAGCCTTTTTGAGAATGGCGGTATTTAAATCGCCTGTCAAGAGCACTACAGGCCCAGGAATTTCCTGGCACTGAAATATCAGATCATGGCCTTGGGCCAATTTCTTTATCGCCTCATTTTCCCTTTCATTTCTCCCCACAACAAGCTTTGTATGCGTGCTGATACGGAAATGCCTCCCTAGCTTCAATAATTCGATTCTGTCCCTTGTAATGTGGTCATTTTTTTCCATTAAGTCCCTCAATCTGCGTGAGAATACCTCCTCGGTAAGTAGGCATCCTCCGGCGGGGGAGGGATATTCCTTTATGCCTAGGCGCTCAGCCAGCTCCATTTGGATTTTCCTGGATCGCCCCTTGATATCCAGCAACTGATCGCGGATCACCCAGCCTTTTTGTTCAGGGATGGTGGGGCAGAGGTGTTTGGCCGATAGGGGACGCAAAAGAAGGCCTTCGAGGCCACTTTCTGTAGCGATGATATCCAGGCTTTTTCGATTTTGAGACATGGGCCTTTGACCCAAGACCTCGCCTGTAACGACAAAGTGGGCCTTTTCCTCGGCCATCATCTGCCCAGCTATCCTACACATCAAGGCGTGGCAGTCAATACACGGATTCATGTGTTTTCCTCGGCCATATTTGGGAGACCTTAGCATATCAAGATATAACCCCGTGATATCCACTACTTTGAGGGGAAGATTAATGTAATCCGCAGACTTTCTTGCACGGCGGGAGTTAAAAAATGGCGTATCAAAAAACAGGGCTAGGACGTCAATGCCCTGAGCCCTAATGATTTCCGCAGCCAACATGCTGTCAAGTCCACCGGAGAAAACACATAATGCCTTCATCGAGGTATATCCTCACAATGTGCATCTGTTTGATCTCGAGTTTCCAATGACCAATGCCAAAGGGAAGCCCGTATAGCTTATTGGTTTAGGGCCAAAGGTACAAGATAAAAAGGCGAACATTTGACATTTGGATTTTGGACTTTGGCATTTCACATAATTCTGTAGCTTGTGATCCTTCAAGAATGAGCGCTGGCTGTCCTGGGTTGGATACTTACGAGATTAAAGCCCCTCTTTGGCGAGTTCCTCGATCAGTTGGCGTTGTCGGGAGGTCAGGCGTTTGGGCACGTCGATTTTTACCTCTACATAGGCATCACCTCGGCCACCTCCTTTCATATGAGGAAGCCCATAGCCAGGCAATCGAAACTTCGCATTGCCTTGTGTTCCAGGGGGTATTTTTAACTTAAGGGTTTTCCCATCAATGGTGGGGACCTGAATTTCTGTACCCAAGGTCGCTTCAGAGAATTTTATGGGTCTTTTGAGATATAGATCATCTCCTTGGCGATTGAAGGTGGGATGATCTAGGACTCTGATTTGGATGTAAAGGTCCCCAGGAGGACCTCCATTGATTCCTGGGCGACCTTTGCCAGGCAGCCTGAGCTTTTGACCACTAGCAATTCCTGCCGGGACCTTTACTGATACGGTTTCCCGACGTCCATCCACATCATAGCTGATGACTTTGGTGGTGGTCCTTGCCGCTTCGTCAAGGGTTATGGTCAGCTCATAGACCAGATCCTGACCCTTGATTCCCCGGCTGCGCTTGTGAAATCCACCGAACGGGGAGTCAAATGGAGAGCCTTCCGAATAAAATTCGTGACGACCTCCTCCTCCCATTGCACCGCCAAAGATCTCGCTGAAAATGCTTTGCGCCCTAGTGCCTCCAAAACCAAACTCCCTAAAAATGGTATTAAAGTCAAAGCCCCTGAAAATGTCTTCCTGGGAAAAGCGGCTGTGAAAGCCCTCAGCCCCAAAGGTATCATACTGCTTTCTTTTTTCCGGGTCACTCAAGACGGCATAGGCCTCATTAATCTCCTTAAATTTGGTTTCAGCCGCCTTATCACCCTTGTTTCGATCAGGGTGGTACTTGAGTGCAAGCTTGCGGTAGGCCTTCTTTATCTCTTCTGGGGAGGCGCCTTTTGACACGCCTAGAATTTTGTAATAGTCTTTCCCTGCCATTGTCCCACCTTCGGTCTATCACCACGGGCCGAGATGTTGGTTGCCCTTGGACGTGAATACCTGTTGAACTCCTAACCTCGCCGGGCAGACAAAATGGCCATTTTCGCTTTCTGTTGCAGTAAGTTAAATATTAACCATGAGTGAGGCTAAGTCAATACAGCAAAATAGGACAAAGGGATTGAATTGGCAAAAAATCAATAAATTGTATTTTGTTTAGGGAAACGGGCTTGTAAGGGGCGAGGATCGCCTAAGACAAGAGGGCGATTAGGAGGAATTGTGGGCCTGCTTTGTCCTTGACATGATAGGGTAAGAGCCCGTAAGTTTTTGGAGAGGTGGGTCATATGGCCTTTATCCTTTCTGAGTTTTTAGACAATCACCGGCAACGAATTATTGACGAATGGGTGAGGCGTCTTCACTCCGAAGTGAGCGTGCGTTATTCTGACAGACCGGTGGAAGAACTAATGGAGACGGTCACCCAGGCCTATGAAGCCAACTGCGCCTTTCTCCTTCACGACGATCTAACCCCTATAAACTATTTCATCAAAAAGATTACAAAGATGCGCTTAGAAGCGGGTTTTCCCCTTTCCGATGTTCAGAAGGCCTTTGAATTATTTAGAAAGATTGTGATCCCTCTGATAGGAGCAGAGGCGGACTCTAAATCGTTTCAGGAAAACGTTGTCAAGATCAATCAATGTCTTGCCTATACGATTCACCGGTTCAGTGATTGGTTCCAGGCCATGCATGAGCGGGCTATACGGGAGTACAGCAAAGATCTGGAGAAAAAGGTCAGGTTGAGAACGGCTGAGATGTTGGAATCTGAACTAAAGTATCGGAGACTGGTGGAAGAGATCAGCGAGGGGTATCTGGTGGTGCGAAATCACGTGATCGTGTTCACGAACAAGGCCTTCTGTGAAATGCATGGCTATAGCCTCAATGAGGTCCTCGGAAAGGATTATCGGCTTTTTGTGGACCCTGAAGACAGGGAAATGGTCTCGGAGTTTTTCGAACTGGCAGGAAAAGCAGATGAGACAGTGAAGCCCTTTGACTACCTTCGTCTGACAAAGGATGGCAGAGGTCTGCCTACGGAGATGAATCTTAAGGCCACGACTTACCAGAAAAGGCCATTGACTCTGTGTCTGTGTCGAGACATCACATGGCGGGTCAAGATGGAGGAACGGTTGAGGGAGACAGAGAGGATGACCTATATTGGCCAAATTACTGCATCCTTATCCCATGAGATCCGTAATCCCCTTTCGGCCGTTAAAATGAATCTACAAATTCTCAACCGCAACCCCCAATTTCAGGGTAATGACAGGCGGAGGGTGGAGATATCCATAAGGGAGGTTATCCGGCTGGAGAAGATTTTGAAAGAGCTGCTGGATTTTGCCAAGCCGGTTCAAATTCGGCCTAGAGGTTATGATGTTAACCAGATTATGAGGGCCTGCATGGATCTGTTGGAGGCCAAATGCAAGGAAAAGGATTTAAGGGTGATCACATCCCTTGATCCCACCACCCCAAAGGTGGAGATTGATGGCGAAAAGATGTCCCAGGTCTTTATCAATCTCATCTTGAATGCCATCGAGGCATCCAGAGAGCGCGGCGAAATATTTGTCTGCACACGTTTTGTGAAGGATGGAGACAGTCCAGTGATAGATATAGCCATAGAGGATCAGGGAGAAGGAATCCCTAAGGAGCGACAGACTGAGATCTTCAAGCCCTTTTACACCACCAAGAGCACAGGGACAGGATTAGGCCTCAGCATAGCTAAGAGGATTGTTGAGGCGCATGAAGGTAGGATCACTGTGGAAAACACCTATCCTACAGGGGCCACGTTCCGTGTCACTTTACCCATAAGGAGGAGGCCGTGGCAAAGATACTAGTGGTGGATGACGAACCCTCCATTCTAGAGACACTGGAGATGTTTTTGTCTGAGGCAGGGCACTCTGTCATAAAGGCCGCCAGGGGTGTTGAGGGTATGGCCCTTTTTGAGGAATACAGTCCCGATGTGGTCATTCTGGACATCCGACTCCCAGATGCCAATGGGCTGGACATATTGAGTGAGATGAAGACAAAAAGGGCCGAAACAAAGGTCATTATGATCACCGCATACCAAGATATGGAAACCACCATAGAGGCCATGAAGAGAGGAGGGTATGATTATATCCACAAACCCCTTGATGCAGAGGAGATCGAAAGGGCGGTGGACAGGGCCTTACATGTATTAAAGGCGGATCGAGAGGCACAGGTTCGGCCCAAGGTGGCGGCAAGACCTGAGCAAGATGTTATTGTGGGAAAAAGCCCGAGAATGCGGGAGATTTTCAAGACCATAGGGTTGTTGTGTAAAAATCGGGTCAGTGTCCTTATTACTGGTGAGACGGGAACGGGTAAGGAGTTGATTGCAAGGATCATCCACCGCAAAGGGGCGAATGCCAAGGAGCCTTTTGTTATTCTTGATTGTTCAGCTACCGTGGAGACGCTTTTGGAAATAGAGCTCTTCGGCCACGAAAAAGGCGCGTTTACAGGGGCAATTCACTCCAAGCGAGGCAAAATTGAGCTTGCCGGAAACGGGACCTTGTTTTTGGATGAAGTGGGGGAGCTATCACTGGGCCTTCAGAGGAAACTGTTAGGATTCTTGCAACGACGTGAATATATGCGCGTTGGGGGACACCAATTGTTGAAATCAAGCTGCCGCATCATTGCGGCCACGCACCGGGACCTTGGCCAAATGGTGGATCAGGGCCTGTTTCGAGAAGATCTTTATTACCGACTGAAGGTGGTTACCATTAATGTTCCGCCTCTCCGAGAGCGCAAGGAAGATATCCCCGATCTGGTAAGTTACTTTCTAAAGCGGGTAAACTTGGATCTAGGCTCCGCAGTGTTCGGGCTGCAACCCGGTGTGCTGGAGTTAATGCATGAATACTCCTGGCCGGGCAATGTGAGAGAGTTGGAAAATGTGTTGGTGGAGGCAGTGGTCCGTTCCCGGGGAAATGTGATCCTTGTGGAGGATGTGGAAAATATTATCAACAGAGACCGTTCCCTCAGATATGGGGACGAGGATAGCACTACACTTGAGGCTATTGAAAAACAGCACATTACAAACACCCTTTGCCAAGTAGGCTGGAATCGCACCGAAGCAGCCAAAAAACTGGGGATTTCTTTACCTACCCTCCGCCGAAAGATTAGGAAGTATGGTATTGGGCCCTAAGTAAAGAGCTGTTTAGGCTATATGTGATTTGAGCTTGGATTTGAGCCTGATGCCTCCCATAAAACGCGGTAATAGCCCTCAATAGAGGGGATGTTTTTGAGAAAAAATGCCTATCTTCTTGTAGTTATTTCTTGAAACATCAGAGATATGTTGGTAGGATTTGACGATTTTTTTCGGACAATACCCTATTTCCCGTACAGTAATGCTATTGCCTTTAGCCTAAGGCCCGTTAGGATGGCTGAAGGCACTTCAGTCTCTCGAAATTTTCGGAAATAGGGCGGGAAAAAGAGTATGAATTTCCTGCGTGAAAGGGGGTGGAAGACATTACTGTGTGCTTTGTGGGTGGGGGATCTTGAGATTTTACATGTTACCCGTTTCTAGGTTGGACTTTGGCGCAGGAGGCAGTTCCTGAGGAGATCCGACCGGGAACAGCACTGTAATATTTGGAGCAAAGGAGGATAGTGAGATGAAGGTACTCAGAGTATTTTTGATATTTGCTGTGGTGGCCAGCATGGCTCTTATTCCGGCGCAAGGCTTTGCCAAGGCCCAGACCATCGT
>Ga0164310_10002190_pt1 | contig 11183 bp, 8 predicted proteins | sample GuaBasSedimGuay1_FD_121795 | JGI IMG/M metagenome (GOLD analysis project Ga0164310, IMG submission 121795) | Subseafloor sediment microbial communities from Guaymas Basin, Gulf of California, Mexico - Guay1, Core 4569-9, 0-3 cm | ecosystem: Environmental > Aquatic > Marine > Hydrothermal vents >... | reverse complement strand
CCTTAATATACTATTACTTTATCTATTAATCATTCCATTACTTTTTCCTAAAAGATTTAAAATCTCTTTATTATTTATCATAAGCATTATATTTTGCAGCCTTTATTTGTTGATTGTGATATATGGTACTAAAACTGGAAGGCACTACCATTTAAGATATATCTATCCTATTGCCCCCCTATTAATCTTAAACATAGTTGCCTTTACTTTATATATTTGGAAGCAGCTAGGTTCATTTAAGCAAAGTTATTATTTAAAAATATTCTTTGCCAGCTTAGGTGGATTGTTTTTCTTATCTATATTTGCTGAAAATATTGTTGTTACAACTAACTCCCTATTATCAAGGGCAGCTTATAAACACTCTACGATTTACAAAACCAGAGAGTTTATGTTAAATCACCCCCAAATTTTTAGTCAGCGTAAGATTTTAATGGGTATTGCTCCAGCAAGCCATCCTCCTAAAATGCCTTGGGTAATTCCTCATGCTTCAGTAACTTGGGTTCCATCAAAGGTTACAAATAAGGAACGCTTTAAAGACTATATTAACCCTGATGCAATGATCACTTGGTTAAATTATACGAATGGTCGTGATAGTTTAAAATTTACTAAGAATAGCAATCCGCAATTCTTAATACTCAGTGAACAGTATCGTAGGATATATCGTGATTACATCAGAAAAAACAACTTTAAGCCGATAAAAACATTTCAAGCCAGCGAAACAGAATTGAGAATGTTTTCAACTTGGTTTCCTAATGTGAATCGTCAATTTAACACACTTCAAGCGACTAAAAAACTGATTGAAGTGCATCGTAACCCCGACACTGTTATTGGACCAACGATTGTGTTTTATGCTAAAAGGTAGCAAAAACTATATTAGACATTATACCGATTTAACGTAACTCATTGATTTAATTAAAATTTCTATTTTTGTAAAGCTAATGAAATCAAGCACTTAAATTAAATCGGTATAATGTCTATTGTTAATTTAAAATGTAGTGAGCGTTAGCTACGTTTGCTGACATACAAAAGATTTAAGTATCCCCAATATTTGACTACCATCACCGAAATGATATAAATAGCTATCTATAGCGGCTATATTATTTTGTAAGGAGATAAACCGCCATATTGCCCCATCAGTCACGACACCATATATAATAGGAATATCATTACCTTTTTTCTCGTTAAAGATTCTAGCAGCTTCCATTTCAGCTATACACTGAGCATACCCACTGCCTATATCTGATTTTTTCGCTTCAACTAATACGACAACTGGTGATGTGACATATAACTGGTTATCACTATGACTAATTATCGCATCCGGATTACCGGTTAACCCTTTGCTACTATCAACATTAAAGGTATTGCCGACAAAAAAGCTTATGCCAACTTGCCTTTTTAATTCAATTAACACGTTATCCACGATAAAAGACTGCCTTGCCATCTCAGTATCTATTTTTATCGCTAGATCAAAAGCCATCTTCATGATTTCCACAAACAATTGACTTAATTTAACCGGCTCAGTCTGCGTATATAACCTATTTTCATCTTTGATAACGATCCCTAGCTCATCATTTATTTGCTCTAGAGTTTTGAAATCACTATAGGACATTTTTGCTACCTCTCTTCTATAAAATTCAACAGTTGACTGACATGATAAGTTGGCTTAGAATCATGGAAAGTCCATATAATACCCTACCTGCCATGTTTTTAAAACCTGGCAGGTTTGGATATTTAAGATTTTGGTATTATTAAATCCTGAGCGCTAAACTTTATAGAATAACAAAATAATCAATATTAGAGTAATCACTTTCACCCAACAAATTATAAGCGATTACCGCAATATAAAAGGCAGAACCACTTGGCAGTTCACCAGATAGATTGGTTTGATTTGCCATATCAATATTACCAATGGATTCAGGACCCGTATAAGGATAAGGCGCGTAATATAAACGATAGCCCGAAGCATCAGCAACCGAAGTCCATGAAATATTCACTATATTGGCATCCACTTCAATAGAAAGGGTGGGTGCTTCCAACTTATCCACTGGCATATCGCCTGAAGAATAAATTAAAATTTGAGAGGTAAACGGTTCCAAAGTCAGACTGCCTGTTACCGTGTCACCGTTTAAATCTAAATAAGTGGTTCCTCCCAAATCAATCGTCTTGGTATTTTCTGTCGTATTTGTGAAAAGCTTCGATTGCTGGGTTGCATCATTTAAAATCGCGTCTACCGATTCAAAACTAACATTGTCTAATTCAATGCTATCTGCACCAATTGAATCCGCCTTAATCGTAGAAAAAATCAATTTAGCCTGCTCAAAGGCACGAGGCGATAAGAAAAACATCTCATAGTCTTTATGAGTTGAATCGTAGGCAAAAATAGAACCTTTCAATATTTCCGTTCCATCACCAACAGAGTTCACTCTCACCCGAATAGTACCAAACCCATTACCAACCACGCCAAATTTTAACCGATAAGACTGATTTTCACGCAATTCAAAACGATTAGTACTATAAGTGGATGATTTTGCCGTTTCAAGTGCCATTTGAAAAGTTGATTCATTGAGCAAATTGGCATCGATAACATTGGAAACACTATATTCCTCAAGACGTACCCCACACCATTTAGCGTTTTTATCATAAGGGGAAAATGCTTTTTTCCAGTGTGCCAAAGAGTATTGTTTACCCTCTCTTACAAACACCGTTTCATTATAGGGATTGCAGTAAAACTTGTTATTAATCGTCCCATGATTAGTGGAACCCGTTAAAACCAATCCCCTTTGAGCAGGGTGAAGTGAATAAATAATATTCCCTTCTATAACATTATTGCGTGAAGGCCCTTTTTTGTCTTGGACAACAATCTGAGGATCGTTATTGTAAACAACATTATTACGAACAACCGTATTGGTAAAAGCATTCAGACGAATACCCATATCGGGATTATTGGCAACTGTATTACCTTCAATCACGTTATCTTTGAATTGACTATCAGCACCGAGACCCATACCATAAGAAGGATGGTGCGAACAAGGTGTGGTGTTGAGACTACCACAGCCATTTGACTCATCAACATTGCCAATACTTTCTAATAAGAAGTTTCCTCGGATAATATTGCCATCCGAACCAATACTAATTGCGCCTCCATCATTGAGAAGTACCAGTGCTTTGCGAATGACATTATTTTCGACAAGGTGATGTCCACCAGCTTTCAAATAAATACCAATCCAACCCGTGTTCTCAATCAGATTCTGCCGTATCGTTTGGGCTTTCCCAAAAACTGAAACAGCTGTACCATAACAAACGCCTTCGTACCGAGTACAATAAAGCGGGAACATACCCGTATTAGTCATCTGATTCTTTTCAACGGCACTGGCTTGTACATCAAAATCGCTAGGCGCACTGAGTCCAATGCTATTCTTAAATTGATAGTTAAAAGTGTTATCTGTGACTAAAACATTGGCACTTTTGTATACTGAAACACCACTGGTATTATATTCAAAATGGCAGTTCCGAACCGTCACATTATCAGAATTGTTGACAGCAACACCGACTGAAATAAAATGACGAAATGTGAGGTTTTCTACGGTGCTATTATCTTCATGCCAATAAATATTAACCCCAGTACCATAAGTTGAACCTTCCACCAATAAATTATTGGGAGCAGCTCCATTTTTGGGATAGAGATAAACCTTTTTGGCACTCGCATCATAATACCATTCCCCTGGATAATCTAACTCTTCCAACTTGTCATCTAAGAAATAGCCCCATTCCGGTAACTGCCCACCTAAACCGGTTGCCATGATTTTACCGTTTGTTGCAGTATAACCGGTCATTTTAAACACCTTATAGGTCCAACTATAGTTTCTAATGCGTAGTGTCGCATCTTTCCAATAGTTGTCAGGTTTACCATAAGTGACTAAAGCCGGATCGGTAAAGGCATCTTTACCGGCACCTGCTCCCACTTTAAGCCAATTTTTATCCGCAGGAGAATCCACATTGGGATAACGGGCAATCGTCATCAATTCGCCATTGACGAATAGATGTTGAATCTTATTCTCGTTGCCCTTGTCATTTTCAACAATAAAGGTTGATACATCCGCCTCATAGACATTTGAGCCTAATGCAGGATGTTCAGTTTGTTTCCAACCCGTTATTTGGACACTGCCAGCTATGATTGGATTGTCACCACTACCATAAGCTCCAAAAGTGAGCCCTGTTTGGAATTTATAGGAACTAATCGCACCCCGAAAAATATCTTCACGTTTGAAGAGTATGCTAGAGTTTTCATCAAATGTCACCTCATTGACTTTGCCAATGGTTTGCCAGGGAGTGGATTCGCTAATGCCATCATTTGCATCGTTTCCCGTTGAACTGGAAACATAATAAGTAGCACTTTGTACTGTAAGGGGCGGCACTAAGGCTAAACCCGTTAACAGTAATAAATAAAGTAATTTTTTCAATAACATAAAAACCTCATTAGATCGTTTTTCAGATAAATCACATTAAGGGACTTGGGAATTAGGATTCAATAATACCCGAAATTAAACCGGCAGGTTTGGATATTTAATCGCAACTCCATTATAACTGATAATCCACCTTGAAAATTTTAAAATTATCCCCATTATTTAAACATTTTTAGAAAGATACCCTTACTCATCATTTAAAATAACTTGATAATTCAACAACTTATAAAATTGTAAAAATGGTTGAAATAAAAAAATTATCCAAAGACTTTGGTTCATTAATGGCTGTCAATGATATATCATTCCAGGTGAAGCAAGGTGAAGTATTAGGCTTTCTAGGTCCCAATGGAGCGGGTAAGTCTACGACGATGAAAATGATTACTGGTTTTTTAACGCCTAGTGCCGGTAGTGTGACCGTTAATGGACATGATATTGTTCAAAATCCCCTAGCCGTCAAGCAGCGTATTGGCTATTTGCCGGAAGGTGCGCCGGCTTATCCTGATATGACACCTGCAAGTTTTTTAGAATTTGTAGCACAAGTGCGTGGTTTACGGGGAAGCAATAAACAAAGTCGGATTGAAGATACAGTGAAAAAAGTTCATTTGGAAGGCGTTCTGTATCAATCTATTGATACCCTTTCTAAGGGCTTTAAACGTCGCGTTGGTTTAGCGCAGGCGATACTGCATGATCCAGAAGTGTTGATTTTAGATGAACCTACCGATGGACTTGATCCAAATCAAAAGCACGAAGTGCGTACCCTCATTAAAAATATGGCGGAAGAAAAGGTGATTATCCTATCCACCCATATTCTTGAAGAAGTTCATGCGGTTTGTACTCGCGCTATTATTATTGCTGACGGTAAAATTTTAGCTGATGGCACTCCCGCAGAATTAGAAGCTAAATCTCAATTTCACAATGCGGTCACAATGACATTGCATTGCAGCACTGCTAAGGCGAAGCAAATACGTCAATCCTTGTTAAATTTGCCAGGGGTGCAAAAATTAGAAACTTTGGCTAAAAATAATTCAATGCAGAGTTATCAAATTTTTCCCCATGCACATCGTTCCATCATTGGCGAAATCAGCCAACATGCTCGCAACCAACAATGGAAAGTAGAAGAACTTCATGTTAATAAAGGGCGTTTAGATGAAGTATTTCGCTCTATTACAACAGTATAATGGTTAATGGTGTTTCTAAAAATTTCTTTTAATCATCGTATTAAAAATCCGATTTTTGAAAAAATCGGATTTCTTTTTACTGATAACTGATAACTAAAACAGGAGTTAAAATTTATGCGTGGAAACCTAATTTGGGTGTTATTTCGGCGAGAGCTTGCTAGTTACTTTGCCACACCCATTGCTTATGTATTTATTGTAATATTTTTGTTTTTGAGTGGTATATTTACCTTTTATTTAGGTAATTTCTTTGCCAGGGGGCAAGCAGATTTATCACCATTTTTTACCTTTCACCCCTGGCTATATTTGTTTTTGATACCCGCCTTATCTATGCGCTTATGGGCTGAAGAACGCAAAGGGGGTACAATTGAGCTATTGCTGACTTTGCCTATCACCATTACCGAAGCGGTATTAGGTAAATTTCTGGCAGCTTGGGCATTTACCGCAATTGCCCTCATTCTCACTTTTCCTATGTGGATTAGTGTTAACTATCTGGGTAATCCGGATAATGCCGTCATTATTGCCGGCTATATTGGTAGCCTATTGATGGCAGGGGCATTTTTAGCCATTGGTTCCTGTATTTCCGCCTTAACCAAAAACCAAGTGATCGCTTTTGTGATTACCGTGGTAGTTTGTTTGGCATTTATCCTCAGCGGCTTTCCGCTGGTATTAGACTTTTTTAGTGGCTGGGCTCCCCAAGTCATTGTTGAAACCATCAGCTCATTTAGCTTTTTGACCCATTTCAGTGCGATTAGTAAAGGGGTCCTGGACTTGCGAGACTTCATTTATTTCCTTTCTTTGATAGCGTTTTGGTTGTTTGCAACCGCTATCTTGATTGAAATGAAGAAAGCTGACTAAACCAAAAGGTATAAAAATGAATATCAAAATACTCACAACCAGTGGCTTGCTAATCGCAATTGCCCTATTGCTTGCTGTCAATATCATCAGTGATAAAACACTGAAAACGGCGCGATTAGATTTAACGGAAAATCAGCTTTATACCCTATCCGAAGGCTCTAAGAATATCCTTAAAAATTTGGAGGAACCGGTCACGCTGCGTTTTTTTCTATCGCAGAAATTAGCGACTAGCCTACCTGGTATCAATAGTTATACGATACGTGTGCGCGAGCTACTGGAAGAATACCAACGGGCTGCTGGCAATAACATCAAGCTCCAGATTGTTGATCCCGAACCTTTTTCGGAAGCAGAGGATCAAGCGGAAGGTTATGGTTTGCAAGGTGTGCCTGTGGATAGTAGCAATACGATGTTTTATTTTGGTTTGGCGGCTACCAGTTCTACCGATGATGAAGAAAGCATTCCCTTTTTCACCCCTAATCGGGCGGAATTTTTGGAATATGATCTCACCAAACTGATTTATCAACTGGCTAACCCCAAACAAAAAGTCGTGGGCTTAATGAGCAGCTTGCCTATACAAGGTAATACCAAGGCTTCACTTTTTCCCACGCAAAACGCCGTCGAACCCTGGATGATAGTTGATCACTTGAAGCAACTTTTTGAGGTGCAAAATGTCGAAACGGATGTTGAAGTTATCCCTGATGATGTCGATATATTGATGATTGTCCATCCCAAGGACTTCAGTGATAGCACCTTATACGCGATTGACCAATTTGTTCTCAAAGGAGGACGAGTGATTGTATTTGCCGATCCCTATTCGGAGGCTTATGTCCCCCCCACGGATCCAAAAAATCCCTTTGCCGCCATGCAAGCACCTCGTAACTCTGATTTGAGCAAATTATTTGATGCTTGGGGCTTAGAAATCGCCTCTGACAAAGTCGTGGGTAATCTCCGCACCGCTCAAAAAGTACAGGTGAAAAAAGCTAATCGTGCGACAGTGATAACTTATCCTGTTTGGATGGATTTAGATGGAGAGCAGTATTTCAACACAGAAGATATTATCACCGGTAAATTAGGCAATATTGTCTTGGCAACCCCGGGTGCGATAGTAGAAAAAGGGGATGTCGAAACTGAAATCATACCCTTAATTGTATCGGGCGAAAAATCCATGCAAATCGAAACCTCCAAACTGGGATTTTTCGCAGAACCTGAAAATTTAGTGCGTGAATTTAAGCCTGAAGGCAAATTTACTTTAGCCGCTCGCATTACTGGCAAAGTGAAAACCGCTTTTCCCGACGGCAAACCTAAAGATAATGAAAGTGATGAAAGTGAAATTTCCGATCAACCTGAATCTGATAGCCAACATCTAACAGAATCTGTTGAATCAATTAACCTCATTGTCGTCGCCGATACAGATCTATTAGAAGACAAATTCTGGGTACAGGTGCAAAACATTTTTGGACAACGGGTTGCCCTGCCCCATGCCGCTAATGCCACTTTAGTTTCTAATGCCTTAGACAATCTCAGTGGTAGTAATGATCTGATTAGTGTGCGCAATCGGGGAAACTTTGCACGTTCCTTCACATTAGTCGAAGAAATCCAACAAGAAGCGGAACAACAATTCCGTGAAAAAGAAAAGGAATTGCAAGCGCGTTTGCAAGAAGCGGATCAAAAAATTCGTGATTTGCAAAAACAAAAACAAAAAGGCAATGAACTCATGCTCAGTGTCCAACAAGAACAAGAAATTGATCGTTTCCGCGCCGAAAAAATCAAAATTCGCAAAGAACTCCGCAATGTTCAACATGAGTTACAGAAAAACATTGAAAGTCTGGAAACTCAGATGAAATTCATCAATATTGGATTAATGCCATTATTGATAGGGTTTGTGGGTATTAGTCTGGGATTTTTGAGCCGTCGGCAACGCAAGAAAACATTGCAAATGGTGAAGGGCTAGTTGCATATTATAGGTTTTCAGGTAAATAACTTTCAAAAACCTGTCAGGTTGCTCGTGTAAAATTATTTTTCTGAACGTTTTTAGAAATACTATTTTTTAAAAATAGTATTTCTTGTCGTCATTGTCAAAAACAGGAGATAAATATGACAACAACCGTTGCACAAATGACTGAACAAGAATTCAAAGGACTGATTGAAGAAGTGATTGAACAAAAATTCACAGAATGGTTTAATGTACTTAATAATAAAGAACCTGAAATAAGAACAAGTGTACGCGAAAGGCTTTTGCAACAAAAAAGAGCCACTGCTGCTGGTGAACGCGGAAAACCACTTGCAGAAGTAGTGCAACAACTTGGACTTTAACGCTATGTACAAAACCAACTTTTTAGATACAGCCACGACGGATTTAGCCAGGTAGGTCGGGTTAGATTTTTTTGCGCAGCAAAAAAACGTAACCCGACATTTACCTTTTATCTTGGATCCCTAAAGTCTTTTTTGTGCAATGGCTACCTCATTGAAAAAAGTTAAGTTTGTTACAGCAAAGAGTATACAATCCTTGTAGTTAGCATTTTTAATCCCTTCTTATATACAATCCTTGTAGTTATTCTTGGAAAAGAGAAATTGACAACTGATAACTAATTACTGATAACTGAATATGCTCGATCCACAACTTTTACGCCATCATTTAGATGAAGTCACCGAAAAATTAGCTCACCGTGGGGTGGTTATTGACCATGATCGCTTGGCAGAATTAGAAGCCGCTCGTAAACAATGTCAAGTGGAAACCCAACAATTACAAAGCGAGCGTAATCACCGTTCCAAAGCCATCGGTAAAGCAAAAGCCACCGGCTCCGATGTCACCGCATTATTAGAAAATGTTTCACAACTCGGTGAACAACTCAAAGCGTGCGAAGCACAATTGGAAACTATTCAGAGCCAATTGAATGATTTACTGATGGGGCTACCTAATATCCCCCACGACACGGTACCTATTGGTCAAAACGAAGCAGATAATATCGAAGAACGCCGATGGGGAACACCAACAACCTTTAATTTTTCCCACAAAGATCATCTTGATTTAGGCACCGACTTAGAATTACTGGATTTTGAAACCGGGGTAAAAATCACAGGCTCCCGTTTTTCATTACTACGCGGAGTTTTAGCACGACTGCACCGCGCCTTAATTCAATTTATGCTAGATTTGCATACCGAGGAACACGACTATATTGAAGTTAATGTTCCCTACATTGTTAATGCTGAAAGCCTACAAGGTACCGGACAATTACCTAAATTTGCAGAAGACTTATTCCATATTGCTGAATATAATTACTACTTAATACCCACAGCTGAAGTGCCGGTGACTAATATTGCCCGCAATGTGATTTGGAAAGCAGACGATTTGCCAGCGAAATTTGTTGCCCATACCCCTTGTTTTCGTAGCGAAGCCGGTAATTATGGCAAAGATACGCGGGGAATGATTCGCCAACATCAATTTGAAAAAGTTGAATTAGTACAACTCGTTAAGCCCGAAAATTCCTATACAGCCCTGGAAGAATTAACCGGGCAAGCAGAAACCGTATTACAACGTTTAGAGTTACCTTATCGCGTGGTTAGCTTATGCACCGGGGATTTAGGCTTTGCTGCGGCTAAAACTTATGATTTAGAAGTTTGGCTCCCAGGGCAACAAAAATATCGGGAAATTTCTTCATGCAGTAACTATGAAGCCTTCCAAGCACGGCGCATGAAAGCTCGTTGGCGTGATTCCAAAACAAAAAAACCAAGCCTACTACACACGATCAACGGTTCCGGTTTAGCGGTTGGGCGTACCTTAGTTGCGATAATGGAAAACTTTCAAGATGAGGGAGGGCGTATTGCGATTCCTAAAGTCTTGCAAAATTATATGGGTGGGCGCACCCATATTGATTAGCAATAAAGAAATCCTATTTTTGAAAAAAATCTGATTTCTAAACTCGTTATAGGTTTAATATCAATGACTGAACAATCAAACGAAAAGCAATCTGCTGAATACATGATGGCTCTACAGAGCGGAATAGCCGCCTTTGAAACGAAAGAATTTGCGAGTGCTTATAAATTACTTTTGCCATTAGCACAAGCAGGCAATCCGGAAACACAATATCGTCTGGCTATCATGGCTCAAAATGGCTTAGGGCAAGTTGTTAATGAAAAAGAAGCGGTACATTGGATGCGAATGGCAGCAGAGCAAGGTTTTGATTTAGCACAACATGGTTTAGGGTTTATGTATATGCAAGGTGAATGTGTCGAACAAGACGACGTTCAAGCAGTTCATTGGTTTCGTTTATCGGCGGAACAAGGTTTAATCGGAGCGCAAGCAACTTTAGGCAATTTATACGAACAAGGGCGTGGCGTAGAAAAAGATTTAGATGAAGCTAAACGCTGGTATGATAAAGCCGGATTTTAACTAAAGATTTTTAAGGTTAGGAATCAGGATTTAATAATACCAAAATCTTAAATGTCTAAACCTGCCAGGTTTTAAAAACCTGGCAGGTTTAATTTCGGGTATTATTGAATCCTATTCAATTTTCATCACTGTTTCAAAACCTTCTGCCACACCACTCTATCAAACCCCACCGCAACAACACTAATAAGTTGTAATTTTAACACTTCATGGCATTCTTCTTCCAAACAAGTTTGATAATCAAGCAATTGCTGTTTCGCTTCCGCTAATTTTTCTTTCACCGGTTCTAAGGCTTCCAAT
>Ga0164310_10002188_pt1 | contig 11189 bp, 7 predicted proteins | sample GuaBasSedimGuay1_FD_121795 | JGI IMG/M metagenome (GOLD analysis project Ga0164310, IMG submission 121795) | Subseafloor sediment microbial communities from Guaymas Basin, Gulf of California, Mexico - Guay1, Core 4569-9, 0-3 cm | ecosystem: Environmental > Aquatic > Marine > Hydrothermal vents >... | reverse complement strand
TCTTGGGGTAGGCAACAATAAAGGCGCTAGATATGGGGGTTCGTAGTAGCGGCTTTAGCCGCTTTTGAGCCTTTTGGACGGCTGAAGCCGTCACTACGAACAAAAACGCCAGACTCCAGGCATGATGATAAGGGAGTAATAGGGGTGAATCGTGTCTTTGCGGTGTCTGATGCTACCGGCATAACGGCCGAGCACGTCTTGAGCGCGGCCCTGATGCAGTTTGCGGGCGCAAAAGTCGAGGTTGAGCGACGATCAGGGGTGAGGACTGAAGAGCAGGTGCGCCAGGTGGTGCAAGAGACCGCCGAGGCCGGGGGATTCATCGTGCATACGTTGGCCTCGGACAAGCTGCGGCAGGTAATGTTCCGTGCTGGTCGGCTGCACAATGTAGAAACGATTGATCTAATGGGGCCGTTGCTGGCGCGTCTCTCTCAGCAGTTGGCTGTCTCACCGGCCGGGAAGCCTGGGCCTTTGAGTCAGTTGACCGACGAGTATTTTCGGCGCATCGAGACGATGGAATTCGCGTACCGGCACGACGATGGTCGCCGCGCCCACGAGCTTTCGGGAGCCGAGCTCGTGTTGGTCGGCGCCTCGCGTACTTTCAAGACTCCGCTTAGTATCTACCTGGCGTTCAAGGGCTGGTTCGTCGCCAACGTGCCCATCGTGTTGAAAACAAAACCACCGGCAGGATTGTTCAATTTGCCCGCCGGTCGCGTCTGTGGCCTCACGATCAACCCCGCGCGGCTGGTGGAATTTCGCAAGGTGCGCTACGATCACCTGGGCGGAGCTGTGGGCGACTATGCCGACCCGGAGCACGTGCGACGTGAGGTAGAGTACGCGTTGAACATCTTTCGCGGCCAGCACGGGTGGCCCGTCGTTGACGTGACTGATAAACCAATCGAGGAGATTGCTTCCGAGATTTTGGCATTGGTGAGATAAACGAGACTATGCCCAAAAAAGAGACCCCTGTTCGCAAACAGTACCTCCAGATCAAGGCCCAGCATCCAGACGCTATCCTTTTCTTTCGGCTGGGTGATTTTTACGAGGCTTTCGACGAGGACGCCGAGATCGCCGCCCGCGAGCTTGACCTCGTCCTGACCTCGCGCCCGGTTTCCAAGGGTACGCGTGTGCCGATGGCGGGCGTTCCCTACCACGCCGTCGAGGGGTACATCGCCCGCCTTATCAAGAAGGGCTACCGCGTCGCCATCGCCGAGCAGGTGGGGGAGGCTACGGGCAGGGGGCTTGTCCATAGAGAGGTAAGGCGCGTCGTGACCCCCGGCACCGTCGTGGATCCGGCGCTGTTGGATGAGAAGCGGGCCAATTATCTGGCAGCGGTCGTTGTCGAGGACGGACGGGCGGGGCTGGCTTACGTGGACATCACCACTGGCGAGTTCGCTGCCACTCGGCTAAATACGAGCGAGGTGGAGCAAGAACTCTCGCGCTTGCAACCCCGCGAGTGCTTGATGCCGGACGATTCCAATTTCCAATTTCCAATTTCCAATTCCCAAATTTCTGGCGCTCACGTCACGCCGCTCCCGCTGTACCGCTTCGAGTTAGGGGCTGCTCAACGAGCTTTGCTCGATCACTTTGACGTGGCGACGTTGGACGGCTTTGGTTGCGCGGGCAAACCGCTTGCTATCAGGGCCGCCGGCGCCATCATCCACTATCTGCGCGAGACTCAGATGGGGGCGCTGGCGCAGATAGTGACACTCAGCACCTATTCGACCGCCCGCTTTATGACGCTCGACGCCGCTACGCGCCGCAACCTGGAGCTGACTGAGACGATCCGTGAGCACAAAACGCGCGGCTCGCTGCTGGGTGTGCTCGACCTGACGCTCACCCCAATGGGCGGGCGGCTGCTGCGAGCGCGATTGGCCCAGCCGCTGCTCGACTTGGCAGAGTTGGAGGCGCGGCTGGATGAGGTGCAGGCGTTCTACGATGACACTATCCTGCGCGGAAAGGTGCGCGAACTGCTCAAAGATGTCTCTGACCTGGAACGGTTGACCAACCGGGTGCTGGCGGGCGTAGCGAGGCCGAGAGACCTGGCCGGCGTGCGCAAGACCCTGGAGGCCGCGCCGGAACTTGTCGAGATACTAGAGCAATCTGCAAGCTACAAGTTGCAAGCTGCAAGCTGCGACGACGTTGTTTCCCTTATCGCTTCCGCCATCGTGGACAATCCGCCCGCCGGCATCTCGGACGGTGGTGTCATCCGGCTTGGCTTTTCCTCCGAGCTGGATAGCATCGCCACGGCTGCGCGGGACGCCAAGTCGTGGATCGCCAATATGGAGCGGGGGGAGCGGGAGCGCACGGGCATCAAGAACCTCAAGGTGGGTCACAACAAGGTTTTTGGTTACTACATTGAGGTCACAAAATCCAACCTGGACGCCGTACCAGAGGAATATATCCGCAAGCAGACGTTGGTCAACGCCGAGCGGTACATCACGCCAGAGTTGAAGGAGTACGAAGCTCTGATCCTGAACGCCGAGGAGCGGCAGGCCGAGATCGAGTCGCGGCTGTTCAAGGAGGTCTGCCGGCAGGTGGGGGCGCGGAGCAGTCCGCTGCTCGAGACGGCGCGGGCGCTGGCCCGGTTGGACGTGGCGTCGGCGCTGGCCGAGATCGCCGCGCGCAATCGGTACACGCGACCCGAACTGGGCGACGATGACGTGCTAGAGCTTGTCGCCGGGCGTCACCCGGTCGTCGAGCGGGCGCTGCGGGATGAGCCTTTCACGCCCAACGATCTGCGCTTGGACAGCGACGAGCGTATCCTGGTCATCACCGGGCCGAATATGGCCGGAAAAAGCGTGTATCTTAGGCAGAACGCCCTGATCGTGCTGATGGCCCAGATGGGTAGCTTTGTGCCCGCCGAGCGGGCGCGGATCGGCATTGTGGATCGCATCTTTACCCGCATTGGCGCGCAGGACGAGGTGGCCGCGGGACAATCCACCTTTATGGTAGAGATGGTCGAGGCGGCCAACATTCTCAACCACGCCACGCCGCGCAGCCTGCTTATCCTGGACGAGATCGGTCGCGGCACCAGCACCTACGATGGCCTCTCCATCGCCTGGGCCGTGGTCGAGTATTTGCACAATCACCCGCAGCGGAGGGCGCGCACGCTCTTTGCCACCCATTACCACGAACTGACCGAGATGTCCGAACGGCTCCCGGCGGTGCGCAACTATAGTCTGGAGGTAGTGGAGGAGGGGAAGAGGGTCGTGTTTCTGCACAAGGTGTCGCCCGGCGGGGCGGACCGCTCCTATGGCATCCACGTGGCGCGGTTGGCGGGCGTGCCGCGCCCGGTCACCCAGCGGGCGGAAGAGTTGCTGGCCCAATTGGAGAGCGGGGAATTTCGCCCCGGCACGCCCGCGCTGGAACCTAGTCAGCCGGCGCTGTTTGCCGACGAGCATCCGGTGGTAGAGGCCCTGCGTGGATTGGACGTCTCGACGATGACGCCGCTGGAGGCGATCAACGAACTGTACGAGTTGCAGCGCCGGGTGGAGGAGTGAGCGCTCAATCCTAAAGGTTTTCTGAAACCTTTAGGATTTTGGTAGTCTTCCCGTAAAGTGTCGTTGGCGTTTTACCGCCAAGAACGCAGAGTTCGCAGAGCTTTTATATTTCTCAGCGCTCTCAGCGTACTCTGCGGTGCAGAATGATCACTGCCTTTGTCAACAACACTCAAGAGGGAGGTTATCAGGGTTTTCAAGTTACAAAAAACTGTTTCTTAGCAACTGCCCCGTGCTACAGCAACTTGGCGACCAGCCACGATAGCAGGAGCAAGGCCAGCCCGATGGGCAAGATCAGCAGCCCTACCCCTAACACCGGCGTCAGGCCCACGCCGACCAGCGAGATGACCACGCCTAGCAGCCCAAATACAGCCGCCAGCACCACCGCTGTCAGCGCGAGCGGCAACTTGATTAGCCAGACCAGCAGGATGAGCGGTAGTTTGACCAGCCAGACCACCGAGACTATCACCGCTTTGATTAGCCAGGCCAGCAGCAGGAATGGCAACTTGATCACCCCAATCAGAAAATCCAACATTATATTCACCTCCATTTATTGTCATTTTACATACGCAGATAGTCGTCCTGGGTTGCATTTGTTGGGCGGGTGTTGGATGGAATTATTTGGTCAAGGGGTGTAGTGAGGGGAAAGACGTACGCTCTCGAAAAATAGGGGTGATTGGGGGATTTGGACACGGGCGAACACGGCGTCAGACCTTTGAGGTTTCAGGCAAACCTCGAAGGCCTGACCGGTTACGAGATGGATAGCATTACCGCGCCGATATTCCCTGCAACACCCGTTCTGGCGTCAGGGGCAACTCGTCGAACCAGACGCCGGTGGCCTGGTGGATGGCGGCGGTTAGGGCCGGCGCCAGCGGTAGGAATGGCATCTCGCCCATTCCACGCGCCCCCCACGGCCCGCGCGGGTCGGGCTGCTCGACGATGATGGATTCGACCCGTTCTGGCACGTCACGGATGGTGGGGATCAGGTAGGTGCTGAGGTTTGGCGTCAGCACGCGGCCTTGCTCGACAATCAGGTTTTCGCAAGTGGCCCAGCCCACTGCTTGCGCCACAGCGCCCTCAATTTGCCCCACAATGTTCTGCGGATTGATCGCCTGGCCCACGTCGTCGGCGCAGACGACGCGCAGAATGCGCAGCTCGCCGGTTTCGGTATCCACCTCCACCTCCACCGCCTGGGCGACATAGCCATAGGCAAGGTTGGGGGTGCCGTGGCCGGTCTCTGGGTCAAGTGGGGTGGTCTTGGGAGCCAGGTAGGTATGCTCGGCGATTGCCGGCCGCTCTTTGCCTTTCCAACGCGCCAGCGCGGCGGCTGCCGCGCCCTGGATGGCGTTGCCGGCCATGAACGTCATCCGTGACGCCGAGACGGAACCGGAGCTGCCGGGGCTGGTGGCGGTATCCGAGGGAATCAGGCGCACGCGCTCCGGCGGCAAATTCAGCGCATCGGCTGCCATTTGCTGGATGGCGGTGTGAGTTCCTTGCCCCACCTCGGCGCTGCCGATGTAGATCAATGCCTCTTCGATTTTGGTCTTGCCACGCAGTTCGACCTTTGCCCAACAGTTTTCCTGATAACCAAAGGAGAAACCGGTGTTCTTGAGGCTAACGGCGATGCCGATATGAGACCCTTCGGGTTTTCTGAAACCCGAAGGGTCTTTCAGTTGCCAGCCAGCGGCGCGGGCGCATTTCTCGGTTACTTCGATCAGGTTCACGCCGCCAGGCAGAGGGGTGCCCATAGCGGTCAGGCTGCCCTCGCGCAGCAGGTTCTTTATCCGTAGTTCTACCGGGTCCATTGCCAGCGCCTCGGCCAGTTTGTTCATCTGTGTCTCGGCGGCAAAGAGAGCCTGCGGCGCGCCAAAACCGCGAAAGGCTCCGCTGGGCGGGTTGTTGGTATAAACTCCGTCCACATCCACTTTGATGTTGGGGACATCATAGGGGCCAGTGCAGGTCATGGCGGCGTTGCCGAGGACTTTGTTGGTGGTATAACAGTAGGCCCCACCGTCGGCCACGATGCGCACTTGGGCTGCGACCAGTTCGCCCGCGCGGGTAGCGCCCAGTTTGCAGCGGATCCACGTAGGATGGCGCTTGCAATGGCCCAGGATGGATTCCTCGCGGCTCCAGACGATCTTGACCGGGCGTTGGAGCTTCCAGGCCGCCAACGCCAGCACGATCTGCACAGACATGTCCTCCCGTCCGCCAAAGGCCCCGCCGATGGCTGGGTAAATCACCCGTACCTGCTCCGGTTGTAGGCCTAACGAGTGGGCGATCTCTTGCTGATCTTCCCACGTCCATTGCCCGGCTGCCACGACCGTTACTCGTCCCTCTTTGTCTATATACGCCAGGCCCGCCTCTGGCTGGAGGTATGCGTGTTCCTGGAAGGGGGTGCGGTATTCGCTCTCGATGATCACATCTGAAGCCGCCCATCCGGCTGCCATGTCGCCTTTGCGGATCTGGTGGTGGCAGATGCGGTTGCCCTCCATGCCGTTTAGTTCTGGATGGAACTCGCTGGGCATGCGGTAGGGGTGTAGCTGCGGCGCGTCTGGCTCCAGCGCCTCGAAGGGGTCGCTAAGGATGGGGCGCTCCTCATACTCGACGTGAACAAGGTCGCGGGCGCGGGCGGCCGCTCGCTCAGTCTCGGCTACGATGAGCGCTACCTGGTCGCCAACAAAGCGCACCACATCAGTTCCGGGCTTGTCGGAGCCGGGGCCGCAGAGAACGGGCTGGTCGGGAGTTTGCAGGCCGTACTCGTTGACCGGCACGTCTTGAGCGGTAAAGATGGCGATGACTCCCGGTACGGCCTCGGCCTCTGCGGTATCAATGCCCAAGACGCGGGCGTGGGGGTGTCCGGCAAAGAGGATTTTGGCGTGCAGGGTGTCTGGCAGTGTATAGTCGGCCGGATATTTTGCTTTTCCTGTGACTTTGTCGCGGGCATCCACGCGGGTGACGGATTTGCCAATTGTTCTAGGAGTCATAGTTTATTCCTTTTTGCTGATTTGGAGGTTTCCGTTTGCTGCGGAAAAGAGTATACCTCTTACGCTCGAATGGCGCAAGTTTGTGAGCGCGCAATCATCTACTTGCGCGGATTGTGAGTAGGGGTATACTAGCAGGGCAAGGAACTCGAATGACCTGGCGACAAGAAAAGGGGGAATGATATGGAATTACTACTATCCGCTATATCTACGGGAGGTCTTTCTGGCGCGGCTGATCAATACTTGTGCTTGATCATTATATCGGTCGCGGCCAGGTTTGACCTGGTCAGTGTGGCTCATCCGGTGGCCTTTATAGAGTCGTGGTGGTTCATCGGTATCGTGGCCGTGTTCTGGGTGCTCACCACTCTACCGGCTTATGGTTCACTTCTCAGTCCTGGAGTTATGAACGCGGTCAACACGGTTGTCAATCTTCTCAGTGGTTTCGTGGTCCCGGCTTCGGCCGCGCTGCTGACGTTGGCCTCGGTTGGCGTCATCGCCGAGATGAACCCCGAGCTCTACGATGTCCTTCAGACCTTGCAAATTTTTGATCCGAGTGGTCAATCTGTCGGCGCGGCAGGCTGGCTGATGGCCGGCGGCGGCGCGCTGACGGCCTCGGCTCTGACTGGCGCCAAGTTCCTGGCAAAGCCGGCGGTCAGCGCCACCACGGGGACGGCGGGCCACATATCTGCGCCGGCTTATGCGACTCTGGAAAACGTGGCTGCCGTCATTCTGATGGCGCTGGCGTACGTTCTGACCCGCATCAACCCTTGGCTGTTGGTGGGGCTGCTGGCGTTAATCGTGCTGATCATCGTGGTTGTGTTGGCCTGGGCGGTCTATCAACTGTGGAAGTTGGGTAAGGGCGTCGGCCGGGTGATACGCCTGATCGAGACGCGCCCCAGGGCCGGGTTAGCGGTCGTGGCCGAGTCCCTCGTGTGGGGATCGGGCTGGCTGATTTGGAAGAACTGGAATCGCGGATTGGTTCGGTTGGCGTTGTGGGGGCTGTGGGTGGCGCTGGTCTTTGTCGGCATACCGGCTATAGGAACGGCCCTCGGCGCCGCTTTGGTGGTGACCCCGCCACTGGCGTTTCTCGCCACGGCGCTCGCCTTGAGCCTGGAAGCGGCGGCAGTGATGGTGGGGCTTTTCGTCGGCGCTAGATCAGCGCGATCTCTGATGGAGACTTTTGATGACCCAATCCTGGGGATGACGCCAAGTGCGCCCGTGCTGGCCTGATGCTCGGTCACATTGCTTGGTTCTCTGGGAACTCCCGTGGTGCGGCCATATACAGGGGTGCTCAGGCGAATAGCCGGTATCCCTCCAAGCCCAAGTATAGGCGCTGGGAATCGGCTATTGTGGCTCAAAAACGAGCTTGTAGCAGCGCTTTCCATAGCGCGTAAGGCTCTACGAGGTATGGAAATCTCGGCTACATCGTAATCCCATTCAACTGAACCAGTGCCATAAATCCGGAGGTGTACGTGTGAAGAAAGAAAATGAGAAAAAAGTTACTGGATTGATTGATCGCTTCGTTGAGGGGCTAAACAGCGCCAAGATGAACGTTGAAGAGGGCGAGCGCATCATCAGGCGGTTGCAGGGCCTTGCCGATGATGCTGTGCCTCGGATCGTAGAATTGCTCGAATCTCTGGAACAAGAAAACCGTCTCGCGGCGCTCGTGCTGCTACGCGAGCTTGGCGACACACGCGCGGTGGGGCCATTGCGGCGCACACTGCGCAACCCTGATTACGGCGACGAAGAGAAAATGATGGTCATCCAGACGCTAGAGGTATTGGGCGCGCCGGTTGACGAGGCTACCTTTCGCCGCGCTATCTCTGATCTCGGCGCTTTGATGCAGGACTCGATGGAGCAGATGTTGGCGACGATTGAAGATCCTATCCATATAGAGGCTTTCCTAGAGATGATGGGGGAAGCGCCGCCAGAGGTGCTGGCGGCATACGTGCAGGATGCGTTAGCGCCCCTTGCAGACCGCCGACTCTTGCTCTTCTTGGCCACATTGCTGCACAACGACGATGACGACGTGATCATTGCCGCTATAGACGCCATCGAACGTATGAAAGAAACAACCACTATCCCTATCCTGGCGGAACGGGCTAAATACGATCCTTCCACTCTGGTGCGTCACACGGCCGAGAACGCGGCCCTGCGGCTTGAGGTACGCATCGGCGCGCCGGATGAGGAATACACTCCCTCCTGGTTCACTGCCTCCCCACTGCCGCTCGATTGTTGTCTGCTATGCACGATAGATGGCAGCGGTGGGCAGGTGCTCTTGGTCGCGCGCGAGCAGCCTGATGGCGAGTTACAGATGCTCGACTTGATGTTCAACGATCACGAAGGCATCAAGGATTGTTTCACCGCTTTTGTGAACAAGGATGAGCTGAATGAAATGGCGGATTCGTTTGGAGGTAATGAGTTTGTGGACGTCAGCCTGGAGCGCGCCCGGGCCGAAGTGGCCCGCGCCTACCAGGTCACGCTCGAGGCCGGCCGCCGTTTGCCGCCCGCTTATGTGGCCTGGCGGGGGGGGCTGGAGGGCGAGGATGCGCGTCAGATAGAAGAGTTCCCCTTGCCCACTCTGGAACCATCTCAGCAGGAAGAGTTGCTGGCAGAGTGCTTGGAACTTTTGAACCTGGACGAATTTGATTTCTGGTTCTTTAATCCTGATGAGGTGGAACCCTTCGTCTCTCGCTACCGCGAACTGCTTCAGAAGGGACTGGCGGAGGAGGGCGACGCTGAGTTTGAGGTTTTGCTAGATGATGCTATCAAGTTCCTCATAGACGATGACTATCGGCGTCTTCTGGCAAACCGCCTGCGCCGTCAGGCGTGGTTGCTGGCGCAACTATACGAGGAGGAGGAAATACCTCTGTGGACGCTGGCCGCCGCTTCCGCGCTCGAAGAGGGCATAATCGTCGAGCACCCTCTGCTGCGCGATATGATGGACCGCAGTTTGCTCAACGCCGTAGGGAGATAATACCGGTAGGATGAAGCGTGAAAGGAACAGTTCTTAATGAGTCGAGTTGTCACTACCCAAGGGCCGGGCAAGGCCCGCAACTATCACCGCCGCACCATCGCCGAGGCGCTGCGGCGACTGAGTCAGAAAGCGCAGTTGGATGACGAGGCCAAAGATTTAGCCGCTCTCATCGTTTTCTCTCTGCATGGCATCGCGGATACTGTTGACCGGACGATCGAGGCCTGGGAGAAACGGGATTATTGGATGAAGGCTGAGCGATTCCGCGAGCAATGGCGCTGGACGGAGCCTGCCGCCGATGAACTGGGCGCCATAATCTACAACGATCAGTGGGATGAGCTTCCAGCCGTGCTGGCGCAATTGATGCCCCATTTTGCCGATGTCACAGTCAAACAGATGACGCGCAAGCCGGCGCTGTGGCGCGGGGCTTGCGAAAAGTTCCTGAGTAAATAGGGAGGGAGACGATGAGTATTATACTTTCTGGAAAGGGTGTGTGGACCGTGACGGCCGAGCACGTGACGCAGGCAACCCAGCAAGCGGAGCCGATGGGCGTCACCCACGTTCTGGCCAAAGTGGGCGATACGCCCGAATTCGACAATGGTGTGCGCAGAACTGTGTATTACGATCACGCCGCCTCCGCGCGCCGGCAGATCTCGGACGCCGGCCTGGTACCGCTGGCCTGGATATTTATGCGCCTGTTGCATCCGGAGCAGGAGGCCCAGCTCATCCTGCGCGCCTTTGCCGACGGTTACCAGGGCGTGATCTTGGACGTCGAGGATCAGTGCGACGGCAAACATGACCAAGCGCAGCGTTTGGTAGAGTACGCCATCTCGCACGGCGTGGACCCGCGCCGGGTCTATAACTGCTCGTTCCCCAACATTGACGGTCACAGCGACTTGCCCTACACGACGTTGAACACACTATGCCAGGGCGGGCTGATGCCGATGGCCTACTCCATCTTCTATCGCTCCGACACCCAGGTGGGCCCGGCCGACCAGGCGGAGACGGTGATTGACGAGTGGACCTATGCGCAGTACGAGAGCTTTTACTCCGCTCTGACCTTCAAGCCAGCGATGTACCCCGCGCTAGGCCCGTTCCATGAGATACCCGAACTGCGGCTGCTGACGGCGAACGAGTTCCAGCCCTGGCTCGACCGGCTGGCGGCCCACGAGCCGACCTTTTTCAGCCTCTACGCTATCCACACCATTGACCCCAGCCTGTACCCGCTGATCCGGGGCTTTGCGCTTGGCGAACCAGCCGGCGGCGAGATAGTGGCTCCAGGGTGGGAGATGCCCAAGCAGCCCGATCGTTACGGCATCAACTTGGCCCCTCACCCCCCTTCTCAGCCGGGCCACAGCCCGCACCGCCTGCCTACCGTCGAGGAGTTGGAGGGGGTGGGGTGGGCGCGCTTTGTATTCAAAGACAGCGTGCTGCCGGATATGACGCTGGAGGAATCGCTCGCCCACTATGGCGAGATCGTGGATGCTTATCGGGCCGCCGGTATCAAGACCCTGATGATCCTCAACTGGGAGTCCTTTTGGGGGCACGGCCCCTGGGACCACGGCGACTGGCCCCGCTACACGCGCGAGTTCGCCGACTATGTGCGGGGAGTGGCGCGCCGCTTCCGTGGCCGGGTGGCCGCTTATCAGATTTGGAACGAGGGCGATAACGAGCACGGCGCGGGCACCTCCATCTACGTCGAGCCAGAGACCTATGCCTCTATCCTGCTTCCGGCGG
>Ga0164310_10002187_pt1 | contig 11191 bp, 10 predicted proteins | sample GuaBasSedimGuay1_FD_121795 | JGI IMG/M metagenome (GOLD analysis project Ga0164310, IMG submission 121795) | Subseafloor sediment microbial communities from Guaymas Basin, Gulf of California, Mexico - Guay1, Core 4569-9, 0-3 cm | ecosystem: Environmental > Aquatic > Marine > Hydrothermal vents... | reverse complement strand
TCAGATTGAAGATCGTAAAGCTCGGTTGAAGGAAGGTCCCAGAACCCATTGTCTATGCATTTGATCAGTTTCCATCTTTTGGTTCTCATCATCCTGGTAGCCTGCCACAGTCCCTGATTAGTAAAAATCTGATCATATTGTTCGGTACGCTCGCCATTGAGCAGAGGCCATAGACTTTTACCCTCAAGTTCTTGGGGAATATCCACTTCAAAATACTCCAGTACTGTAGGTGCAATATCAATCAGTTGCACCAAGGCTTCAATTCTCTTGCCACTGGGCAGATCTGGATGACGGAAAATAAGTGGAACATGAGCTGTAGGTTCGTACACTGCCGCGTGATCGAAGTAGATATTATGTTCCCCCAAACTCTCCCCGTGATCCGAAGTCACAATGATCAGGGTATCCTCCAGAATATTTAGCTCTTCCAGGGTGGCTATCAACTCACCAAACTTCTCGTCGGCGTAGGTAATCTCGGCATCGTACTGGGCGATGACATATTCGATATCAGTAATGCCCTCACCCATTGCGTCTAGGAGCCTTTTAACGAAGGGATAGGCTATGTTTTCCTTTATCCCATCAAGGCTGTGGTTACTCGGATCTTTTTCATTCCCCTGGTAGTATAGCCTCCGGTAGCGCTCTGGTGGGGCGTATATTGTGTGCACATCCCAGTAGTGAACAAACATGAAGAAGTCGTCTTTCCAGTTGGACCGTAGCCAGGGGATGGCTATGGAGTTTATCTGATCGGCAGTTACCCTTTGGGTCAATTTGCGATCCCCGGCCACGGGATTCATATAGTATTGAAAACCCCTGGCAAACCATTTCTTCATGTGATAAAGGGTACTGACAGCAGCGGTTGTGTAACCCTTAAATGCCAATAGTTGGGGAAACCACGGAGCATCATCAGAAAGATGCTCATCAGCATGAGACACCACACCTGTGGTTATCCCCCTCTGCCCCGAAAACATTGCTGTGTAGGAAGGTTGAGTGGGCACATCTGTGGGGTAGGCGTTGGAAAACAGAACCCCTTCAGATGCCATTCGGTCAACATTGGGGGAAGTTGGCCGAAAGTACCCGTAGCAGCCGAGATGATCGGCTCGCAGAGTGTCGAATACCACGTACAGTACTCTCATTTCAAGACCTCCTTTCGGTTAGTGAAATAGGGGCGCAACTCTATCGAACCCTAACGCCGATAGCCCTTCAGTTTTTCTTGACCTCATTAGCAGTAACCTCGTATCCGAGTTTTGCAGAACGGTATATACCTCCGCTGATTAGCATTACAGACAGCGCCAGTTCCGCTGTGTCAATAAGGGGCACTCGCCCTTGCAGAGCTGCGATCCAGCGATGCTGGGGACTGTCATAGGCGTCAGTATCCGAAATACACTGGTGCCAACGCCAGTCGGCTTTGGACAAATCAAAGGTAACATCCATTTCCATATCGCACACGGTGGAAAGGTAGGTGAACGGGTTCAGTTTCACCCCTTCCCTGCAGCCGACTATCTTACTGCTCTCGCTATCGTCAAAATGCATTGCCCAGATCTCCTCGATTCTCAGGGTTACCTCTCCCTCCAGACGTACCAATCCCGGCCAAGTTCTTCTAACTTAAGTATCGACCTTTGCCACCGATCATCATACATTTCAATCTCCTGATGGGTCGTGCCATTGACGGTCTTTAGCACCGAATTCCCCAACAGGTGCAATATGGCGGCGATATGATACACTCCTATGTCATATCGAGCAGCGCCGTCGCCATCTCCTTGATTACAAAGTTGGCGGCTCCGTAGCCGTGGACGAGAGGCCTTCGCCGGCGACAGAAACCAAGAGAGCGTGCGTAGTACAGCTTTCCAGGGTATCCAGCCCCAATCAGCCTGCGAGCCCCCTTCACCTCCATCCTAACAAGGTTGCTGAGCTGGATGCTGAGCCCACGACCAGCACGTTCGGCAATCTTATGCATCCTAACACCACCGACATAGGAGCCAGCCATCGCCTCTTCGCCATTAATCTCATCAAAATTAGGCAGCTCGCGAAAGCCAGCAAACACCTGTCTGATTCCATTTTCTGCGGTCAGCCCCTCGGCTTCATCCCTATCCAGGCCGCCAACAGCTACAATCTGGACACCAGCAATGTCGCAGTAGTTCTCAATGTGGCATTTACCAATCTGTCCGCCAGCGATGATTCAAATGGTTATTGCTTCGCAAAAAGTCCCTTCTTGTTGTGCTGAGCTTGTCCAAGCATCCCATAAGTTAGTCCAATTCATCCAGAAATCAGATCCTTTGCTCCCTTCAGGATGGCGGTTTTGCTACTTTTTAGGTCCTGTCGAACAATAGAGCTCTTGGCAGTAGTTCGGGCTCATTTCACATATCTATTTCTGTGGGAGGGGACTCCAGAGCCCGATTTTGTCGGCATCTGAAGACGCCTCCCACATCTGTTCTCAAGGCAGAATGGAGGACGTTTTCTACGGGATCTTTTTACGAATCAATAAAACGTTGACACATACAATTGTGGCTATCTCCTTCCCCTCACAGATCACGCAATGGCAATTTCACTGGCCTTTTCTCCTCCGCTGATCTCAACATGGCCACGATTATCTCCGTATTCGCATATCCATCTTCTTGGTCATTGATGGGCTTTATACTCCTGTCCATCACACACTCCAGGAAATGGTAAACTGAATCATAAAAGAAGCCGATCCCTTTGTTGTTGAGTGTGGTCCAGGAGAAACAACGTGGATACTCCGCCTTGGCTGCAAATTTCTGCAGACAGTTATCCTTCATGTCGGTATAGACAGTCCCTTTTGTCCCAATAACCTCGACGTAGTGATCCACCAGAGTGGGCAGAGAGTCCGGCAGTATCCAGCAGGTCTCAAAACAGGCAGTAGCACCATTCTCAAAGGCCACTACAGCCACGAGGGTATCGTGGGTATCTATGCCTTTCTGTTTAAGAAGCCCCTCGGTTTTGCGAGCATAGACCTCTTTCGCCTCCGAACCCAGGAACCAGCGAGCGATATCGATCATGTGAGGCAACAGAAAAGCGGTTGGTGAGGACTTACTGGCCCAACTGCTGAGCATCTGGGTGGGAACGTAAATGGTGTCGCTGAGACGGGCATAGATATGCCTCACCTCTCCCAACTCGCCGTTCTCAACGGCTCGCTTGGTATTCTGATGGGGAGGAAACCATCGGTTGGAAAAGTTGACCATCAGCATCCCCTTCGACTCCTTTGCTGCATTTACGATGGCCTGGGCGTCTTCCAGGGTGGTGGCCATAGGCTTTTCCACCAGGACATCTTTCCCTGCCTGTAGACTCCTCACTACTGGATCCCGATGAAGGAAATCTGGCGTAGCGATATGGACTGCATCCAGGTCAGCTTTCTCCAGCATCTCTGTGTAGTCGGTGTAGACCTCCTGGATGCCAAACTCTTTTGCTACCTTCTGAGCTCTTCTTTCGTCCACGTCGCAAACCGCCACTGGCTCGCATCCGCTAAATTGGGCACAAGCTTTCACATGCAGCTGCCCCATTATCCCTGCTCCGATAATTCCAGATTTTACCATGATAACAACCTCCTCAGTTAAGTTTAGAAAGGGCAAAAGCAGACTGTCGACATCATGTTTGGCAGTTCAGTCAAACTGCGGCAGCATCTGCTTGGAACTGGCCAGCAACTCATCCAGAATCGCTTCGGCCTTCTCGGGTAAAAACGCCATCTCGTCAAGCAGAAGGGCCTGGAGGGCCAGTTTTCGATCTCCCCTCACCCCGGCATCTACCACCAGCTCCTGCCAGGCGATTCTCTTCTGAAGAAGTCCCATCAGCGACAGCGGAGCTTCCCCCATGTAGACACCTCGAACTCCACACGAATCAGTAACTCCTTCGATCTCAACCACAGCATAATCCGGGAGATTGGGAATAGCCCCCTTATTGGGAATGTTGACAATATAGACCCCTCGTCGGCCAAGGGCAATATCTTCGATCAACCTACCCAATCCTTCACCGGTGAGTGGGCTGGATGGTTTTGCGGAAAGTACCGTTTTATCAAGCTCTTCTGCATATTTTCTAAGTTGATCCTCTCTTTCGGCCCTTTGTTCAGCCTCAGATACCTCGGGCTCCGCCTTGGGTTGGAGGTCTTGGTATAAATCCTCCTCGTGCCTTTTTACCACTTCCTCTCCAAGACCGTAGGGCATACTTTTACCGTCAGGGACCTGCGCAAGAAATGGATAGAACTCGATGGCGTGATTATCAGGAGGATAGGTGATCCGGTATCCGTATATTTCAGAGAGCTCCGTTGTCATGATTTCCCCTTCAGGCGGTTTTTCCGAGGCTATCCTCCGCCAAAGTTCGGGATAGACATCCTTGCCCTTATGACGGATGCGGGTAAACCAGTGGTAATGGTTTGTGCCTATCCATACGGTATCCAGCTCCTCTGGTGGTACCCCAAGGATCTTGGCTATCCGCTTGATTCCTCCCTGTACCCCGTGGCAGATGCCTATCACATGTTCGATGCCTGTATATTTGACCATTGCCCGACAGAGAACCGCCATAGGGTTGGAGTGATTCAGGAACACCACTTGCGGGCAGCGTTTCTCCATCTCACGGCATATCTTAAGATAGATAGGGATGCTCCTGAAGGCCATCATCATCCCGGCCGGCCCGCATGTGTCGCCTATAATCTGGTAAATCCCGTACCGGGCCGGGATAAGCAGGTCCTGTTTGTGCAGAGATGTGCCGTAGACATGACCTGCCGATTTTCCCACCCCGCCGATGGAGGAGATGGCAAAATCTGCCCCGTCCACAGCGTCTGCAAGATCAGTACAGGTTCGCACGCGCATCCCTGTTCCGCTCTGCTCCGCTAAACGTCTGCCAAGCCGGGCCATAAGCTGGACCTTCTCTGTATCAATGTCATAGAGGGCTATCTCGCTTCCGGCCAGACCCTCCGTCACCACCAGATCCGCAAGTGCTGTGCGGAAATACAGGCTGCCTCCGCCGAGACAGACGATCTTTTTGCTAGACATGAGTCTTTATACCTCCTTGTTTTATGAGCCGCTGACACCGAAGAGAGACGAAAGGGAAGCCGGTTCCAAAAATAGCAGATGCCGACTGCCTGCTGTTTGACAAAAGGCATCGGGTTCAGCAGCCGCCAGAATCCATGCAGAATTCCCCCCACTGTCTCACTCTAAGCTAATAGGCTAAAGGTCTTGTTGGCCCAAGGGTTCCTCTTTACTAAATGACCTGTATAATATAATACCTGCTTAGCTCTCTGTCCACTCTCAAAGACCGAATTCAGAAAGAATTTTCATTGACATTTTCGTCTCAATTTAATATCTTAATTGGCTCGGAAAGAACGCTCAGTGGGGTATCACTTTTCGTCTTGCTGATTGGGGGCTGTGAAAGGATGTTATGCCCTATGAGACTTGATTTTTGTGGGTTAGAAAAGAGAACTTCAGTGCACATTATCCTGTTGAAGAACATAAAAACCACAAAAGGTAAAGTCTCCCCTTCTTGCGTTGAACTGAATCATTATGATTTTCGCCAAGAGCGTACAAATCTGACATTGAGAGTAAGTTCTATATTCACGAGAGATGCTTGTAGACTATCATATTCACACCCGGTTCTGCGGACACGCAACCGGCGAGATGTGGCAATATGTGGAAGAGGCGGTCCAAAAGGGATTTCGGGAAATCGGCTTCAGCGACCACTTCCCTCTTATTGAGCGGGCAGATCCTCGTCTGGCTATGTCTTGGGAGCAACTTCCCATTTACATCGAGGAGGTGGATTGCCTTGCCAGAAAATACTCAGGACTCATTACCATAAGAAAAGGAGTAGAGGTAGACTATGAGCCTCACCTGGAGAAGCGGATTAGAGAGGCACTCCAAGTATACGATTTCGATTATGTTTACGGTTCTGTTCACAACATCGGCGGCTGGCAGTTCGACAGCCCCAGGGAACAGGACCGTTGGGAGCACTGTGACGTAGAGAAGACTTACAAGGATTATTTCCATCTGGTGCAAAAGGCGGCTGGCTCAGGACTTTTTGACATAATCGCCCATCTGGACGTGGTGAAGAAATTCGGATACCGTCCTGCACGTGACTATTTTGGCCTTATTCAAGAGACCTTAGATGTGATAAAGGAGGCAGGCCTGGCAGTGGAGCTCAACACCTCTGGCCTGAGGAAACCGGTGGGAGAGATTTACCCTGACCTGAAGACTGTAGAGGAGTGCATCCGCAGGGGAATCCCTGTCACATTTGGTTCTGATGCCCATCGGCCACAGGAGGTGGGTCAGGATATCGCCCATTATCTAAAAGAACTGAAGGGATTGGGACTGACTGCAGTGGCCGTTTTTGCCAATAGGAAAAGGAGTCTGGTTAGGTTTGCTCCCGAGGAGAGAATTGGCTGAATTTCGAAATATAACCATCGTGGGGGTGGGGTTGATCGGTGGGTCTTTAGGCCTGGCCTTCAAGAGGCTGGAAGGGGAGCTCAGGATCGTCGGCGTCAGTCAGCCTGGAACACTCAAAAAGGCAAAACAACTGGGCGCTATTGACTGGGGCTTTCCTTATGAGTCGCTGGACTCGGGAGTGAAAAATGCGGACATAGTCTTCCTCTGCACCCCTATTTTTCGCATTCTGGAATTGCTGGGTGAGGTAGGCCGATATGCCCAGCCAGGCACCATCATCACTGATGTAGGCAGCACAAAGGCGGAGATATCTGCCGCTGCCGAAAGATTGCTACCCAAGGGACTGTTTTTTATCGGAGGCCACCCTATGGCTGGCTCTGAGAAGAGGGGCGTAGATTCAGCCGATCCTTTCCTGTTTCAGAATGTCATCTATGTGCTTACTCCCGCCAAAAATGTTCCGTTGAAGCTCTGTGACAATTTTGCCGCTCTGATCGAAAGCATAGGTGCCCGGGTGTTGGTAACCGGTCCCCACACCCACGATATGGTCGCCGCCGCTGTCAGCCACTTACCTCAAATGATAGCTGTCGCCTTGATGAGAATGGTAGGGGAAATGGACCAGGAAAACCCCCTATTTCTTCGTCTGGCGGCGGGAGGATTCAGGGACTTGACCCGAATCGCCTCCAGCTCCTACAAGGTCTGGAGAGATATATGCCAGACTAATAGCCTTCAGATAACCGAGATGATCGATCGGTTTATAGCTCAACTGCAGAGGGTTCGAGAGAGAGTGTCGACCGGACAGTTAGAGGAAGACTTCGACTTTGCTAACTTAACCCGAGCTTCAATCCCCGAGGATTCAAAGGGCTTCCTTCACCCCTTATACGAGATTCTGGTGGTAGTTGAAGACAAACCCGGCGTCATTGCCGATATCTCCACTACTATAGCGCAGGAGGAGATAAACATCAAGGACATAGAAGTTCTGAAGGTGCGTGAGGGAGAAGCAGGTACGCTGAGGCTGGCCTTCGAAAGCGACAAGGCCGCCAACCGAGCGATAGCCTTGTTACGGCAGAAAGGGATTGTCGCTCGAAGAAGGTAAACGGTCTGTGTCTTTATCCTGACCTAACCGTGCCAGATTATGATTCGTATTTTCACCGTTGGCAGCTCAATGTCTAATCCTAAACTCCAAACATAAAAGGCCTGATGCCCGAATAGTCAATCGCCTCATGAAGCTCTGGTTCATGAAGCTACGGGAGCAATGGATTCGATCTATGCACTTTCAGTCTGTAGGCCATATCGGAGATGAGGAGTTTGTCTGCTGGCTTGATATCGAGGGTGAACCATGATGAACAGCTATAGAAGCTGCGGGCAAAATGCTTATGCAGACTCCTAAGTGGAGAAGGGGCCTTGAGACGGAGCGTGAAGAGAAGGATAGATTTCTTGCCCAACACTGGCAATCGCCGATGCCTGGTGGAGGATGCCTGCTGTTCACAGGACTGGTGTACTATTCTCCTGGTCGAGCATACCGTTTCGAGGTCGAAGTTCACCAGCACAAGGGAAAGGAGACGCTGATGATGGAAATGGGCCAGGGCGGCCCACGGAGGTTACATCGCTAGGGGAATGTCGATTCAAAATTGGTGGTGAAAAATGCACGCTACAGGCCTATAAGGGCGGGTCCCAGCAGGAGGCACTACTCGCTCCTTTCACAGATGCGAGCCCTGGGACGCAGACATATGGCGCAGGGGGATATATCGACCTTCATCCTGATAGAGATCACGCACCAGAAGGAAAATGGGACCTCGATTTCAATAAGGCCTGCAATCCCTGGTGTGCCTGCAGTGAAGTCCACACCTGTACTTTCGTACCACTGGAGAACTGGCTCAAGCTACCCGTAAGAGCCGACGAGAAGGATTACACTCATCACAAACAAAGAGTGACCTCAGGAGGATTGAAAAATGAAGGCCTTGCAGAGAGGAATAGTGAGGATTAAACCCATCTATATCGGCATTCATCATTACCGTGATGTATATGGTAGTGTTTGCTCGTCAGATGTGGTGGGAACCCCTCCGATTCCTGCTCCTACGTCAGAGGAACTTTCGAAGGCAACTGAGGAGATGATCAGTCGGTTCAAACAGGACCTAGAGGTGGATTTTGTGAAGATGGACGAACCTCTGGTTATTAGGGAACACGAGGATATGAGGAGACTGCCTGCAGAGCTGAACTATGATGTAGATGCCTTGCTGGTGGGAAGCCTCGGGTCGGTGCCATTAGAGCTTCACACCCTTTCGCACTACGGCCTGCCCATCTTGCACCGTGCCCGCACCGACTTTCTGAGGGCCTTAAGGGTGAAGAAGTTTTTGAAGCAGAGCAAGTTCCTCTATATCGGCGAGATTCCCTCCTTTTCCGCACCAAATGGTCCCTGGGATTTTTCTGCCCTGGAGGAACGATTAGGGACCCGAGTGCGGCATATTGAAACGAACGAGTTTTTCCGCCGATTCGATCGCTTCTCAGAGAATGAGGTCAAGAGGGAGCTGGAGACCTGGATGAAGGACTTCGATGAAGTGATCGAACCTACGCGGCAGGACTTAATGGATGCTACGCGGGTGTACCTCGCTCTTCGTGCCCTTTGCCAGAGGGAAGATGCTAACGCTCTGACGGTTAACTGCGGTCGCTTCACAGAGGAGCGGCCGGTCGTCCCTTGTCTGGCATTCGACAGGCTCATAGATGAGGGGATTATGTGCGCCTGTGAAGGGGACATTACCGCTATGCTTTCCTCCCTGATACTTCACGCCGTCACCAGTCAAGCTGTACTTATGGGAAATTTCGGCTCCCGGCCCGGGGAGTTCGAGGCGAAGAAAGGTGAGGTGACGATCGAACATGATATTATTCCTCTCTCCATGGGCTCTGGAGGCCTTACCGTGCGGGACTATCACGGGAGAAGGTTCGGAGTTACCGGCTATGCCGATATTAGGAGAGAACCGATGACGCTACTTAATGTGGATACCTCTCTGAACAGGATCAGCGTCCTGGAGGGAAGGATCAAGGGCAGCGAGGATGGGATTCACTGTCGTATTATCATTCATATGAGCGTTAAGGGAGACGTCCAGAGGGTTCCCGAGATCATCGTCGGCTCCCAGCATGTCTCGATGACCTTTGGTCACTGGCTTAGTGCCCTCAAAGAAGCAGGGGATCTTCTTGGTTTCGAGGTCCAACATCTTTAACAAGCCAGGGCAGGTGAAATGAGAAAATGGGGATGGAAAAGATACAGCAGAAAATAAAAAACGTACTTGGAGAGGTGGGATCTGTCCTGGACGTGGGCTGCGGCAGCGGAGATCTTGTGAACTTCCTCGCGGAACACGTGGCTCAGGAGGCACTTGGCATTGACATCCAGAGCAACAGCTTCCATAAGGAAGTGGCCTCCTCCAAGGACGGGATCCCGCACTCTGCTGCATGTGTGAAAGGCGATGCTCATTCTATGGATGCTTTTCCCAATGAACGATTTGATGCGCTTGTCACCAGCCATGCGTTCCACGAATTGTCCGATCTAGAAACCGCCTTATCTGAGATAAGAAGGGTCTTGAAACCAGGTGGAACGCTGTTCATAGCCGACTTTGCAAAGGGGGAAACAAGATGGAACGAGAGATATTATACTCCAGAAGAAGTAGAAGCGATGTTGGAGAGAGGCGGCTTTGCACAGATAGAAGTGGAAAAAGTCCCCGGCGTGCCCTTTCTGTTCGCCATTGGGAGGAAGTAATGCTCTGAAGAGGAAGGAGGGATGCTTATGAGTAAATCCAGATCTCAGCCGAGGATAATTATTTTCACATCGCGGGGGTGCAGCTGGTGTGGCGCGGCAAGGCAGTACTTCCGTCAGCATGGATTTCGGTTTCGGGAGGTGGATGTGACAAAGGATGCTGACGCTGCAAGAGACCTCGCCCGCCGAGGGATTCGTGGTGTACCGTTCATATTGATCAACAATCGCCCGGTCTACGGCTTCGATAAGGCGAAGATCGACCGTCTGCTGGGCATTCGATAGCATAGAAAGGGGGGCTATTATGAAACTCAAACCAATAGGCGAACGCGTCGTAGTTGAACGTATCGAGGAGGAAGAACAAGCCAAGTCGGGACGTATAATTATTCCGGACACAGCGAAAGAAAAGCCAAGGATTGGTAGGGTGATCGCTGTGGGCACCGACGAGGAGCTTCAAGAACTTGTTAAGGTTGGAGATAAGGTCCTTTATGGCAAGTACGTAGGCGATGAGATAAAACTGGAGGGAAAAGAATATCTCATTGTCGAACGGGATGATATCCTTGCCACTGTGGTGGACTGAGGAGCAAGGCGAGCGGGGATATGAAGAAGTATCCCCGCTCTATTTTTCCTAAATTTAGATTTTTTCGTTTGTTCACTGAACAGCAGCATTTGAAGAGAATCCCATGAAGTGTGAAGCATGAGGAGCAGAATCTCAGGATGAAAGCATCAAATGAACTCATGGGGTGGCTCAGCAAGGGATGAGGCGAGAATGTGAAGGGGAAGAGGAGACTCGTTGCTGCCGCCGAAGATGCGATCCATATTTAAGGGAACGCTGGGTAACGCCGAGAGATGGCTCATATATGGGAGTGGAAAGGGAGACGAGGTTAATGATGCAGCTTAAACTAAAGCCTTTTTGAGACACGGGGTTTACCGAAGAATGAAGGCCCGGAGCTGGCGGCCCTGGGGAGGGCTACAGACAGAGGAGGATGCAAAGAAAGAGGCCCGGAGGATCGAGGAAGAACTGAAGAGCTTATCCTCGTCCGCATCTTTCCCCTTAGAGGTGCTCCCTCTT
>Ga0164310_10002186_pt1 | contig 11192 bp, 10 predicted proteins | sample GuaBasSedimGuay1_FD_121795 | JGI IMG/M metagenome (GOLD analysis project Ga0164310, IMG submission 121795) | Subseafloor sediment microbial communities from Guaymas Basin, Gulf of California, Mexico - Guay1, Core 4569-9, 0-3 cm | ecosystem: Environmental > Aquatic > Marine > Hydrothermal vents... | reverse complement strand
CCTATATCCAGTGTTCCCAGCACACCTGTTTCTGCAAGTTTATCCATCCAAGGCTTTCTTGCGAGAAAAAGCGGTGTTTGCTTTCCTGTATCCCCAGCACCATCCAAAACAATAAGAAGATACCGCATAATATAATTATTCTTTTTCTAACTTAAATTAATTATTTTTCGGATTCTGCGAATTTACAGCAAAATAATTAATTAGAAAATGTCGTTTGCTGTAATAATTCCGCAGGCACAACAAGCGGCGTCCGGTCTTTTAACAACATCCTCTAAGATAGTTCCTCCGGATGGTGTTGATTCACAGAGTAAATCTGCAAAAATGACCTTATAAAACATATAAAAATAAGGAAGCATTTGTTCCTTATTTATTATTCATTTGTGTTGCTTCTTTAGCTTTCTGTTTGTTAACTTTCTGTTTGCTTTTGAGATAATCTGCTTTATCTTTTTCCTTGGAAGTCCAAGTTCTTCCTCTACAGCCCTGATACTTAGATTATTTTTATAAAAAGCTGTGAGAACCTTTCGCTCTTCCGGCAAAAGATTTTTTAGTTCTAAATTCAGAACCTCTGTTAAATACAGCGAAGTCTCTATATCTTCAACTTTACCGACAATATTTTCATTTTCATCCAAACTTTGTACATAGGAAACTCCTTTCAACGATTCTATTATCGTGTCGGCCGAACAGAATTCGCCTTTGTTTCTCATTTCTTCTGCAATCTCCTTGACAGAAACCTTTCCGTTGTGCTCTTCTGCTATCTCATAAACCCTTTCCCGAAGAAATTTTTTGTAAGCGGGAATTCTAATAATTGGTTCTTTTCTCAGCGCGCTCAAAATGTATCCTTTAATGTAAAGAACAGCATAGTTTCTAAAGGGACCCTCTTTAGGATCATACTTTCTCCAGGCCTTTATTAGACCTATATACCCTTCCTGTTTCAGGTCATCTTCATCTATTAACTTTTCATTCCAACGTCTATAATACCCTGCAATTTCCCTTGCAATCTTTTTTATCAAACCCGAATACTCATTGATAATCCTCTTTTCACCTTCTTTATCTATCATTTCTCCCCCTTCATCCTTATATCTTTTTAAAAAATCTAACTTCTATTTTTTTATATTTTATATACTATTTTTGCTATGTTCTGCGAATTTAATTATTGAAAACAACAAATAATAGGACAGGGGTGATATAATGACTTCTGGTCTAAAAAGTCACCCGTTTATCTTTATTGTCCAACAAAAATATACTGAAAAGATTTATTCTTAGGAAAGGGTTGCAAACCTGCTAAACAAAGATTTGCAGGTTCTGCGCTACTCGACTACGTCGCGTTCTTGCCTCCGTTTTGTTTCGTTCGGCAGCTAACATGGTTTACGTCGCGTTCTTGCAGGGCCCGCGCGCGTTCAGTATTTCAGCTCTGTCTCATCTGCTTCAGTCATTCCACAAAAAACCGAATTGCTTAATAGCTATATAGACACATAGAACAGCTAATCAGCAATGTTTTTACCAGAATTCCAGACCTGATCAAACAAAGGGCTTATTACGCTTGATGCAACATGCGGCGAATTGGCCCAGAAAACCATGTCCTGGGTTTCATGGACTTCCTGGTCATCCGTCAGAGCCACAAAAACATGTTCATCATCAATCTTTATTATCCTTCCAACAGGGTTTTTTATGTGCCTGAGTTCTGCTATTTGCAAAAGAGCTTTTGCAATTTCTTTATCGTTCACAGGAGCAGCAATCCTTAACTTTATCCCCTTTTTACCAAGTTTTTTGAGAACCCTGAAATGTGTTGAATACAGGTTTGTTAAACCCTGCGCCGTGGTTATTATATCAATGCTTTTTTTTGCGGATTTGAACAGGCTTTGAAGCTGTCTGTCAATAATGTGCTTGCCTTTTAATGTTCCTGTCATGTCAGAAGGTGAAACAAGGCTTAATCCCTGTTTATGTATTTTTTCCAGTTCAGCCATAACAGGAGAAGTCTTAAGCTTCTCTATCCTCTCTGCCATTTCTTCATATTTTTTCTTTATGTTGTGTTTTGTCCTTTCAAGCGCCTCTTGGGGAGGAAGGGCAACATATTTTATGGGTTTTGATGGCTGAAAAACAACAAAACCCTTTTCAGCAAGGCTTTCCAGAATATCATAAGACCTTGACCTTGGGACATTAGCAATTTCAGAAACCTCAGCAGCGGTTGCAATCCCCTTGGCTAACAAAGCTACAAAAATCTTTCTTTCGTAAAGGTTTAAACCTATGCTCTTTAACGCGTCCAATACCTCGTTTGTTGCCACCATAATATTTCCTTTGTTATTAAACAATGGTATATTTTTGCTGTTTTTATTTAAAAAGTTATCGGGATAAATAAAAATAGCGAATTAAAGTTTATAAAACATTATCCAAAAGGTTTATAAATTTTATCACTTTTAAGTGATTTATTTTCCTTTTTGAGTTTCAAATATTCTGTAAATCCTTTCAATATCATCAGCTTCATCGGGTCCTTTATCTGTTCTTATTCTTATAAACCTTGGAAACCTTAAAGCAAAACCAGAGGAGTAATTAGGGCTTTTTTGTATCTCTTCATACGCTACTTCCACCACAATTTTTGGCTGAATCTTGACAGTGCCTTCTTTTTCACTTATTATGTAAGGTTTTAACATTTTAGTGAGTTCTTCAAATGTCACGTCTTCTGGTTTTGTTTTCTTTTCCTTTATCCCTGTTCCAAGCATGCCGCATTCCAGAAACTCACCTGTATCAGGGTTTCTGCAACCCAGAATAAATGAACCCAACCAGCCTGCTCTTTTTCCTGTTCCCCATATGCCACCTGTAATCGCAAGGTCTAAAGTTTCAAGCGTTGGTTTTACTTTCAGCCAATAACCAACCCTTCTTCCGGGCTGATATTTGGCATCAAGGTTTTTTATCATCACACCTTCCTGTTTGTCTTTAAGTGCAGATTTATAAAACTTATCAGCTTTCTTAAGGTCTTTTGTAACCAGCTGTTTTGAAAACTGAAACTTGCCTTTGATCGGTTTTATAATGCTTTCAAGAATTTTTCTCCTCTCTCTCAGCGGCTTATCAAAAAGTAGCTTACCATTAAGATACACAATCTCGAACAAATTGACCTGAACAGGTATTTGTTTAACCATTTCTTCAATATTGTATTTTCTTTTTATTCTCTGGGAAAGCAGTTGGAAAGGTTTTGGTTCTCCTGTTTCTGGCTCTATAGCCAGCATCTCGCCCTCTATTATGCACTCTTTTGCTTTAACGCACCTTTTAACCAGCTCTATGCAATCAGGAAACTGCTTGGTTACATTTTCAAGCCTTCTTGTAAAAAGCCATATCTTGTCTGCTTTCTTATGAATAATAATCCTTGCGCCGTCGTACTTGTATTCAAGAGACGGGTTTTCAAACTTTTTCAGTCCCTCCTCAAGAGAAGGCGCCTTTTCAGCTAAAAGAACATGGTAAGGCTTCCCAACTTCTATTCTCACTTTCTTTAACCCTTCAATGCCCCTTTCCTTTGCTATTCTGGCTATCTCACCATAATCAGGCCTTAGAAACCACGCCCATTCTATTAAATTAACCACTTCTTTTTTCTCCCTTTCCGGGAAAAATGCCTCTGCGATGGAATCTCTTATGATTCCGGCAGCAACCCCTATCCTTAAATCGCCCAGAACTGTTCTAACTATATATTTGGCCTCTTTTGGGGAAGCAGAGCTAAGGATTTCAGAAACCAGCTGAAACTTTCTGTTCTGCGCGCCCTTTCCTTCAACCTCGGCTATCCTTCTCAGGTTCTCAAAAACCATTTCTACAGTGAGTTTTTTCTGGAAAAGCGTGGACTGTTTTCTTTGTTTTACAACGCTTTCAACCACAAGACCCAAATCGCCCGTTTCTTTATATTTTCTGTTTATCTCTTCTGTAGAAAACCCTGTAGATGTTGAGATGATTTTTATCATTAACTGGTCTGCAATTCCTATTTCCTTTTCGCTCCAGGAAGGGAAGACTTTTCCCTGAAGAAGAAGCGTTACTCTTGGAAGGTTTTCAGAATCGCTTTCTCTCAAAAGCTTTGCAACAATTTCTATTTTTTTCAGTCTTGCAGATGTTTTTTCCAAAAGCTCGTAACATTCTGTCAGTTTAGAATAGTCCATATTTTAATTTATACCTATCTTTAAATAAAATTCCTGATAATTTTATATTAGATGGCAAGAAAAAAGAAACTCAAATCTGAAGAGATAAGAACGCTTTTAACAAAGGAAGAAGTTATTTTATCCAAGGAAAGAACTATTCTTTCCTTTGCTAGAACAGCTCTTGCATTTATAGGTGTGGGTATTGTTATAATCAACATATTTATAGACAACCTGTTCTCTGTGATAATTGGGCTTTCTCTTATTGTGTTTGGTTTTGTAGAACTGTTTTCTTCTTATAAGAAATTAAACGAGCACAGGAAAAAAATGGATGAAATCAAAAAAATGCTGGAAGAAGATATATAGAATGTCTGGTGTTGTGTTTCATAAAATATTTAAATGTAAATTAAATTTTATGATATTATGAAAGTTTTAGTTGGTTCCCAAAACCCTGTAAAAATTGAAGCAGTGAAAGAGGCGTTTTCAAAATATTTTGATAACGTAGAAGTTATTGGCATGAAAGTCGACTCAAAGGTTCCTGACCAGCCGATAAATGAAGAAACATTTGAAGGCGCAAAAAATAGAGCATTGGAATTAAAAAGAATAAATGAAGAGAAAAACATTGGAGCTGAGTTTTTTGTCGGCATCGAAGCCGGCATAATAAAACTTTATTCGAAGTGGTTTGGTTTTGGTGTAATGTGCGTTGCTGATAATAAAGGAAAAATTGGGATTGGAACATCTTCTCATTTTGAACTCCCGGGAAGTATTGTGAAACATCTTCTAAACAGAGTAGAACTTGGTGACGTAATGGACAGAATTACAGGCGATCACAACACAAAACAGAAGAATGGAGCAATAGGTTTTCTTACAAAAAATGTAATAGATAGAAAAAACTTATACGTTCATGGTTTAATTGTTAGTTTGCTTCCCTTTATCAATGAAAATTTATATTTTAGAACATAAAACAACAAAATATGAACTTTTCCGAAAACATTTCGGGTTGGCGTTTGCCAAACACTCAACTCTCTGTTTGTTGGTTTTATAGTTCCTGACACCAATAAATTGCAAACCGTCAGGAACAATCAGCAAATGACATTTTCTAATTAATTATTTTGCTGTAAATAGCTGAAGCAAGAATTCTGCGGGCTTTGACCTGCAGATGCACAGTTTAAATTTACAGAACTCTCTCTTGCTTATCCCTCTGAAAAAAAAGCAAACGCCGGGGGCAGGATTTTCACAGGCTTACAACCTTCTTTCAAACAGGCCTTTTAAAAAGGCTTGAGCCATCAGTTGGAAGGACGCTCTGAAAGAGCGTCAATCTAAAGACGGGGTTCTGATGCCTCCTGCAACCTTTACTAAATGGAAGCAATCCTTGGAATCTCAACCCAAACAAGCCTTTTAAAAAGGCTTGAGCCAAAAGGGAAGTGGCAACTCCTTTCTGCTCAAGCTCTTTTTTGAAAAGAGCTTGTTGGAAGCGAGCGAAACGAAGTGAAGCGAAGCTCCTTTTGAATCAAACCTTTTCTTGAAAAAGGTTTGGTTGTTTTGAACCTGCACGTCCCGAAGGACACTCGCTCTCCCTTTTAAACTCGAGGCGAGCGCGTTAAGCCGTTCCGCCACCCCGGCTTATAAAATAATTATAAATAAAGTTAATAAAACTGTTAAGTGAGAAAATGAAAAAGTGCAGATGCGGCAAACCCGCAGTTTTTTTCAGAATATATGAAGGTAGATATTTGTGTGAAAAATGTTTTTGCCGTTCAATAGAAAAGAAAGCAAAGAAAAACATAAGACAGCACAAGCTTATTTCTCCTGGAGACACAATTGGAATTGCTGTTTCTGGTGGGAAGGATTCCATGGTTACATTATATATAATGAGCAAAATAATAAAACCGAGAAGAGACATGGAAATAACAGCAATAACCATAGATGAGGGTATAAAGGGATACAGAGATGTATGTATAAAGCGTGTTAAAGACTTTTGTAAAAAACTTGGTGTTGAGCACAAGGTTTTTTCTTTTAAAGAAGAATTTGGCAAAACACTTGATGAAAAAATTAAAGAGATAAAATCAAACAGGTACGATATAGACACGGCGTGCACATTTTGTGGTGTTGGAAGAAGATACGTTTTGAATAAAAAATCAAGAGAGCTTGGTCTAACAAAAATATGTTTGGGGCATAACCTTGATGATGAGGTTCAGAGCGTATTAATGAATTATATGCGTGGCGATCTTCAAAGAGCGTCAAGAATGGGACCTGAACCAATAAAAGAGGACGAAAAATTCATACCAAGAATAAAGCCATTAAGGATAATACCCGAGAATGAAACCACTCTTTTTGCTATGTTAAAGAAAATCCCCTTTTATAACAAACACTGTCCTTATAGAACAGGTTTAAGGTTGGAAATCAGGGATTTTATTAATAAAATGGAAGATAAACATCCTGGAATAAAATTGACTGTGCTCGAAACATTTGATAAAATGCATCCATTGATAAAGGAGTTTGTAAAACAACAAGAAAATAAAGTTTTTTATTGCGAAAAATGCGGCGAACCAAGTTCTAAAAAAATATGCAAAACATGTGTGCTCTGGAGATAGTTTTGTTATCATTTGGAAGGACGCTCTGAAAGAGCGTCAATCGAAAGTTCAGCTTCCAAACATTGTTTTCTTGCTCAAGCTCTTTTTTGAAAAGATGTTGAAAGCGGAACCTTAGAATCTCAACCCTTTGGGTTGAGCAGCTGGGTTTTCCTTTCTGCTCAAGCTTTTTCTTGAATGAACCTTTAGAAAAGGTTCAATCCAAACGAGCCTTTAGAAAAGGCTCGAGCCAAAGGGAAGCGATACGGAGCGTCAGCGAAGTGAAGCTCCTTTTTGCTCCAGCTTTTTCTTGAAAAAAGCTGGGTTAACGCTTTCTTTTCCAAAAAGAAAGGGTTATATGGAATTGTGTTTTCTTTCCGTTAACGCTTTCTTTTCCAAAAAGAAAGGGTTATTGTGAAAGGAGCGCGTTCTCTATGTCCTCTGCTGTGATGTTCTCCACTGCCTGCTCAAGCTCCTGATTAAGAACATCATACGCTTTGTCCAAAACTTCTCCTGTTACTTTGCCTTGTTTTTCCTCTTGAGCAGTTTGAATGCAACCGCTTGTAAATATCACTGATAATAAAAGCACACAGAGTATTAATGTTACTATTTTCATAGTAATTCACCCTTATTTGTTGCTTTGCCCCCCGGAAGAGTCAATTATTGAAACCAAAGAAGACTTCACAGTTCCTGTACCAATAACTTTTACTTCTGATTTGCTATTGTTTACAGTTTCTGACACTGCTTTACAAATTCTCGGGTGTTTCTCACAGAAAACTTGACACTGTTCTGATTGTGGGTGTTTTTTACAGTAACTTGTTATGTCAGCCACAACTTCTTTGCAGGCTCCCGGGTGCTCTTTACAGTAATTCACGCACTTTGGGTGTCCTGCATTACCAACACAGAACATTGCTAATTCTTTGGAAACCACTTTACAGGCTACAGGATGCGCTTTACAATATTCTTTACACTTTTCGCTGTTTGGCTGCTTTATACAGAAATCAGCCAAATTCTTTACTAATTTTTGGCATGCTTTTGGATGTTCCTTGCAATAATCTATGCAGTTTGGATGTTTTGGATGTTCTATGCAAAAGTCCGCAAGGTTTTTTACTACGAACCTGCATTTTTCTGGGTATTTTGCGCAGTATTCTCTGCACCTCTGTGTGTTTGGTCTTTTCAGGCAATAGCTTACCATATCCACTTCAAGTGTTCTGCAAATCCTGGATTTTGGATGTTCTTTGCAGAAATCCGTAGCTCTTTTCATTCCGTATAATACACAGTCTTCTATTTCCGGATGCTCTTCACAGTATTTTTTAACGAAAATCCTGCACCTTGCATCCCTAAGTTTGTTATCTTTTATGCAGTACTCCTTGAATATCTCTTTACATTTCTCATCGTTTGGATGCGTCATGCAATAATTCTGAAGATTTCCTTGCCTGCATATTGACGCAACTCCTGGAGACGGTGAAGCGCATATGCTTTTTACAGCTGCCCTTACTTTCTCTTTTATTTCGACTGGTTTAAACGGCCTTTCTGCTTCAATTATATATATATAATAAGTTGAATCTTCTATCACGACTGTTCCTGCCCACACATCAATGTTTCCTTTTGAAACTGACGACACATCAAAAGTTCCAACCTTTGTGTTATTTTTAAAAATATCACCCGAAGCTTTACCTTCTTCAAGTGTTATATCTTTTAATTTGTATCTGGTATCATCCAATACTAGAATACCTATTGTTAGTTCCGTTTCCTCTCCTGCCCAGACAACTTTTAAAGTTCCTATTCCAGCCTTTGCCAGCATAAAGTTCATCGGATCGTCTGGAGAAACCGCAACACCTTTTCCCAGAAAACCAATTGTTTTTATCTTTGGTTTTATTACTGTCTGAGCTCCAAGTGTTTGCTGTGCCATTACAGGACTTATTATTACCAGCAAAACCATGAATACAGACATTGCTCGTTTCATTTTTTACCTCCTTTCACACCTTTATAATTATTATATTAAGCAGATATTATATATATTTTTTCGGTGAAGCAAGGATTTGCGACAAAACTCAACACCCCTCCTGATCCAAGGGACACCAACACCTTCAAGATACATGCTTCTGGTACACTATCGCCAAGATAAAACTGGTTTATGAAAAGCAGCCTTTAAGGATGTGCCTGTTCTTTTCTTTTTTAACAAGTCTTTTCAGGTGGTTATGCTCTGTATGTCTTATTTAATCTCTTTTAGCGTGTTTCATACGCTGTATAATTATGGTCCGAATTTCAGCTTTTCTGTCGGGGTTTTAAAAAGTTTTGTCGTTAACTGTAATTTATGAAAGGAGATGAATATAAAATGGACATGAATAATAAAACAGAAGGTGTAATTGCCATCTTAGCGGCTTTCTTCGTGTTGTTCTCAGCAATGCTTAACCCAAAAATTTCCGCAGGATTGGCTGTTGTTTTCCTTGTCGTATTGACTTCATACAAATTATATCAAAGTAAAACAAAACGAGGTAGCAAAATGGAGAAAGACAAACTCCGAAAAATTGCTATTGCTGCGCTTTCGGTAATAGTAACAATAAGTGTAATAGCATATCTCAATACACTGCCGGGACCGGTTTTTGAGAAACCATACTGGGTTGGCATTATTGCATTGCTGTTCCTGTATTGGATAATTTTTATCAACTGGTCCAAACGTAAAAGAAAATAAGCACGGCGTCCCTTCGCCGACTCTTCGGATTGCTTCGCAATCCCCGTTCCTGTCGGAAGCGTATAACATCGGGTAAAAGAGAAATCAAGGATTTCCCCAAATTGAGCCTTCGGCTCAACTTCGTTTATCCGTCACTCGTTAACTCCAATCGTTAGCTCGGGCTTTTATGATAAATAAGAAGAAGTAAATTTAGTAGGGGCTTTGGCTTTTACCAGTTTCTACTAAAGCACCAAGCAATTGCTTTTTGATTTTTTTCTTGATTTCTCGAAGATGATAACTTTGATATTTTTTCTCTTATTAAATTTTCACGTTTTTCTAACACTTTTCTATATAACGGATCTTGGGTTGAAGCGTATAACTCTCCTTTGCAGACAAGTCTTCCGTGATATTTTCTGCTAACTTTATTAATATCATTTATCCTAACAGAGTTAGGACATGATGTTTCTTTACCATCGGGTTGGATATATTTTAAACCTTCATAACCTAATGGACAATCCATTAAAGTGTATTTACCAGAAGCAACTTTTCTAATTATCCCTTCTGTACTAAATTCTAACAGGTCCTTATAACCGTCATCATACAATTCTTCAAGTTGCTCTAATACTGTTTCTAAATCTGCTATCTCCAAATTTCCATTTCTATTCCTTATTTTAGCGTGGTATAAATCGTTGAACTGTATAACTCCTAAATCCTTTGCCATTCTAACAGCATTTTTAACATCATTTTGGTTTCCTTTGTGGATCCTATAATTCCAAGCTGCGTCTATTCCTTCATTTACTAAGTTTTCAATTGCTTTTACAGCTGATTTATAGAGTCCTGGCCTTGACAGATCATTTATTTCTTCATTTGAACCATCTAATGAGACAATCACTTGTCCATCGGTTTTTTTATACAATTCATTTAATCTTTTTGCAGCTTCTTTATCAACAAAAGTCCCATTAGTTGTGATAAAAAGATACAATCCTTTATTAACAACATAATCTAATGTTTCCCATACGCCATCAAACATAAACGGTTCTCCACCTTTTAAATGGAAAATTCCTTTTCCATTATCATATCTGTTACAATATTCTGCCCACAAATCTATAAGTTTCTTCATCTCTTTTGAACTGATATTTACATCGTCTCTGATTACATTACAACCTATACATGCTGCATTACAGTTATAGGACTGAGCGACTATCAAATGTGGAATATATAACCTTCTCGTTTCAGGATTTCCTAACATTGCATATTTCATTTTTCTTTACACCTTTGGCTAACTATGGAATAGTATAACCAAAAGACTATTTATATTTTTGTTGTTAAATTTTTTCCACAATATTTATATACTAGCTGTTCTATTTTATATTCATGGAAATCACAACTGTAAAGAAAACACTTGAAGAATTAGGATTTGATGAAAAAGAAACAAGAGTGTATTTAGCCCTCTTAAAAATAGGAGAAACCACAGCTACAAAAATATCTCAAGAAACGAAAATAGAAAGAACTCTTGTATATTACATAATTGAAAAACTTATCAACAGAGGTTTAGTTAGTTTTAAGCTCAAAAACAATGTAAAATATTATTCTGCCTCAAATCCTGAAAAAATATTGGAAGAAATCAAAGAAAAAGAAAAATCATTTCTTAAAATATTACCTTTCCTAGAACAAATCAGAAAAAAAGCTTATGAAGAAGAAGTTAAAGTTGATATTTACAAAGAAACAGCTGGACTAAAAGCTGTAATGAATGATATGTTTAAGCATGGAAAAGAATTTCTTGTTCTAGGAGAACAAGGACAAATTCAAAAAAACTATCCTATTATCTATCAACAGTATCTT
>Ga0164310_10002185_pt1 | contig 11193 bp, 12 predicted proteins | sample GuaBasSedimGuay1_FD_121795 | JGI IMG/M metagenome (GOLD analysis project Ga0164310, IMG submission 121795) | Subseafloor sediment microbial communities from Guaymas Basin, Gulf of California, Mexico - Guay1, Core 4569-9, 0-3 cm | ecosystem: Environmental > Aquatic > Marine > Hydrothermal vents... | reverse complement strand
GCAGTGGGCGCGGCGCTACAGCGCGGCCAGCGCATCGGGCATCCTTCCTGCGAGGGCGGCTACGCCGAAGCGACGCACCTCCACTTTGCCCGCCGCTACAATGGCGAGTGGATCCCCGCCGGCAGCGGCCTGGCACCGATGGTGCTTTCTGGCTGGACGGCCCACGAGGACGTGATGCCCTACGACGGCGCGGTGACGCGCGGCGACGAGGTGCGCGAGGCCTGCGAGTGTTGGAACGAGGAAATCAACGGCCTGGTTTCAGATAACGCCAGACCTTGAAGGTTTCAGAAAACCCTCAAGGTCTTTATCCGCGAGACAAAGTCGGCCAGAGAAAATTCGTAGCGGTCGGCAAAGTTGTCGGTAGGCAGGGATAGGGTGAGGGTCAGGTCTTGCAGGTCGTAGACGATGGTCCATTGCGTGGAGGTGTGAACCGCGGCCATCACTTCCATCATTTCCTCGGTATCTATCTGTCCGTCTCCATCTTCCAGCGCGCCGACGGCGGTCTGGTAGCGTGGGCAATCGGGTTGATCGGCGGGGCCGGCCCAATGGCTGTTGGTCATCACCTGATAGGCGGTATCCGCGCGGCTGACCACCACTCCCTCGGCCAGGAATTCTACGACGGCGGATGCGCCGCTGCGATCGGCCAGCAGGACGTGGGTGCCGAACTGAGGGCTGAAGGCAAAAGGAATTTCCTGTAGCAAACTGATCGCTTCTTCTACATCGGCGCAAGTTTCCAAAAGGATGTGATAGACTTGCAGGTCTATCAGCGCCGGATGCGTACCGGTCGGATAGCCGGCCGCGTCTACTGCGGCGACGCCGAGCGCCAGTCCCTGGTCATTCATTCCATCAAAAGCGGTAAAGTTGGGCGCGCCGACGGTCATGACGACGTTGGGGTAGGCGTCCTCTGGGTAGGCAAAGACGAGCGTTGTTTGGGGCATACTGCTGTTCCAATCATTGTTGCGACCCAGACGGGCGTGGCCGTCGGCCGTCATCTCTGGCCGGGCAAAGGCAACGCTGCAAAAGGGGTTATACACCACGCCCGGCAGCAAAAAGCTCCACCAATCATCCCAGACCGGGATGCCCTCGCTCACGTCATCCAGGTTCAGGTCGTAAGCGGCATAGATACCGCGCATTTGTTCGACTGTACCTGTATGAACCTCTGTGTACAAGTCGAGCATCGCGTGGGCGGTTTCTTGTTCGTCGGCGGTGAGCGGGCGGGGGGAGAATCGCTGCTCCTGGTACCATTCGCCAAAGGCTTGGCCGATTTCCTCATAGGTTCCAGCCACCTCGATTTTCTCCAGCGGATAGCTCGAGACGATTTTCTCGGTCGTCCAGTAAGCGCCAGCGATGGGGGTGGGAGTAGGTTCTGGCGTGGGAGTGGCGGTGGGGATCTCGGTGGGCGTCGGTGTGGGCACGTTTGTCGATGTGGGGGGCACTGTGGCGAGGGCGGCATGGGTTGCTGGAGGAAAGGGGTTAAAGGGCAGGCGCGGGTTGATGGCAATGGTGAGGTAACAGCAACTCAAGGCAGCGGTGGCGACAAGGGTGAGGATGGTGAGGATGTTGGGGAGCGAGGGCTTACCTTGTTCTTGCTGAGAGAGGGTCTCTTTTAATTTGGATAACATTTTACTTTCCTGTCTGGTGGACGGGCAGTGGGCCGTCCATTAGCTCAACCGCCTGGCGCACGCTCTTTACGTCAGGATTGCGCAGGGCGTGGGGTGGAGCGGCGCGGTCGTCGGTCATGATGGCGACTGTCCCGCTGTGGCAGGGTATGGCCATATCCACTATGTACTTGACGCCCCGCTCGCGCAGAGAGTACTCGCGCTCGGGGTAGAACCCGGCCTCTTTGAGGGTGACGTACAGTCCGTCGGCGCCGGAAGCATAGAGGTCGTTGACTTCCTCGGCAGCGGTGAAGCGGTCCCAGGAAGTTTCGATAAAAGTCACCCTCCTCCAACGCAGGCTGGGGATGGGTTGTTCCAGTTGCATCAGCGGCCCTACCTGGAGTTTGTAGTACATCTCGTCGGCGCGGGGATGAGATGCTTCATCGGGGAACAGGTCGCGGCGGTAGGCTAACTCGTGGCCGCGCATGGCCCCATAGTAGCGGACTGACCATTTCTCATCGCCAAAGGCCTTGGTAAAGTAAAAGGCCAGCACGACAGCCTCAATGGTGCTCTGGGGGGCGTGTTTTTTGGGGATGCGGTACCAGCCCTCTTCCTGCGCGATCTTGAAATCGCGCCGGTTGTTCATTATGGCGACCAGGACGCGGTCGGATGCGTGGAACATGTCGTTTCCTCGATGTTTTTTATCATTATGCCCGAACAAGCTCGGGACTCTGATACATTTTATTATAGTCCAACCCCAATAGTTACACAAATACCTCTCTCCCGCTGCCTCAACAGAAGAACCTGCCAGCTATCAGCCGCTTTGGGAAAGGTGCTGCAGGCGGGCGGCGCACACGCGCGCGGGGAGCACGCGCACGCCCAGCCCCGGCCCGGTGGGCACAGAGAGCGTCGAATCCTCGTTGAGCGTAAAGTTTGGTTCAGCGACATCTTTGCCCTCGGGGTAGTAACGGATCGAAGCGGAGATGTCGCCGGGCAGGGCAAAGTTGGGCAGCGCGGCCACGGCTACGTTGGCCGCCCGCCCCACGTTCGTCTCCAACATGCCGCCGCACCAGACCGGTACGCCTCGCTCCACACCCAGGTCGTGTATCTGCTTGGCGGCGGTCAGGCCGCCCACGCGCCCTACCTTGATGTTGATGATGCGGCAGGCCCCGATATCCAGCGCCCAGCGGGCGTGCTCCGGCGAGTGGATGCTCTCATCCAAGCATACGGGCGTGCGGAGTTGGGCTTGCAACTTGGCATGGTCCACGATGTCGTCGTGGTGAAACGGCTGCTCAATGAGCAGCAGATCGAACTGATCCAGCTCGCGCAGAGTAGGGGCGTCGGCCAGGGTGTAGGCGCAGTTGGCATCCACTTGCAGCGGCAGGTCGGGCCAGCGCTCACGCACAGCACGCACCACATCCACATCCCAGCCCGGCTTGATCTTGAGCTTGACGCGCCCGTACCCCTCGTTCACGTGCTGCGCCACCCGCGCGAGCAGTTGGTCGAGCGTCGGCTCAATGCCCACGCTCACGCCAACCCTCACCCGCTCCGCCTGCCCTCCCAACATCTCGGCCAGGGATACACCTTGCGCCTGCGCCAGCAAGTCCCACACCGCATTCTCCAGCGCGGCTCGCGCCATCGGGTGGCCTTTTACCGGGCGGAAGCGGGCCACTACATCGGCGGGCGAGGTCACCTCCTGCCCCAGCACAGCCGGGATGAGGAAATCATGCAGCACGTGCCAGGCAGTCTCGATAGTTTCATACGAGTACCACGGCCCGTCGCCGGCCACGCACTCGCCCCAGCCGGCAAGCCCCTCCGCGTGGACAGTCACCAGGATGCAGGGGCGGTTGACCTCGCGCCCAAAGCTGGTCTCGAATGGGTGCGCCAGCGGTAGTTCGATATGATGTAGTTCGATGCGTTCAATTTTCATTTTGGTTCTCCTTTCTCAACAAGTAATAGCTCTGATTGTTTTCGAACAATAGATCAACTATGGTATACCCGGCGTCAAAGACAGCCTCGAACAACTCACAGGTGTGCGTCCGCCAGTCACAAGCCAGTTTCAGGTCAGCCGATTTGATACTCTGGAAATGAGCCGGTATCTGGACAAGTATTCGATCTCCCTCAATGGGGAGGACTTGGCGCGGCGGTTCGCCGGAGAGGGCGGGGTTCAGGATAGCGACGCCCTCGGCCCGCAGCGCGGCGAGCACAGGCCCAACCCAATCGCCGCGCAGGCGTTCGGCGACGTGCGCGCTGCTGATGCGCCAATCCACCTGGAAGCGGTCGCTGGGCAGCCCGGCGTTGAGTTCGCCCAGCCTGTCGCCGTACACGTCTCGCAGATAGGTGTTGCACGTCACGCCCAGCTTGCGAAAGTTGAGCCGCGCGTTCCGGCTCTCCAGGGGGTCAAACGTCCACCTGATGTGGTCTATTCCCTGGGCCAGCACGCACTCCCGTTGGGCCAGCTTGAGCTGGTAGCCCAGGTTCTGATTCTGGTAGGCGGGCAACACGCCGGCCATATCAGACCAGTGTTTCACCTGGCCCACTGCGGTCAGTTGAACGAGACCAAAGAGAAAGCCAACGAGCCGCTCTTGTCCCGGCGCGATGTCGAACGCGCCCAGCACTAGCCCACCGCTCTTTTGAATGGAAAACAACATGTGGTCGGGCACGATCTTGACGTCCTCGAAATGCCACACCTGGCGTTGGATCTGCTCTACAGCCTGGTATTCTTTGATAGTTTTGAGGGGGCGAATCTCAATGTTCATTTCTGTTTTCCTCGACGCGGCGACCGGCCCTTTTCCAGCAGATAGCAGCTTGTCCCTTTCTCAAACAACAGGTCAATGGCGGTGTATCCTGCGGCAAAGGCGGCCTCGAACAACTCTCGGGTGTGCGTCCGCCATGCGCGGGCCAGTTCCATATCGGCCGCTTTGACGGCCTGGAAGCGGGCCGGTATCTGGATGAGCAACCGCTCTCCCTCAATGGGATGGGCCTGGCAGGGCGGTTCGCCGGGGCGAGCGGGGTTCAGGATGGCGGCGCCCTCGACTTGCAGCGCGGCGAGCGAGTGGCCGGCCCAGTCATCGCGCAGCCGTTCGGTGACGCGCGCGCTGCTGATATGCCAATCCACCTGGAAGCGGTCGCTGGGCAGCCCGACGTTCAGTCCGCCGCGCATACTACCGTACAGGTTTCGCAGATAGGTGTTGCACGTCACGCCCAGTTTGTGAAAGTTGAGCCGCGCGTTCCGGCTTTCCAGCGGATCGAACGTCCAAGTAATCAGGTTTATTCCCTGGGCCAGCACGCGCTTGCGCTGGGCCAGCTTGAGGCGGTAGCCTACATTCTGGTTCTGGTACGCCGGCAACACTCCAACCATGTGGGAGCAGTGCTTTATTCTGCCATCATGCGTCAGGCCGACAAAGCCAAAGGCAAAGCCGACGAGCCGCTCTCCCTCTTCTTTTGAGGGGGATTCAAACGCGCCCAGCACCGCCCCGCCGTTCTTCTGAACGGTGAGCAGTACGTGGTCAGGTACAAAGTCTGCCGCGTTGTGCTGCCAAGCTTCCTGTTGGAGAGGGCCTAAAGCCCGGTACTCTTCGATGGTCTTGAGAGGGCGAATCTCAATAGTCATTGGCCTGCTCCTCGACCGGTCATACCCAATCATCCAGCTCGCCCAAAGCGGCGGCGCCGCTGCTCGATGCAGGGTTAAAATGCCACCGCTCCAGCATCTCTTCCAGCCCCTGCGTCAAGCTGAATTGAGGCTGGAACCCCATCTCGATCAATTTTGACGAGTCCACCTCAAAGCTGATCTCTGTCAGAATATCTTGGTCTGTATACCACACTGGGGCGTTAGGCACAATGGCCTGCAAGGTGCGCGCGATGCGGTTGATAGAGGGGTTTACCACGACGGCGTTTATGATCTCTCCCTCGGTTCCAGAATCGGCCAGGCACAACCGCAGAACCGCCGAGGCGTCGCGCACGTGGATCAATGGTCGGAGCTGCTCGCCGCTGCCGTGGATGACCATTGGCCGCCCGACGCCGGCCTGGTAAGCCAGACGGTTGGCTATGCCGTCGAACCGCATCGCGGGCGCGTTGCCAAAGACAGTGCCCAACCGTACGATTGTGTAGGGCGACCGTATCGCCTCTTCCTCGCCCTTTAGTTTCGAGATCGCATAAGGCCCGATGGGGCGGCGCGTATCCGCCTCTCGGAACGGGCCGCCCGGCCCATACACGCTGGCTGAGCTGACGTACAACAAACGGGGCACGTTTGCGCTCAGGGCGCAATCTACCACAGAGGCCGTGCCCCAATGGTTGACCTGCTCTGTCCATTCAGGATGATCAAAGTTGAGCGGCGTCTTGACAAGCGCGGCCAAATGGACGACTGTTTGGGCGCCGCGCATCGCTCGTCCCAGGTTGAGACGGTCCAGGATATCTCCCTCGATGAACTCGTACCGCCCACCGGTCGGCAGGTCCATCAGGCCGCAAAAGTGCTGGCGCTGCAAGTTATCGTATATTCGGATAGTGTAATCCGAAAAACGCGGATCTGACGCCATGTCGCGGACGAGTTGGGAGCCGATATAGCCCGCTCCGCCCGTCACCAGAATGACCGGCCTTTCATTTTGACTTTGCTGGTTGATCATTTCATTCCTCCACATTCACACTATTCAGGAACTCCAAGTTCCCCCATTCCGTGTGCAGGCCGCACTCGGTCTTCTCTGTACCCGCCCACCGCCCGGCACGCTCCTCCTCGCTGGTAGAGATCGGGCGCGTGCAAGGCGCGCAGCCAACGCTGAGATAGCCTGCGGGATACAGCGGATGGTATGGTAGCCGGTGGCGCTCAATGTACTCCCATACCTCTTGTTTTGTCCAGTTGAGCATAGGGTGGATTTTCAGCAAGCCCGTCGGTTGTAGTTCGAGCACGCGCAGGCTGCTTCTGTGTGTGGTCTGGTCGCGCCGCACGCCAGATACCCAGGCGCTCATCCCGACGAGCATCCGTTGCATCGGCTCGACCTTGTTGATGTAACAGCACAGATCCGGGTCACGACGGTAGAGTCCCCCGCCGTACCTTTCCAGCAGTTGGCTCTTCCGAACAGCCGGGCGCGCCACGACAATGTTCAGGCCGTAGCGCGCCTGCAGTTCGTCGCGGAAGGCCAGCGTCTCCAAAAAGTGAAAGCCAGTATCAATGAAAATCACCGGCATCTCGGGACACACCTGCGCTATGATGTGCAGCAACGGGACGCTCTGCGTCTGGAACGACGAACTCGCTATCGCTTTCGGTTTGAAGGTCTCCCAGGCCCAGGCCAGGATATCCCCGGGCGACCAGCGGTCGAGACGGTCGTTAAAGTGGGATATGTCCAGGCCCAGCCGGGTTGTTGCGCGATTTTGCGTCATTGTGTTGATTCCGGCCCGCCCCCACGCCGCTAGCGGTTCTATACCTGCCTGACTCTGATGTTCCCTACGAAGCAATTCACTTGCAACTGAATCTTGCGCTCGGCTGTCTCATAACCATCGCTGGCCAAGTGGATGGGCGTCAGAAAGCTATCGCGCTTTTGGCCCAGCATCCTGGCATCGGTGAAGAACGACGTGGATGAAACGGACACCCCCACGCCCTGCGGCGCGAGCAGCCTCACACCGCCCACAAAGCCCAAGACGCGAATCTGCGTCTCGCCTGTGGGGATGTCTGCGCCGGTCATGTCCAGCCGCACGTCTCCTACGCCGATCCAGATCTCCTCGTCGGCCACCTGCCAGTCCCCGTGGCGGCGAATGTCGCCCAGCAGCTTTAGCTGAACCGATTCGTCGGGGCCGATCAGTCGCGGGCGTAGCAGCAAAAAGACTCCTAGCAGGATCAGCCCAACCGGGAAGCAAAAGTCTCCCACGTCTACTTTGAATATGCTCCCGATCAGGAGCATCAGCCCAAGCAATGTGATCGTGCCGCCGATAAAGATTTGCCGTTTGTTGCTCATATCTTTTTCCTCCATTCGTCACTGTGAATTTACACTCTTGCAATTATACTCAGAATCATTGTTGAGTGCCAATTTGCGCAAGGAGGGTTTGATTTTCTACCCAGTCTGGCTATAATTTGGTCGAGACCACGGGGTAGACGGAAATCAACATCTGATAAACACGGAGGAACAATGTTGGAGAAAATGAGAAGCTGGCGACCGCCCGATCATTGGCTCAAGATCACGACCATTGATTGCCACACCGCAGGCGAGCCGTTCCGCGTCATTACCGGCGGTTATCCCGATCTGCTGGGCGATACTATCCTGGCCCGCCGCCGCTATGCACGCGAGCATCTGGATCACCTGCGCACCGCGCTGATGTGGGAGCCGCGCGGCCACGCCGATATGTACGGCTGCATCGTCACCCCGCCCGTCAGCCCAGAGGCCGATATCGGCGTGCTCTTTATGCACAACGAGGGGTACAGCACCATGTGCGGGCACGGCATCATCGGCATCACCACGGTGGCGCTAGAGACCGGCCTGCTGCCAATGACCGCGCCAGAGACGGTGATCAAGATTGACGCCCCGGCGGGGCTGATCACGGCTCACGCGCGGGTGGCCGAGGGGCGCGTGAGAAGCGTCTACTTTCACAACGTGCCCTCGTTTGTCCTGGACTTGGACCAGACGGTCGAGGTGGCGGGCCTAGGCGAGGTGCGCTACGACCTGGCCTTTGGCGGCGCGTTCTACGCTTACGTGCAGGCCGAGGAGGTCGGCCTGACCTGCGCGCCGGACAACTTTCGCGCCTTTATCGAAAAAGGGCTGGCCATCAAGCGGGCTATCGTGGCCAGCCGGCCCATCCCCCATCCTTTCGAGGAGGATTTGAGTTTTCTCTACGGCCCCATCTTTATCGGGCCGCCGATGGAGGCGGATTCGCACAGCCGCAACGTGTGCGTCTTTGCCGAGGGAGAGGTGGATCGCTGCCCGACCGGCACGGGCGTCAGCGGGCGGCTGGCGATTCATCACGCGCGGGGCGAGCTAGGCGTGGGTGAATCTATCGTCGTCGAAAGCATCATCGGCACGCGCTTTAGCGGCAGCATCGTCGAGGCCACCACCTTTGGCCCTCACCAGGCCATCATCCCAGAGGTGGAGGGCGCGGCCCACATCACCGGCCGCCACGAGTTCTTGATTGATCCCGACGACCCGCTCAAGGATGGGTTTATCCTGCGCTAAAGTTGCAACGTCGTTGCTGTGATGGCAGTGGTCAGACGTCTTTGCTCTGCCATATCAATCGTTCAATGAGGTTTACGATCCAGCTCTCCAGCCGGGCCTGGTAGCGCCAAAAGAGCCAGGCCAGCGCAGCCGCGCCCCCGCCCAACGGGATCCACGCCCACACCGGCAATTGCGCTGCGCGCGCGCCTACCCAGCAGGAGACGAACACCCCCGGCAGCCGCCCAAATGTAGCCAGCACGAGCATGGAGGGAATCGAAAGGGGGCTGAGGCCGATCAGGAAACAAGCGACGTCGTCGGGAACAAAGGGGAACAGGAAAACGAGAAAGAAAAAGAGCGGCCCTCGGCGGCCGGCGAGCCTGTCCCAGCGGGCCAACGTTTCCCCGCTCACCAGCCACTCGACCACCGGCCGCCCAAGCCAGCGGGCCAGCCCCATCGCCAGGGCCGTCCCCAGCAGCAGGCCGGCCATGCTGTAGAGCGTGCCCAGCCAAAGGCCGTAGAGGTAGCCGTTCAGCAGGCCCACGAACTGGCCCGGAAGCGGGGCCAGCAACACCTGCGCCACGTTGAGCGCGACGCTGACCAGCGGCCCCCAGGGGCCAAATCCGGCCACCCACTCCCGCGCGCGCTCCGCATCGGAAAAGAAGGCGAATAGCGGTTCGCGCCAGACCCACAATGCGCCACCAATGGCAACGATCAACCCGGCGAGCAACGCGGCCCGCGCCCAGGCTAAATTGTCACCGCGCTGCTTGTCCCGCATGGCTAACTCTCACTTTGAGCCGGTTTCAGCTTCAGAGTGAACAAGAACCCAAGCGCCACGATCGCGGCCGTTGCGCCAAAGAGCGCGGTGTAAGAGGTCGTTTCTAGCAGCCAGCCCCCCGCCATCGGCGCCAGGGTCAACGCGCCCATTAGTGTGTTGCCCAGGCCGACATAGGCCGGGCGCATCCCGTCCGGCGCGATTTCCAGCAGATAGTTGAAAAAGCCCAGCATCCACGCGCTGTTCACGATCCCCAGCGCCACATAGACCAGGGGATAGGCCCAAGCCAGCCAATCGCCGCCTGCCAGGTGAACGGACAGCGCAAAGAGTGGCCCGGCCGCCGCCGCCGCACTACCGATGCGAATCACATAGCGCGGCCCCCAGCGCTCGCTGACCCAGCCCAACACGATGCTGGTGACTATGCGCGTCAGCGTCTGGGCTACCACAAAGTCGCCAATGATGCTTGGCGGCAGATGCAGCACATCGGCGGCGTGGCCCACGTAGAATGAAGTCGCCAATCCCATCATGCCCACTAATATGCGGCAGATCATCAAGTTACGAAAGGCCCGGTCGCTGACCAAGAGTTTCCACCAGTTCTCTTGAGTCTGGTTGCTCGTTTCCTGGCTCACGTCGTTGGGCGGAGGTTCCCGCAGGAGAATCAGTGCGATTGCCGATGGGACGAGCGCCACGCTTGCCAGCGTAAAGAGCATGGCATAGTTGCTGGGGAAAGGGCGGTGGGCCAAGATCAAGCCCACCAACGCCCCCGCTCCGATGCCCGCCACACCGATGATGAACTGCGCCGTCCCCATCAGTCGCCCGCGCTGTTTCAACGGAATGGCTCGCGCCAGGATGTCGAACCAGGCCACGCTGGTAAAGCCGTCGGCGGCGGCAAAGAGGCCGAGGCAGATGAAGAACAGAGCCAGCATAGAGATAGGATAGCGGGGCAGCGCGGTCCACAGCGCGGCCGCTATCATGCCGAGAAAGACCCGCCCGCCCAGCCCGGCCAGCAGGTACGGTTTCTTGCGCGGTTTGTTGTTGATGTAGCGCGCGGTCGCCAATTGGGGCAGCAGCCAGGCGCCCGTAAAGATTGTGTTGACCAGCCCAATGATGGGGGCCGAATCGGTCAGTTGGCCAACGAGCGCGGGCATCACTGTACTGACGTCTATGAAAGTAAAGGCCAGCCCGAAGGAGGCATAGTCTACCAAGAAGGCGTAAAAGTTCCAGCGATAATGAGGGGACGGCGCGCCGGACAGTTTGCTCACAGAGTCTCTTCGGAGATGATCAAATCGGCCGTCGCGACGTTGGTTGCGATGGGTACATCGTGGACGTTGCAAGCGCGCAGCAGTGTCTGAATGTCTGGGTCGTGGGGGTGCTTGTCGAGTGGGTCAACAAAGAAGAACACGGCGTCCACCTCGCCCTGGGCCACGAGGGCCGCGATCTGCGCGTCCCCGCCCAAAGGCCCCGAGAGCAAACACTCGACTTCAAGCCCTACTTTTTCTGCCAGCAAGTGCCCGGTTGTGCCCGTGGCGACGAGATTGAAATTTGCCAGTTTTTCCCGGTTGAACGTAGCAAAGGCAACCATGTCAGCTTTCTTGCCATCGTGCGCAACTATGGCAATAGTCTTATCTAACGTTTTACCCGGCCTATCATTATTCTGCATAATTTTTCCTCCCATGGCGTCCAAATGACG
>Ga0164310_10002183_pt1 | contig 11195 bp, 16 predicted proteins | sample GuaBasSedimGuay1_FD_121795 | JGI IMG/M metagenome (GOLD analysis project Ga0164310, IMG submission 121795) | Subseafloor sediment microbial communities from Guaymas Basin, Gulf of California, Mexico - Guay1, Core 4569-9, 0-3 cm | ecosystem: Environmental > Aquatic > Marine > Hydrothermal vents... | reverse complement strand
GAATAGTCTTTTCCTAGAATATATTCGAACCTGAAACATTTCTTATCTTATGTAAAACGAAATAAAATAGTGTTGAGGGGAAATGTTCGAGGAGATGGCTTCCGCAGCTTCACAATTTGTAGTTCTACTTTTCTGGATAATGATAATTTTCATTTTCGCTTGGGAGATTCTGTGGTTTAGAGAGATAAAGAAAGCAAGGCCAAAAGATTGACAAAGTTATCCGATGATTCTGACATAGGTTCCTAGAGCCTGTCCTGGAACCCCCCTTCTAAATCTGACCCTTACAAGACCCTTAGTGCCATGTGTCGCAACAACCTTGCCAATTATCCTCTTCTTTTCAGAGTGCCATGCAACCTTTCTTCCAATGAGACGTGAAGCCTTCTCTGCAGTATCTACATTCGGAAACTTCACTAAACATTCTTTGGGCCTCTGAGTTTTTGGGCCAACCCTATAATTGACTATCACGCCGTAGAGGGTGGTCAAGGCTCCGCCCTCCACTTATCTAACTTCGATTTTAAGATTAAATATTAATTCATTTCGCTTTAATCTGCTTCAAGACAATGTTAGAGTTGAAAGTTTCCTTCTTCCCTCTTTATTATACGTTCATGTTCGGGAAGCGTATTATTTTCCCACACCTGCCAAGGCAGTTCCTTAAATATCCACTTCTTGCCCAGATGCGCCGCCAAAACTGCATGTTTAAACTCTCTTGGAACGGGGAAGAACCTTTCAAGAAATTCGAATAATTTGATCATTTGGTCTTTTGGAAAGTATGCATAATATCTTGCGTTTTTGACTTCAAATGCATATACATGCTTATCTCTTCTTGCTATTACGTCTGGAAGCGGATTTTTGCTGGGGTTGCTTACCGGAACTCTAACTGCATAATAGCCCTTAGCTTCGAGGAGTTTTACCAAAACCTTTTCGCTGTAGAACCCTCTTCTTCGCCAGCGTTGAATAGCCTTTCTATCAGTTTTCAAGCTTCTCACCTAACCACTTTTCTTCTCCGTCTTCTAACCCGATCAATAAGACGTCTAATTATCTCATCGTAAGTTTCGCCCTTTCGTCCCAACTCCTTAAGCATGTCAGCTGTTTCTCTGCGAACCCTAATGCTTGTCCACTTCTGAACGGAATCTCCCTCAGCCATAAGGTCACCCTTATTAACTATGCATTTACATGCATAACAAATATAACTGTTATGCACCATGCATAATTTTCTAGGTTTACTGCGGCCTCATAGAAAAGGACATGCAAAAATCTCAAGGTTGAGACCCAAAAACACATTTTCAACACAAAATGCACAACAATGACACAATATGCTACACGTGCACACAAAGCTCGCACTTATAGGCTGATAACTTTGTTGATGCTTCTGTATACATTGAAGAGCAACTATGAGGGAAATTGCCAACGCAGCCTGGCAATAATTGGTGAAAAATATCATCACTGAAATTTCGCTGGCCGAGAATTACCCCTTGGAAAGGCCTCGTAAACGTCTTTTCTGCGTAGTCAACGTCAAGTTTTAGCTTTTTATGTAGGCCAATCCGCTTATTTTTTGCGCTTCTATAAAGTCACCAGGTAACATTCAGTGATTTTAGTGAATATTGTATTACTTTGCTATTTAATCATCACTAGAGCTTCACCAAACATATCGCGTATACGGAAGCATCAACGAAGTTAGGTGGCCTCTCTATTCATCCACTTTAAAATTAGCTCATCGAGCTTCATCCTTTTCTTGGCAGGTAACCTTAGAGATTTCGTTAATGGATACCCGCCTATTGTTTTATATGCCTTAATGGCCAACGAGTCTGCTTCGCCTTCTACATAACGATCCCAACCTTTCCAATGTCTAAAGCTTTCGGGCGAAACCCAGGAAAGCGAAAAATCATCTAAGGTTTGCGGATCTATGCACACCGCTACAACATCCAGTTGCCGATGCAAACTTAGCGGACACGTGAATACCCTCTGCAGATCGATCTTATTTTCGACGCGAAGTTTTTTAGCTTGATATTTACTTGCAATTTCTAAATACTTCTCATGAAGTTTTATGTTTACATATTCAACTATGGAGTAGGCGATGTTAAGTGGATGAAGCTTCTTTAGAAGATTATCTGAAAATGCTTTATGATGTATGTGAATATGCATTCCGTTTCCTGACCATTTAAGAAATACAGAATGCTCAATTCCATGCAGTCTTAGGAATTTTAGAATTTCCTTTGCAACCTCAATTGTTGCCGTCCAGTTCTCGATTTTATTATCTATATCCCAGGTTGGGAGACAATATGTTATGTTATCTAAGTCTCTAACATCTTCAGCCGAGCCAAGCCTTTTGTAAACGTTTATCGAAGCATAGAAAGTTCTAGGTTTGAGCCTACTAAACCTTTCAATTAAGGCGATAACGTCTTCTGGACAATCTATTTTTAACGGAATCTTTCTCTTCGCTCTTCTAAAATGACGTAATAGATAGGGTCTACCATTTCTGTCTAGAATTTGACAATGAATCGCAATCCATCTTCCAGCTGCAAAGCGGGTAATTTCTCCTTTAACCAATTCATTCTGATAATGCCTTAAAATTGTCTGGATATTCCCATTTTCACTCATCATGAAGCCTCGATATATTGCTAGATAAGGCTTTGCCACATTTAAAATACGCTTGTTAATTTTGATTAATTATCGTTTAGGAGAAACGCTTTTTAGAAGGAATAGGTAAGGCTAAGACTCTGCATTAAAATGACTGGTTCCTTGAACGGTGAGGAATATGAAAATCTACAGCGAGACTGTCCGTTTTCCAACTCGCGGTGAAATAGAATTTATAGATATAACTGGAAAAGTTGAGGAAGTTGTGGGGAAATCTGGAATAAAGAATGGGCTCGTTCATGTTTTCGCTCCCCACGCAACTGGCATATTAATATTAACTGAAAATGAGCCTGGCTTGCTCAATGACATTAAAGAGTTTTTAGAGAGAATCATCCCAAAGCTTGGAAGTTACAGACATCCATCCAATGCTCATTCACATATCCGTTCAATGCTTTTACCGCCAGACAAGACATTGCCACTAGTTAACGGAAGATTGGCCATGGGAACGTGGCAATCACTTCTATTTGTTGAAACAGATGTATATCCAAGACAGAGGACAATAATAATCCAAGTCATCGGAGAATAGTTACCGCCCAGCTTCCTCTAACCCAACTTCGAAAGATATTCAAGGAGATTTTTGATTCTAAAACGCTTATCTTTAATGAATATTGGCCTTTCCATAATATAATGCTGCATAATTTTTAACAAAAATTTGTTAATCCAATAATCATTCGGATAAATTTCGATAATTTATTGACAGAGTATGGAAAATTCAGCATAGATTCATTAAAATTAATTTTCGATTAAACCTCCTTAGAAGACTTCGCGAAATTTCAGGAAAATGCCATTTTCTTTTCCGATTTATAATTTAAACGAAAGAAGAGATTGATCAACAGAAGGATTAAGTTGCTCTCCTAACGTAGCTTAAAAATATTCGTTAAATTTCGATATTTATCCATAAATTTTATGCGTATATGCAATGAATTATTCTGGGATAATTTTCAGAATGTAGTTAAAGTCAAATTAGCTTGGCTTTCTTTTCGAATTGTTTTTCGTAGATTTCCCTTACCTTCTGTATGGTGTCTGCTTCATCTGGAGTTTTATCATTTCTTATTTTGGTTATTCTCGCGAAGCGCAGCGCCATCCCGCATTTATATTTTGGGCTTTTCTGAATTTCATTATATATAACTTCAACCACGATTTTAGGAGGGACAACAACTCCTCTTGCATCTTCTTTTATGGCTATCTCCTTTAAACGCTTGGTCATTTCCATGATTTCTTTATCAGTCAGGCCCTTGAAGGTTTTTCCAACTATTAGGAATTCTCCTGTTTCCTCGTCTCTTGCAGCCAGATAGTAGTCTGAGAGCCAACCGTGCCTTCGGCCATAACCATATTCGGCCGCAACTATAACCAGATCGAGAGGCTCAAGAGTTTTCTTTATCTTAAACCATTTTTTCCCGCGTATTCCCGGCGTATAAGGACTATCAAGCTTTTTGGCTACCAATCCCTCATGACCAGCATTTATCGCTTCTTCCAAGAACTTCCGGGCCTGTTCTATGTCCCCGGTTATTAATTGTTTTGTTAATGGAATTCCGCCAGCTATTTCAGCCAGCTTTCTTCTCCTTTCAATGTAAGGAGCGTCTATTAGGCTTTGTCCATTAAGATATATTAGGTCGAAAAGGTAGAGTTGAATTCTAATTCTTCTACTGATATCTTCTATCGCTCTGATTCGTCTAAATCTCCTCATTAAATGCTGGAAGGGCAATGGGCTACCGTCATTGCCAACCGCGATTACTTCGCCTTCCATTATGACTTCTTCGGCCTTAACCTCTCTTTTAACAAGTTCAACTATTTCCGGTAGACTTTGTGTAACATCGGTTAGGCGGCGGCTAAAAATTCTCACCTTGTCACCGAGCTTATGTATCTGTATTCTCGCTCCATCAAGCTTATACTCAAAAGCTGTTTCTCCGCCGTGCTCCCTTATGACTTCTTCAACACTTTCAGCCATCTGAGCAAGCATAGGCTTAACTGGATGAAAAACTTTAAATCCCAACCTTAAAAGGCCATCCTTTCCATCTTTTTTCGCTATGTAAGCAACCTCTCCTATGTCTCCACGCATCATAGCAGCCTTTTGGACTAAGGATTCAGGCACGCCAAAGGCTCTGGCAACAGCAAGTTCCATTAAACCCTCATGAAATCCCGTGCGCATTTCCCCAATCAAAATTTTAACTATGTATTTTGCCTCTACTGGTGATGCATTTCCAAGGAGAGTTTCTACGAGCCTTTCACGTTTTTCTCTCGACCCAGCTCCAGAAGTTTCAGATATTGCCTCAAAAATTCTTCTAACTTCAAGGATTGTTAACGGTTTTTCCAGGAGCATAGCTTGCTTTCTTACTCCGCTTTCTTCAAAAATTATTTTTGTTGCTTCTCCAACGTCGCCTGTTTGTCTGAAGGCCTCAACAAATAGTTTCCAGTCAATGTTTGTTAGTCTTCTCAAAATGCTCGCAATTGTTGCCCAGCTTACTTCAAGGGTTCTCTGGCTCCACTTCGGGAAAGCTCTACCAAGAATCATTGAAACTGCCGGTTCAACCTCTTCTAGGCGTATTTTTCTGAGAAAATCGGATACCATCGAGACCATAACATTCCTTTTCGTTGTAGCCTCCAACTTTTCGCATAGTTCAGCCAACTCTCTGAAAGGCGTCTCCATAAACTAAACCTTTAGCTTTATCCAACTAAAGTAGAAGTTAAACGGGTAGATAAGAATTTTAGGAATCGTTCTCCCTAATGAATCCTGCAACGAGTAGGGCAATTCCGCTGCTTAGCAAGAGAATTAGAGGATATATGAAAACAGAAAGTAATTCGCCATAATTTATGCTTGCAAGTGTCGAAGCGAAAAATATAGAAGCCCATAAAATGACAAAGAGAGCTAAAAATCCAACGCCCAAACCCATCAGGAAACCATTAATGAATTCCTTTTCAATTTCAACTCCATAAATCAACTTTCTATTCTTGTCGGTTCTCGCAGTCTTCAAGGGATCAACCCTCTAGAATATTTAACCACTTGACATTTATGAGTTAAGAACCAAAAATAATGATTTTAAATAAAATGGAAGGTTTTAAAAGCTTGTTGAAAGCTTTTCTTTTATTTCCTTAATCTTTAATTGGAGCTCCTTTACTTTCTCCTCTTCGCCGAGTTCTCGATAAGAGTCTCTTGCATATTCAAGCGCACTCACTCCAAATCTGTCAAATCCCTTACTGAAAGCCAGTTCAGCAGCCTTCATGAAATATTCAACGGCTTCTGCGTATTTTTTCAGGAAAAACATGCATTCTCCAGCCTTGAATAAGGAATATGATGCGTCAAAGAAGTTTTGAGCCTTTTCGTAGAGTTCGGCTGCTTTAAGGAACGCTTCAGCAGCCCGCTTGTAATCCTTGTTATCATAAAGAGTAGTTGCATCTCCATGTAGTTTTTTAGGGTCTTCCTCATCCAATTTATTCACTCTCTTCAGTTAGCCAACGACAAACATTTAGATGCTCCTATAAGATAAAGGTTTAAGGGGATTTAATGAAGATATGCGATGCCCATGTTCATCTCGGAGAATCTGGACCCTGGCAGCCCTACATGAATCCAACCATAAAAATTGAAGAACTCATAAAAATCTTCAAAGAATTTAACGTAGAAAAAGCCGTTGTTTTTCCAAATCCAAACGTAGGAGACAAATATCCGAAAATGAACGATTACATCGCTGAATGCGTAAGAAAATATCCAAATCTTCTAGTAGGCTTCGGAAGAGTTGATCCAAGAAGAGGAGAGGAAGCCATCAAAGAGCTAGTTAGAATAAAAGAGAACCTTAAACTAAGAGGACTCAAGCTTCACCCAATGGTGGAATGCTTTAGGCCAGACCATCCCTACTTTGACAAGCTTTTCAAGAAGGCAAATGAATTAGGAATCCCAATAATATTTCATACAGGCTCCAACTTTTCCTCTCCAAGCTTAGCACTTAAAGTCGCCAAGAAATATCCCAAACTAACAGTGATTCTCGGCCACCTAAGAGAAGGCTGCGTTCACGCCCTAAATCAAGCGGACAACATTTATGTTGAAACCTCGGGAGGGCTCCCAGATTATGTAGAAATGGCCGTTGACATAGATGAAAACAGAATATTGTTTGGATCTGACACGCCCTATTTACGATACAAGACACAAATAGCTATAATCGAAGCGGCAAACATAACCGAAAAAACAAAAAGAAAAATTTTCAAAGAAAACTTTCTAAGGCTGTTTAAATCTTGATAAAGAAAGAATCGCTAAACTTACTGCCTAGCCGCGGCGTATATACACTAGTAATCTTACTAATTAAAAACAAAACCTTAAAAGTCGGCAAATTTGGAAAGATAACCTTTCCGAAAGGATATTATGCATATACTGGTTCCGCCTTGGGCCCGCATGAAAGAAGTCTTCAAAACAGGATTTATAGGCATTTAAGTAAAGAGAAAACTATACGATGGCACATAGATTATCTCCTAAAACATAAAGAGGCAATTGTAAAAGCTGTTTTAGCAGCTGAAACAGATGAAAAGCAGAAAGAATGCGAAATTAATAAATTAATCATGAAAAAATTGAAAGGAAAAATTGTGGTTAAGGGCTTTGGAGCCTCAGATTGCAAACAAAACTGCGAAAGTCACCTAATCTTTCTGAATCAAAAAAGGAACGTAGAGTATGCAATTTCTATTCTTTATCAGAATTATTTCAACGGCAAGTTCATGTCCATAATTTTAGTATAAAGCTAAATTCAAAGAAATTAAATAAATTTGTATGACCGCAATATGCCCACTATAAAAATTGAACAAGCATCAATCACAGATTTACAAATTCTATATAAGATTGAGAGGGAATGCTTCTTTTCAGAAGCATTTTCCATGGAAGAAATCTTATTTCTTATTAAAAACCCAAACTCAATCAGTCTTGTAGCTAAAATAAGTGGACAAATCGCCGGATTCGTAATAGGGTTAGTATATGACGCGGGAAAAGAGAAGATTGGCCATGTTTTCACTCTGGATGTTGCCAAGAAATATAGACGAAAAGGGGTGGCGATGAAACTTATGAAGGAATTAGAGCTGAAATTTAAGGAAAAAGGAGCGAAGGAATGCTTTCTTGAAGTTAGAATAGACAATAACGCGGCGAGAAAGCTTTATGAAAAGCTTGGATACGAAGAAATTGCATGTCTAAAAGACTATTATGGCAGCGGTGTACACGGAATTAAGCTTAAAAAAGTTTTAAATTAGTTTATGAAATTTTGGCAAGTATCAGAAATATCCCTAACGCAATTAGTCCTATTGAAATGGCATACATAAACACTTGAACAAAAGTCGCTATTTTTAAACCGACCTCAGCGACATCTCCCAAACTGGTGTTTGTATAGTGAATAGTTAAGGCGCCCACTATTAATGTTATCAAACCGAAGAATCTTTCTGCAATTAAGAAGCCCGAGGCTTTCTTTTCTTCCCTTCTGCTCATACGAGTCCCTCTCAGATTTACTGGCTAGATAGATTAATTCGAATATATTTTAAGTTTTTGCGAATTTCGTTCCAAAACTTTTATCTTTCAGCATAATTACTATGCGCAAATGAGGTTCAATATTTGGGAGAAGAAGAAAAAGTAGAAGCTAAACTTGAAGAAAAATTTGAAAAAACAGCAGAAATCGAAGCCAAGAATACTAAATGGATTCTTATAGTCTCACTTGTAGTGTTCATTTTTACTTTCTACATTGCCACGATGACCCGCTATGTGTACTATTACAACTATTATATATACCCGCTAATTGGAAAGGACTTCTGGTACTACCTAAACCTTACAAACGCGCTTTTCCTGATATTGGCAATAACGTTTTCTTCATTGCATTTGGCAGAATTTGGAAATAACAGAATAAATTATAAAATCGCGGTTTACGCCTTCATTATGGCAATGATTAGCTTGTTCGTTACTTTCTTAAGACCGCTCTTTTAGGATGACTCCTCAAGTTTAGCTGGCAAGTATTCGTCGACTATATAGGTTAAACCATAACGGCTGAAAGCTTCTTGCTCTGCCTTACGTCTAATCTTCAAAAATGTTTTAATTTCCCTCTGCCAAAGTTCATCTTTATATCTTGGGTCTCGTTGAAGTTCGTATAGTCTTTTTATGTCTATTTCTGTCAGGGGGTCTGTTGGAAGTTTATAGTTTACTATGTCGGTTGCCCATACTCCGCTCCATTTTGCATCTGGAGTTGTAAGTTCGCGGAGGTGCGCCGCGTTGGCTGAGCCTGAGATTATGACCATAGCTATGTGCATTCCCCACGGGTCACCGTCTGTGAATATATAGACTGGGAGGTCAAGCTCCTTATTTAGGCGGTGTATGAAGTGCCTCGTAGCTCTAGGTGCTTGTCCGGCTGTTAAAACTAGAATTGCATTGAATTTTTCGTGAACTCGCTCTTCTATAAAACGTGTGAATAATCCGCCTTTCTCTATTGCTATCACTTTATCCGCACTTGTTTTTACAAATTCCGCGCTTGTCAGAGCCGGTCCTATCATTACGCCGTCTGGGTGCGATGTTAAATTCAGTCTTTTTCCTTCATAGCCCGGCACCGTGTATTCGATTGTTAGGTCGCCGAAAACTGCTGAGCGTTCTTCTGGAAATATATTGAAATCTTCTCTTGAAAAGCCGATCACCGTCTCTAAATCGGTTATTATGCTGTTTGATTCAGGCTGGTCTTTGAAGGACATTCCGTAGGCTTGCGCCGAGTAATAGACGTCTCTGAGGGTTGAGGTTTTGCGTTGTGAGGTTAGTTCGTATGCAAAGTAGGCGGCCCAAACGAGCTGTGTGAAGGGTCGAATATGACGGATGTTTCTTGCACTCCTCCGAACTTTCCTCTCGCCTAATACATATTGTCTAAGTTCTGGGCTGTAGTAGATGTTTTCTATTGAACGGCTGGGCATTTCTATTTGCGGGAAATATCCTTTCTCCATTTGTTCGTAAAGTCTATAACCCAGATTCTGTAGACTTGTTAAAACCTCTTTTCTTCTTTCAGAAGCTGAAATCTTAGATTTCCTCTCCAAATTTTTCCACACTCCTTAAAAGCTTTTTAATGTCAGGTGGCCGTTCTTTTCCAGCCAGTTTTGTTGAGAATTCGGCTATTTTTGGAAGATATTTCGCGAAGATATTTAATCTCCTCTTTTGTCTTTCTACGTAGGCTCTTTTTGAAAGGAATCTTTGAAGCTGTCTGGCAACCTCTCTTATTCCGTTTAAGATTTCTCTTTTCACTTCTGGCCTGTCCGCTATGAACTCTTTTCCAACAGTTTTGTATGGAACTTTTGTGCTGCATATATGAACAAGTATCGCAATCGGCATGTCGGGTGAAACTCCGTATCTTCTCCAATTTATTGAATGTATAACCTTGAATGAGACATCGCTTGCCTCGTCATATAAGAGGGGGATTCTGTTTGCAAATCTATATAACACAAAATCGCCTTTTCGCGGGATTTCTCCGCCGTAGGCGATTGCAACTTCGACTATGAATGGATGCCCAGCGTAAGTTGAAGGTTTGCGTTGACAGACAGCCACAAATTCAGGTTTAAGCTCCTTTAAAATTCCTGTTCTCAGAAGTTCCTTGCCAAGCGGAGATAGACAACTAGCGTCTGGAGGGAGAAAATCGGGAAATCTTTTCATGGCTCTAGCCAAATGCACTATCTCTTCATGTGAAAGCTCCTTAGGATTTTTCCCTTCGTCCATGTTTGCAAATTTTAGGAATTTTCTTGCTATGTTTTCGCCGACACGATGGAAATGTTTCTTTAGAAAGTCAACCATGTTGTTGCAGTCGGTTATGTAAATTATTCGCTGTAGAAGTTCAACGTCAACTCCATATGGATGGGGTTTCGTTTCCTTTGGCGGCGGAGGCATTTCTGTAGTTGCTCTTCTGAACATATAGAGCCTCCCGCGTGGGTCGACGAAGGTTATGTTTGCGTAGGGGTTCATGACTGCTGTTTGCTTGAAGTATTCGAGGATTTTCGGCATGGCCCTCATATAGTCGCCTTCAAGGCTGAATTCAACAATGGTTCCGCGCCAGCCTTCTCTATTCAATAAAATTTTCCTTTCCAAAATTATTGGGCGGTTGCGTTGAATATCTATCATAAGCGTATATTTGAAGATTTTTGAGCCGCCTGTGCTTGAAATAACCTTTGCTGGCTTATGCGTTGTGATCTGACCATAAAGAATCGCCATCGTCCCGCCAAGGCCGAAGGTTCCACGTGTCTGCTTAAGCTTGTATTTTGAGCCGAAAAGGACTTGGCCGAAGGCCGAAGGAATATATCGTGAAGGAATCCCTGAGCCATTATCTTCTACTCTAAGCCGATAGATTTCATTTCCCCGCGAGGTTTCCCCCTCTGAAATAAGTCGAACATAGACGTCTGGAGGAATCAGAATCTGCTCGGCTGCATCCAAGGAGTTTTCGACAAGCTCGCGGATGGCTGTGAAGATGGCTCTAGCGGGATTTGTAAATCCAGCTATGTCGCGGTTCCTATAGAAGAAGTCCGCTGGACTGATTTCCTCGAATGTCTGCGCCATTCTTATGAGCCTCTACTATTATGTTAGCTTT
>Ga0164310_10002181_pt1 | contig 11196 bp, 10 predicted proteins | sample GuaBasSedimGuay1_FD_121795 | JGI IMG/M metagenome (GOLD analysis project Ga0164310, IMG submission 121795) | Subseafloor sediment microbial communities from Guaymas Basin, Gulf of California, Mexico - Guay1, Core 4569-9, 0-3 cm | ecosystem: Environmental > Aquatic > Marine > Hydrothermal vents... | reverse complement strand
CTCATCTGCCCATTTGCGCCCTGGCGTCTCCAGGGGGAAGTGCTCTTTCAGAACGGCAATGATCTCACGCAAAGCATCGCTGGCCGTGAGTTCGGACGGAACTCCTGAGCTTAGTCAAAAAGGGCCTAAACAGCCGGGTTGAGCTTTTCCATCACCGTTGCCGTGTTCGAGGCCGATGCTTACCTCTACCTCAAGCATCGGAAAGGGCTTTTGCGCCTTACTGCCAAAGCGTATCACCTTGTTAAAGAGCCTTTTCACTAAAAACGCCAAAGTCCAGTTACAAAAAGAGACTTGACAAACCACTAGCGCAAGCTTTGTGCAACCAGAAGGCTGGAGCATTCATATCAGTGCAAAAACGCAGCTTTTAAAGAGCGGCAGGGCCAACGGTTTGGGCTCTGGTTGCACAATTGTTGCGCTAAGTGAGGCGTGAACCTCTAAAATCTCTGCAAAATCCGGCATCTACGGTGGGCCAAGACGGCACTGATCAGAAAATGCGATTGCCCCAGCCTTACTCTTGCAGGGGCTTGACAATCTCGCGTAAAGGCCGATAGATATCAGCTTGGCGAAGCGCAGCATAAGCTTCTCTAAAGATGTTATAAAGCTTAGTATAAAGAGGTGCTAAGTGTGTATTAGGGTAATAGGTTTCCGCTACATGGCTTAAAGTTGCGACACCATCTCTTACATTATTGAATATGCCGAGACCTATACCAGCACAAATAGCTGCTCCGACCAAGGCAGCATTGCTGGTGCCAACGCGCGAGATAGGACATTGCAATATGTCAGCATGCAATTGATTCCAAAATCGCGACTTGCTTGCACCGCCTGTGATATACGTTGTTTTGATAATTATACCACTGTTTTGCATGTGCTCTAAAATCCAGCGGTTTTCCAAGCAGATGCCCTCCATAATAGCGCGAACAATATCAGCCCTAGTGTGTGAAGGGCGCAAGCCTATCAATACGCCGCTACTATATGGGTAATCGATTGGAGCAGTGCTTCCATTGAGCGTAGGGATAAAAAGCAAACCAGAAGCCCCAGCTGGTGAATGGCTAGCCTCTTCGCTTAATAGAGCATATGGGTCGCGGCCTAAATAACGCGCCACTGCCACTTCGGCGGCGGCAAATTCGTCCCGGAAACGTTGCAAAATGATACCCGAGGCCTGCGTATGGCCTTCCATTTCCCATTGATCAGGCGCTACATGGCAGACACAAGGAATAATGTGATTAGGGTCACCGACAGGTTCATCTACAGCGGCCATAACAGCAGTTGCGGTGCCTAGGCTTATAAGCGATTGCCCTGATTCGATCATACCGGAGCCTAGCGCTGCACATTGTTGATCACCGCCGCCAATAACAAGGGGAATTCCAAGTGGTAACTGCAACTGGACAGCCGTTGTCCTATCACTGAGTTGGCCAACGACTGTACCGGATGGAACAAGTCGCGGTAACTTGTCAACGTCCACCCCTAATGTTTCAGCTAAGTCACGTGACCAAATACGTTTGCGGAAGTCCATCAGGCCATAGAAAGAGCCTGTTGCATAATCGATCGGTGGATCGTTAACGCCCATGCGCACTAGCATGAAATTGGCGATTGGCCAAACACGACGTGCAGATCGATAAACAGCGGGGACATTATCACGCAGCCAAAGTAGCTTGGTTAATGAAGAAATGTAATAAATAGGCAACCCAGTCACGTCATAATAAGCAGGTGGATTAATGCGCTGGCGGATATCGTCTATGTAGGACATCCCGCGCTGATCCATCCACACAATCAGATTAGTCAGCGGTGTACCATCGGCGTCAGCTAGGGCAAAGGTGCAACGCTGATGAGAGATGCCAATAGCTGCAATATCCTTTGATCTAACACACGCTGCACTCAGCGCGCATTGTGCAGCCTCGATCATTGCTTGCCAAAAGGCATCTATCTCCTGCTCGGCAAACCCAGTGGCCGTTGGTAGAATATTGACTTCACACGTGCCACTGCCAAGTTGACGGCCATTTGTATCAATTACAAGAGCACGCACGCCTGTCGTGCCCAGGTCAATTGCCATCAATAAAGGGTGCATAATTAACCCTCACCACGCCGCAAACGCGTGAGCAGGAATGCAGTCGCAATGGCTATCAGGATAACGAACAGAAAGGAAGCAGCTGATGCTGCGCCCATATCAAGGTTTACAAAACCCAAGCGAAAGACATAATAACTAAAGGTCTCAGTTGACGCGCCGGGGCCTCCACGGGTTAATATATAGATCAAATCATAAGTACGTAGCAGATCAATAAGGCGGATAACCACCGCTATGGTAATAATGTTTCGTAACATTGGGAGAATTAAATAGTATATCTGCTGCCAAGCAGTGGCACCGTCAATAATGGCTGCCTCAAAAGGTTCCTTAGGCAAAGAAAGGAGACCGGCATAAAGCACAATCATCATGAAGGGCGTCCATTGCCATACGTCGATAAGCACCACCGTTGCAAGGGCTGTCGATTTGCTCCCCAGCCAAGGCCTTCCACCAATACCGATTATATCAAGCAGGTAATTCACGATCCCTAATTCAGGATGCAATAATAGTCGCCAAATAAGTCCAATCGCGATGGGTGTGATCATCATCGGCACCATCAACGTTGACATGATGGCATTGCGGAGGTAAGAAATCTTGCTCAGGCAATAGGCCAACACAAAGCCAAATATCAGCTCTAAGAAGACAGCACTAAACGAGAACTTTAATGTGACCAGCAAAGCATTGTAAGTTTGTGAATTAAGCAGGACATTTTTATAATTATCGAACCAACAAAGGTGGCGATGAGTTGGCTTACTTAGCACATAATAGAATAAACTTATCCGAAGCGAGTAGATAAGCGGAAAGATCAAGACCACCAACATGACAGCAACGGAGGGAATGACGAACCAGTATTTAAGCTGAATTCTGAACCTACGCATACATTTCTCCCGCTTTTAAAATTCGCGCTTAGGAGAACGAGGCGGCGGGAACTTGGTTATTCCCGCCGCCTCGTTTGATATTTTTATTTGCTGACCAGCGGATCGCCGATCACAAGCTCGTTCATCTCAGCAGCTGCGTCATCCATTGCTTGTTGCGGGTCCTTGCCACCAGCCACGGCTTCGGAAAGTTCGCGAGCTAGGATGTCGACCATTGCAGCGCAGCCACCGAAGATTGGCACCGGCTTGGCGGTAGCTATCATTTTTTCGATCACATCAAAATATGGGTAGGCTTTTAACACCTCAGGGTCACGCAGCACATCAAAGCGCGTAGGCTGCCCACCCATCAAGGCACGCTGCTTGGCAATCTCAAAAGATTCAACCCAGGAGAGGAATTTCCAAGCCGCATCAGGATGCGGAGCACTCCTAGGGATAGCCCAGCCCCATCCGCCCTGTACTCCATGCCCACCAGGCATCACAGCCAAGGCGACTTTACCGGCGACCTTGGACTGCTCGGGGTTATCGAGCTGTGCCAACATCCAGCTATAGGTTATCATTGTAGCAGCCTTGCCCTGCTTCATTACTTGAGCCTGTTCATCGAAGTCATAACCGGTCGCACCTTCGGGGGCAGCGTTTTTGTATAGATCGATGAGGTATTCGAGCGCTTTCACGCCTTCCTCGCCGTTGACGGTGGCATTCCAGTTCTCGTCGTAGTACCAGCCACCCAGGCTGAAGAACAAGTTAGCCCACTCAGCGTGAATGCCGACACCTCGTGCAAGCTGCTGCGTAATGCCATATAGGTCGACTTTGCCATCGCCGTCCTCATCCCGAGTCAAGAACTTGGCAATCTGAACGAATTCCTCTACGCTTGTTGGAACCTCCAGTGGTTTCCCGAACTTAGCCTTATACTCGGTTTGAATATCTGGATCTTCAAAGATGTCGGTGCGATAGACCAATCCCATAGTGTAGTTGTAGAAGGGCAGCATGTAGGTTGTGCCTTTAACCTGGCCTAGCATGTTAAACATGGCTGGAATGTAGACGCTCGTATCGAAACTATCCGCAGCAATGTAATTGTCAAGCGGCAGCAACCAATCAGCACCGACGAATTCGCCCACCCACTGCTTGTCAACCACGATGATATCATAGTCGCCTTGCTTGGCTGAAAGCTGTGGAATCAGCTTCTCGTGCATGGCCACATAAGTCAGGGCCTCGATGTTGACCTTAATGCCGGTTTCTTTTTCAAATTGTGGTACCAAGCGTTGGACATATTCGGTATCTGGCACCGTTTCCATAAGGATGTTAAGCGTGACTCTCTTAGCGGGTGTAGGTGGTGCCGGAGTGTGTGTCGCTTCAACCGCTGGCGTAGGAGCGGGAGTGGTGGGCTGACAACTTGTTACTGATGCGATCAACAGAACAGCGATGAGCGTTTGAAGCAAGGACCTTTGCATTTTCTTCTTCATCGTACCAACCTCCTTAAATTTACTCAGAAACAGCGACGGATATCCTTCTCGCAAAAGTCGGTTCAGCATCCTGGGTTGTTATCACCCCCTTTCAATCCTTAATTATGGACGAAGTGGGAAAGATAAGCTCGTAGCCTCAACATTTACTTGATGCCGCCATAGCTTAACCCTTTAACCAAGTAGCCCCGAATGGAAAAAGCAAGAAGCATTACTGGGATGATTACGACCGTGGTAGCCGCGCAAAGCTCGCCGATTTCGACCCCCCGCTTAGTCAGAAAATTAGCGATCGTTATAGGCAAAGTGCGCGTATTATTGCCAGTAAGCAGAAGCGCAAAAAGGAATTCATTCCATGCAAACAGGAAATTCAGGATTCCGGTTGCAGCGATGCCTGGCGCCGTCAGTGGAATAGTGATATGACGTAGGACTTGCAATCGCGTTGCACCGTCAACCATAGCGGCTTCTTCCATCTCGCGCGGCACTTCCTCAAAGAAGCCAATGAGCATCCAGATAATGAATGGCAGAGAGAATGACAAATAGGCTGCAATGAGTCCAATATAGGTATCGATCAAACCTAATGCATTGGCGAGTAGAAAGATAGGGATAGCCACTGCAATAGGCGGCATAGTACGGTTATTAAATACCCATCCCTGTAGGAAATTGCCACCTGTATTGAAGCGTGCAAAGGAATAAGCCGCTAAAGAACCTAAGATAAGCCCCAATATCGTTGTGGAGGAAGCGACAATGATTGAATTCAAGAAGTGGTGTGGAAAAGGATACTTATTGAGCAAAGCAGCATAATTCTCAAGGGTTGGAGTAAAGGACCAAGCTGGCGGGATTCTATAAGCCAGCGTCCGTGGTTTGATTGAAGTCAAAAAGACCCAAACCAATGGGAAGATGACGGCCAGTAATGCTATACTCAGAATACAGTAAGAAATGATTTTGGGTATGAATTTATGAATCCACCAATATGAGCTGTGTGATTTTCCCGAGCAATGCACTTGAGTTGTAGCGTGGAGTTGACTGTCGAGAGTAGCCATATGATCACCTCCGTCCACTGATCAGAGCCTACAGCTATATCAAGAAATTGCCGTTCTCAAATATTTTACAGCCGTCCAAGTAGATCACGCCTTCCCTTCGCAGGTCTTTAATAAGGTCCCAGTGCAAAGCTGAGCGGTTAATCCCTCCGCACTCAGCATATGCTCTGCCCAGGGCCAAGTGAATTGTGCCGCCAATTTTCTCATCATACAGAATCTCGTAACAGAAACGATCAATCCCAAAATTGGTACCCACCCCAAATTCGCCTAATCGGCGAGAGCCTTCATCCATCCTAATCAACTGCCGCAGAAGTTCCTCATTTTCGTCAGCAGTAGCACTGACCACCTCGCCATGTTTGAATTCCAAGCGAATACCTTTAACCACTCTTCCCATGTATACACCGGGGAATTCGAAATAGATGCAGCCCTCGGCGCTGTCGTCTATCGGGGCAGTGTAAATTTCCCCGTCGGGCATATTATGTTTGCCATCGCCAACTACGTATATCCGTCCCTGTGTGGAGAAGGTTATATCTGTTTCACGCCCAACAATGCGGACAATTTTGGCAGCTTGAAATACTTCTGCTAATTGCTTATAGCGCATACTCTCCTCCTTCCAGTCGCGCAGTGTTGCATTGAAGAAGAATTCCATCATATCATCCAGACTCATCTGAGCTTGTTGAGCTAGAGATTCAGTGGGAACGCGAACTAGCACCCAGCGAGTTAATTCATTACGCATCGCGGACACTTTGCCCATCGCCTTCTTGTGAACTGATATTCTATCTGCCGGGATATCGGCGAATTCGTATGGATTACGGTGACCTCGCAATCCCACATAGACATCTGCCCACTCCATACCGTGTGCTTGTAAATATGGCACCCATTCCAATTGCTCTTGATTACCGTGCAGCATAAGTTCTCGCTCCAAATAAGCTGAAACAAATTCTACATGTGGGAAGGCTCCTGCTTGCACCGCTTTGGAGTAGACTGCTTTTACAAGTGGTAAAGTCTCCACTTCCATCATAGTAATCAGGACCTTATCACCTTGCTGAGTTTGAGTAGAATAATTAATCAAAATATCTGCCAGTTGACTCCAACGCTTGTCAGTCATAGTCATTTCCGTCTCCTCTAGAACCTGCCATGTAGTCGAACTTAGGTAATCATCCCATCAAGATAATTGATAATTGGGGCAGGAGGTGAGAAATATGGCCCCCAAACGTTTACTGGACAATCCTCGCCCCCTTGGAGCAATTAAAGAGAACCGCAATGGCAGCAAAGATGACAACCCCCACTGGGTCTGTCCGGTGCGTGGGCATTCCTTCGACCTTCCACCTTTGGCATGGCCAATACCGTTTACGGACCCTAGCGGCCGAGATGGCGCGCGCCCTGCTAATCGTGATGCGCCAGGGCAGTCTCAGTGCTGCCGAAGAGATCACTGGCCACAAGTATGAAATCATTGGCCGCTGGCCGCCCGCTGCCCAATAGGCGGAGGCCATCACAGAGGCCTCAGTCCATGATCTCCGCCTCACGGAAGTGGAGGTGGATACTGGACCTTTGTCAAAAAAGCACTCGGATGTTGGAAGATACCGCAAGCACGTCAGGCAGGGTAGGCCCGTGCTAGAAATGTCTGAGGCGGGATCGGCCTACTCGCTTTGGAGGTGGCTTGGTCCCTTGTCCCCCCTCAGAGGATGAAGCAGTACCCAAGCTGGTGTGCTAGACACGGTAACGCAGTCACCAGCAAGCGAGGATGCTTTGGATCAGTAATGGGCGGGCGGTGTACAGGCGGAAAATCCGCCGCACCTACCACGACCCACAGCACATAAGATGGTGTGGCCGTCCACCGCTGATTCCGACACCCGGGAGGTGGTCAGAGGTGGTCAAGCAACGCCGCCATGTCCGGCTGGTAGACGTCAAAGTATATACAGTGCTGGCGGAACCGATGGAATTCCTGCACCGGTGCATCAAGAACGGCTGAGCGGTGTTGCGGGAGCCGGCCGACAACCTGCCTTGTGGGCAGCGCTATTAACGGCGAACGCCTGCTATGGCCATTGGCTTAACCAATCATGTCAGGAGTTGGGAGGAATTTTCGATTTTTAAACTAATCACTACCAAGGGAATGACTATCCAAACTTAATCCTCCCTCTAGCCCAGCGTTCGATCTTGGCCGAGATGGTGCGACTGAGAGGCATAGTTTGCATGATAGCGAAACAGGCCGTTGGAGGAATGACCCCTCTCTCGGTTATCACCGCACTAATAAGATAAGCCGGGGTAATATCAAATAGAGGACTCCTAACCGTTGCATTGGTTGGGGCATCGTCATCCAGAATATCAGAACGAGTTACATGCTCTATTTTGAATGGGAAGCCAAGAAGGCTACTGGTATCGAATTTCCAAGTATCGGCAGCAATGTAAAAGGGTACGCCGTGCTCGCGGGCAACTAAAGCGGTGGGATAGGTCCCCACTTTGCACAGAGCACTTCCATTAGAGGCGATGGCGTCAGCACCTACAATAACCATATTGCTCCCAGGGATCAAGGTTCCTATAGCTGCATCGATGCCCACCGTTATCGGAATGCCATATTTAGCCATCTCGGAAACGGTCCACAGCCCCTCGTTTTTGGGTCGGGATTCGGTCACAATTACACTGATGTTTTTTCCCTGCCTTTTAGCAGTTGCGATGATCTTCCACACGGTGGAGCTCATGCTATAAGTGAAAATTACGTCGTTGTTCTGGATCATCTCGGCGCCGATATGGGCAACCTTTGTAAGGGCATCGGATGCTTTAACGTGGAAGGAAGAAGCTGCATCAAGAACAACGCTTTTTATCTCGTGCACGGACAACCCCTTGTCCAGTGTATCTTCCACAGCTCGCATGATCAAGTGCAATGCGTTTATAGGAGGAGCAAAGGAAGGCATAACTGCCAAAATAGCATCAATCGCCACTTCTATTTCTTGGACTAGAGCTGTAGCCTCTGATGCTTTGCTGTCTTCAACAGCCTTAACCAGAGCATCGACGATTTCTTTTGCTGTATCTGCTGCTCCACCAATAAGATCGCTTTTGATTCTATTAATTACCTTCTGAATTGCTTCATGTTCTACCATAGTTACCTCCAGACTTTGGGCAAGCTAGAGAGTATTTCCCAGCAACACGCTTTCACTAAGTTGAGATGCTCCTGATAGAGATCACCTTGTCCATAAAAGATTGCACCCTCCTTACATCTACTGGATTCCAAGTGATTCCTTCACGTTTAAAGGCTGTGCCAACAATACAACCATCTGCTATTTCCAAAATAGCTTCTACATTATCCAGTTTTACTCCAGTATTGGCCACAACCGGAATATCGCCTGCGCTCTCTTTTGCCTCTCGAAGATCGGATAAATTGGCCTCTTGGCCAGTCATTGGACCTGATATACAAATAGCATCTGGTAAAGAGGAGAAAATAACGCTTTTTACAACGGTAAACAAAGGTCGCGGTGCTAACGGTGCTACAAACTCTGCATTGATATTAAAGAAAAGCTTAACATTCTCAGCATCGATCAATCTGCGATAACGTAATACTTCTGCACAATTGGTTATCCATAGCCCCAAGTCACCAGCATAAACGTTAGTGAAAACCTCCCGCACAAAACAGGCACCGGTGGCCTTAGCTACGGCAATAGAGGCTTTCGGATCCCACAGTACGTCCACTCCAAAGGGCACGCTGAGTTTAGATCTCATCTCCGTAATAACCCTGGTGATCACCGCTACCGTCTCTGGCCCTGCACAGATACGATAAGGCCGATCTCCTTCATTGCCAAATAAAACTGCATCTACGCCACCCTGTTGTAAAGCCAGAACATCCTGGTATACCGCCTCAATGATACCAGAGATACCCTTGCTTTCATCATACAAAGGTGTGCCAGGTAAAGGCAAGAGGTGCACCATGCCAATTACAGGTTTGTCGACACCAAATAGGTCCTTTAGTGAAGTAGCCATGCGGTATCCTCCTGTTAAGCCTTACTATGTCGTACCTTTAAGTAAAATTCACATCCCCTCCAGCGACAAGGGGAGCTGGAATGCCACAGAGAGGGCTTCTTTTAGCAGCATATAGCCGATAAGAGCGGTCTTATCCAGCCCCACAGCAGGATACGGCTGCGGGGGGTGACTCTCGAGAACCTCCAGCAGGGTCTGGGCCACGATGCGCTGCTTCTCGGTGAGTGGGAAGGCCAGGGATTTGACCGATTCGGCAGAAGGGACTACAATAGCCATTGGACTCGCCTCCGTTGGGGTGGGTTGTGCGCTCTGGTTATACCATGAAACCAGAATTCGCTGTAAAAAGTAATTTCCGCTGTTCCCTGCTAAAATAAGCAAAATCCAAGGGAAAGAGCATTGAATATCGGCCACATTGTCCTGAAATAGAGGCTGCTAGGACAGGATTTTGGAACAGCTACGTCACCGAGGCCTACCAAAGCGGAAGTTACTTTTTGGCCGTCAAACGGCCCTTTTTCTGGATTCATGTATACCCCAACTTGGCTGGCGAGTCCAATCTTTTGATCTCGCCCTGGCGGAAGTTACTTTTAAGGTGCAATTCTGGTTTCATGTTATTAGCACTCAAACAGCTCGAACTTCTATCTTCATATCCCGAAGGGATTGAATGACCTTATCAGGAACTGCATTATCGGTAATAATACAGTCAATTTGACTTAAATCAGCGACCTTGGCGAAAGCCACTTTCTGGAATTTGCTATGGTCGGCTACTAGGATCACCTGATGTCCAGCCCTAATCATCGCTTGTTTAACGGGAACTTCCTCAACGGTGGCATTAGTGACGCCCTTTTCCACACTTATCGCGTCAGCACCAAGAAATGTCTTATCAACATTGAGTCTATTTAACAGTTCTTCAGTATAAGGTCCAACACAGCAAAAGAGCCCGGGGCGTACTAAACCACCAGCGATTATAACCCGTATTGTAGGATTTGTACTTAGCACACCAGCTATATTTAAATCGGTGGTAACGACGGTGAGGTCGTATCTGGACCTGAGCTTGTTAGCTATCTGCCAGGTGGTTGTACCTGAATCTAAGATAATCGTCTCCCCATCATGCACTAACTGCGCCGCAGCCGCTCCTATTCTAGATTTCTCATCAACGTGAAGCCCCTTTTTTGAATCATAGAGCGGTTCAAAGGATGTGCCCCAACTGTAAGGCACTGCCCCACCGTGCACACGGATGATAAGGTTTCTTCTAGCTAATTCATCTAAATCGCGTCTAATGGTTACTTCGGAGACACCAAAAGTGGCGCTGAGCTCAGAGACCTCGGCGCTGCCTTTTTCCTTAAGATATTCTAAAATTTGCATTCTTCGCTCTGTAGCTAACATTGTGATGGTTTCGGATATATGCGATTTTTATGCAGTTTTTGTTTTATTATATCATATTTTTGATCGTTTGTCAAGGACACGTTCCCTTTGTTCTAGGGCAATCGCATTTTCTGATCAGTAGCGCTTTGCTTCCCTCCCGATGCCAAATTTTGCGAAGATTTCAGGGACTCAAGTCCACCCGGCGGGCTGTTTTTGCGTGTCTTCCCCCACCACCGCCGAGTTTGCGATTGCCCTACCCTTTGTTCCGTCAAAGCCAAATTTCCCCATAGTGGTCAAAGCTAAATCTCCCCACTTCAGGGGGGACAAGGATAGGTTGCGATGACCCTGTTTTCTGCGCCAACACAGACCTTCACCAGATTGTAGAAGATGCGAACCCAAACATGCCAACCTACGTATTCTTTGGGCACGGGATACCT
>Ga0164310_10002180_pt1 | contig 11198 bp, 9 predicted proteins | sample GuaBasSedimGuay1_FD_121795 | JGI IMG/M metagenome (GOLD analysis project Ga0164310, IMG submission 121795) | Subseafloor sediment microbial communities from Guaymas Basin, Gulf of California, Mexico - Guay1, Core 4569-9, 0-3 cm | ecosystem: Environmental > Aquatic > Marine > Hydrothermal vents >... | reverse complement strand
GTACTATCCGATTCACTTTGCACCTCTCTCACCAACTGAAACACCAAAAATTAAATGGTAAAAGGAGAAGATAACTTTAACTATCTAAAACTCAAAAGGGCATTAGTTTTGGGAAAAAGGGTTTCCAGTTTTCACCAGGCTTCAAAGGGACTTACGCTGAAGCGTTGTTTTCCCACAAAAACAGGGAAGGTAACGGTTTCGTGTTTTTAATTTTAGTGAGAATTACGGGAGATTTTTTGGAAAAAAATCGTCTGATTTTGTTTAATTTCCAGTATTCTTCCCTCATATTTGAGGAACACTAAGTGTGCTAACGCCTCGAAAATTGCGGCTCTTTGTTCCCATTTCTGAAGCTTGTTCCAAGGCCCTGTTGTCCAGGTGACTTCCTGTGCGATTTGATAAGCGGTTTTGGGGGTATTTATGGTGTTTAAAACTTCTTCGAGCCGTTTCTTGTGATGTTCTTCTATCTCCGAGATTCTTTTTTCAAGATTCTCGAAAATGTACTCGTGTGCAGGAAGCACTTTTTTCACTTTGAGATTGCAAAGTTTTTTGAGTGATTCTAGGTAATCTTTAAGGGGGTTCCCAAAATCTTCTATTTGAAGGCTTACATTAGGGGTTATGGTGGGTAATATATGATCGCCAGAGAGAAGGATTTTTCTTGAGGATTCATAGAGGCAAATATGGTCAGGTGAATGCCCAGGAACCCAAATGACATCAAACTGGAAATCCCCTAAATTTATGATTTCGCCGTCTTGGAGGAAGATGTCGGCTCTTGCGGGCTTGAACAAACGCGCTAAATGGATACTTGCTTTTATCCAGTCTTCTAACTCGCCGGCGGGGGACCCATTAATTTTTAGCCACTCTATCATCTTATCGAAATAATTTTTAATATTTTTAAAATGTTTTAATATTTCCTCGGTTTTTTGATGCATCAATACCTTCGACCCGGACTCCTTTCGTATCCTGTCAGCCAAACCATAATGGTCGGGATGTAAATGGGTTACTAGAACTAGAGAGATATCAGATAGATTAACATTGATTCGCGAGAGTTGTTCTTCTAGGGAGCAAAAGCTTTCCGTAGTGTTCCAGCCAGAGTCTACTAATAAGTATCCATCCCTTCCCTCTACAAGGTAGGATAGCAGGTAAACCAGTTCGGAAGAAGGGAGTGGCAACTTAAGTTGATAGACCCCGTCTAATACCTTTTTAGGTTTGCTAGATACCACTCCTGAGTTCATTTTAATTCTCTTACGGATAAGATTTAATTTATTTAAACGTTTTGAAGGAAAAATCCTTAAAGGAAGGTGAGACTTATCAAGATAAGTTATTATTAGTTATTTTAGATTTGAAACATCAACAAGATAAGAGAATGTTTGCATCCAGATACGAAAGACGAGGTAAGTGATTTCCGTTTGGAGTGAGTTTCCCCACCTCGAAGTGCGAAATCGGAAGGGATTTCCTTGAGTGAAGAGGATATTAAAAAAATGGCGAATATGCTTCGTCGGGGAGCGTCACTGCTCTCCCAGAGTTGCCCTCAGTGCGGGGCCCCCCTATTCAAAATTAAGGATGATATATATTGTCCTACCTGCGAAAAGAAAGTTGTAATTGTTAAGGAGGGTGAGGAGGTTCCATCCGTTATTGGAAGTCTAATGGTTTCGGACCTAGCGAATGTTTTGTATGACAAGTTACGGGAAACCGTGGAATACATAAAAAATGAAACGGATTTGGATAGGCTCCAAGAATTACTCAGAATTGTTGTGGGAATATTGGACGCCCTGGAGCGTTTTAAACGCATCTCTTAGATGGGCGAGTTGTTTTCGTTGTATTTGGAGGTAATAATTTTTCTTATTTTTTCGGCTTTCTTTTTACCCAGCCCTTTAACTTGGGAGAGCGCCTCTTCACTGGTGGTGAAAATTGCTTCTAAGGTGTTAAATATGTTCAGCATCCTCTTTGCTAATGTTTGATCTACCCCGGGAAGCCCCGTCAGGACGCGTTCTTGCGCTTCCCTTACACTTCTGGGAGCTTTTTCTGCGAGTTGGATGCGTGCTTCTTTTTCCGTTTGTTCCCTTCGAGCCATTGTGTGTATCATTCTCGCTGTTTCTTGGGGGGTTGTTGTCCAGACTATGGGTAACCTGAAATCAACAACTATGCTTACGAGTGCTCCTCTGATAGCTTCAGGGTGAATCGCGCGCTTTCCATAAAGGTCTTGACCCTCGATGATTAGTATGGGGCGTTCGTATTTTGAAGTGATTTCCTTTACCTGTTGGAACAAGCGTTTATCAACGATTGACTGCAGGAAGTCTTCGGTTGTTTTTCGCTCTATGGCAACGTTTTCTGAAACAAGGTAATCCGCCACTTGCAACTGCTTTGGAATAATCTTGGCATTTAGTCTCGTGAGTTCCCGCACAACATCGGAACCGATTTCTCTATTATCTACATAAACAACTATTTCGGTCTCTTGGAGATATTTTTCTAGTTTGATTTGCTGCTTATCCTCTTCTTTTGTTGGTTTCAATTGTGTTTTTGCGAGGTATTTTAGGGTGGTTCTCATTTCTCTCTCCTTTTTCTTTGCAGACCAGTAGTATGCCTCGTCTCTGGTGCCCTTTGCGATGAGTAACGCTACACGTCCGGGTCTTTTTCTCCCTGTTCTTCCTTTTCTCTGTATGTGTCTTATTGCGCTTGGTACCATATCATAGAATATGACCAAGTCGCATTCGCTGATGTCTAAACCTTCCTCAGCAACACTGGTAGCAACTAGAATATTATAAATGCCTTGCCTAAACTTTTCAATTATTTCTGCTTGCTGTTTTTGGGACAGCCCTTTATCTCCCAGTTTATTTGCTTGGCCTACAAATCTTTTTACGTGGAACCCTTCTTCCTCCAGAATCTCATATATTTTGCTTGCGGAATCCCGGTACTGTGTAAAGATTATTATCCTCGAGTTCTTTTTTTCCGAGAGTTGCTCTCTAACTATCTCAAGCGATTTTTCGATTTTTGGATGTCTAATCCGATTCTTGATGAGATTATTTATTTGGATTCTTGCCATTGCAATCTCTTCATCCATGAGTAGGTCCCTTATGCCTTTCGGAGAACCGGTTAGTTTCGATCTTTCTTCTAGTTTATGGAAAAAGTTTTGAAGGGCCTCTAGTCCTTGGGTTTCTAAAAGTTCGAGTGCATGGGTTAATCTGATGGCGGCTGCGACTTTTGCCATTAATTCGAATGCCGCTGGCTCTGTTTGCCGCTCCTTTGCTAATTGGTTTTGAATTTGTATTAACTGCTTTCGAGAGATTGACTTAACGCTGTAAGAATCAATGAGCCCCTTTTCTTTCAGCGGCTTTAAACGCTGTGCAAGAGCCCTTTCAAGAATTTTTTTGACTTCTAGAATGCTGGAGGGGAGGTTGACTAGCACCCAGTCCATTTTGATTTCTTTCACATAGGGTAACACATCTGGGCTTCTTTCGGTTCTAACCTCAATATTTCTAATATCAAGGTTTTTACAAACTTCTTCTATCTTTTCTCTCTGAACTCCTGGTGATGCGGTCAACCCTAGGATTAGGGGGTTACCGGCTTGTTTTAGATATTGCTCTGCAACATAGACGTATGAGTAGTTTCCAACCGCCCTATGTGCTTCATCGAATATTAGGAGAACACATTTTCTGAGGTTAACTCTACCAGTAATTATATCGTTTTCCACGATTTGAGGAGTAGCTAAAACAACTTTTGCTGCTCTCCACTTTTCTATTCTCTCTTTTGGAGAAATTTCCCCTGTAAAAACTACGATTTCATTCTCATCCACTTTTAGCAGGGATTTGAAGGTCTCGGCGTGTTGGAGTACTAGGGGGCGAGTTGGCGCCAAGAATACCACAAAAGCGTCATCAAACGTTTGAAGGCGAAAGGCGGTAACCATAACGGCGATTAACGTTTTCCCGAGGCCAGTAGGGAGGATTACAAGGGAATTTTGCTCAACACAAGTTGCTGTGATGGTTTCTTGATAGAGCCTCTGTTCAATAGTGTTCTCTTTCAGATACGGGTGGGTAACATACTTTTTCTCCGCCATTTGCATCAGCATTCCAATAGGATTTGTGGAGGCAGATTAACTTGAAGGATATCTTCGTAGTTTTCGTGATTTTAACGGCTTTTAACTTTTTAAACCTCTCTAGCTTAAGAATTAGGATTACTGTAACCCCTTCAGATTATGAAACTTGTTGTGATAACTGGTGGTAGAAGAAGAGCGTTGACGTTGAAGACATTTAACAGGATGATCGGTGTAGGACTCCGCTTTTAGCGTTATCTAGGGATATTTCTATCTATTCTTTAAATATTACCACATAATATTACTTTCTCGTATGAGAGAAAATAGTAAATAAGCATTGAACCAACTATAATATTTACCCTTTGTGCTTCTAGCAAAGAATGGAGGTATCCACGTTGGGTCAAGACGAACTATCTCCCGGTGCGGAATCGGAATTGTACGAACTCACAATCCCCGGTCAACTAATCGGAAAAGTGGTTGTGGACTCTGCAGCCCGCATGGTTGGAATTATCAGAAGTATACGTGTTAGCCTCCCACCTCTTCGGGTCGAATTGGTGATCAAAGGATTAGAAGTCGAATTTCCAATCGACGTGTCCAACGTTACCGCCGTGGGTTCGGTAGTACAACTAAAGAATGTGGCTAAGGAAGCAGAAACCGTTGAACTCAGGGACGTGCAAAGACTACGCAAAGAACTTATTGAGGAGATACGAGCTGCAATATGCGGCAGACCATAACTCCCCAAATTAATTTATTATCAATTAGCTATTGGCATACAAAGCAGCGCAGGGCGTCTCTAGACAGTTTAGGCAGTGGGTGCATCTGCTTTCGATAACTTTTGGTTTCCCCCCTTTCAAAGAGAGAGCATGGGCGGGACAATTTGCAACGCATAGTCCGCACCTTATACACCCCATTGCTTTAATAATTATAGAAGCGACGTCACCGCTAATCTTGTTTATCCTATCAACATTTTTTGTCTTTACTATGAAGTTGCCTTCCTGAAAAATATCACAAACTGCGTCCTTCATCTTTATTTGAATTGAACCTAATTCTGGCGTGTAAACCACTTTTCCTAAGATATTCGAGAGATTAGCAACCTGATCCATGTCGAAAGGGGTGTTAAACACCACTTCCACGGAACAATCCTCGGATCCGGAATCCAAGTTTACTTCTTTAATCATGTAACGCAGTTTTTCCTTTGTGAGGGGGCGTGATTTCATAGTTTCACTCAATTTGAGTTCTTTGACCAGTCTTAGCTGGCCGTCTGGCAGGTTTTTCCACCGCCAGAAACCATAGTCTATCCATTCTCTTGGGAAATTGTACTTTTTTCTCCACTTCTCTAATGCCTTTTGCAGTTTCTTCCAGAGTTCAGGATACTCGGTCTTAAGCATTTCGAATTCCGCCAGTTTCGAAGCGGGACACGGCCAACACCCTATTCTGGAGAGACCTCTCTCATACAGGGGGTTATAGGGAACCTTTTGCTGGAAAATGTAGAGCCAAATGTGTAAAGCGGTCCAGTCTTGTATCGGAGTTGCGGAGATTTGCCTCGAAACCCAGGGATTCACGCTTATCTTTTTTTCTCTGGCCCGGGCGTCTGATTCGTATCTCCTTTGACCAATGAAAGTTAGGCAACCGTTTGGAAAGTTTTCTTCGATTAATCGGCTGGTTGGCCCGAGTTTAACACTCTTACAACATATTCTGTAGTCTCGCCCGGGTGGACCGAAGCGCTCAAACAGGTTCCAGAAAGTGTTTGGGTCTACTTTCCTCTCCAAAAGTTTTTCTGCGAGACCTAACTTGTTCAGGATATAGTGTGTATACTCCACAGTTTCTCTGAACTCTATTCCGGTATCTATGAATAATATTCGGAAGCTGTTTCCTAAAGCTTTTAGAACTAGTAGAAGGGTGACTAAGGAGTCTTTGCCGCCGGAAAAGGCGACTGTTACAGGCTTGCTATGGGTTTTCGCGGTGTTGCGAATGAAGTTTATCGCTTCCTGCTCGTATTTCTGTAAAATCTCTTTATTAGCTTCGATAACAGTCTCCCAGTTTTGACCCCCCTTCAACAAAAATAACTCTCCTGGAGGACCGTACTCTCTTGGCTTTACCACCACACCTTTCGTTTTGGTTAGCATGTCCGCGGCGTTTCTTTTGGCGGTTCCCACGGCTATAACTTCGTTCTTGGGTGAAAGAACAATGACCTGGTCGCCTTCGCTAATATCACTACTACAGTCGAGTACACCGGGGCCTAAGATGTTAGCACCTTTGATGATTGGTTCCACCGCGCCGCTATCTACTTTCACCCATTTACTACAACCTGCCTTCCAAAGCCTCCGCGCTCCTATTAATTTGGGGGCGAACTCCCAATCCCTTAGAGAGGGGTTAAATCGAATGTTCCCCAAGACTTTTCCGTCAACTATTATCTCATCCATGTGATCATAGTAGGAAACCTTGTTTAGTAAAATGATCTTATCATCAGGAATCAATTGTTTCCCGATGCCCTCCCCGTACTGTTTGTCAATTATTTTTCTAATCAGGTCTAATTCGTTTTTGAAACCTGGGCGAACATCACCAGGAGGGGAGATGTGAACCTTTTCTGCAAGGCTTCCACAAACGTGACACGGAGTCTCATCTAGCAATGGCAAGTTGCAGGAGTTACACCAACCTAATTTGATTTTCCCGAGATAAACAGAGGTTTTCGTCAAAGTTCAGACCTTCTATTTTTTGAGAAGAAGAGAATTACGCGCTCCATTTTATAGAAAATATCACTTACTTTTAAAAAGGTTTCAGAAGTAGAATTTGGACGACTAACTATCTCAATTGGAAGTATTTCTTTGGAGGCTCTTTTTTCAGATTGTTAAGGAATAAACAGTTAGAAAAAAAGGGATTATGAAGGATAAAAGTTCCTTTAACCGCCTTCTTTAAGAGCGTCCTCCACGATCTTGGCGTATTGTTCTGCTGTGAGTAGCTTTCCTTTTTCCTCATCAAGATTTGATGCTTTGATTATTATCATCCATCCCTTGCCGTACGGATCCTCATTTACGAGTTCAGGCGCGTCTTCTAGTTCACCGTTGACCTCAATTATCTCACCGCTTACCGGCGCGTACAGTTCGGACACTGCTTTCACCGATTCAATACTGCCAAACTCGTTCATGTGCTCTACTTCTGTTCCTACTTCGGGGAGTTCCACGTATACTACGTCACGTAATGCTTTTTGAGCATAGTCGGTTATACCCACCCGGACATTTTCGCCTTCGATCTTTGCCCATTGGTGTTCTTCAATATATAGGAGATCATCGGGGATGTTTACATCTTCGACTTTAACCATTTTTCTTCCTCCATTGATTCTTAACTCGATTAATTTTTCTTATTAAAGCTTTTGCTCACTTTGAATTAAACTTTAAGTTTGTTATTTTTATTATCTCGACTTGTTCCTTCTAGAGGTTAGTAAGAGCTTTTTTATTCGTGGCATAAGTGTGTGTACTTCAATAAATGATTTTTGCAAAGTTATGAGAAAAAGTAAGGGGGTAATTTTTTATTCATTTTTTGTTTAAGAAAAGGTATACATAAAACATTTTTAAGATTGTTATATCCTAATCGTTGTTGAATTCAGCATAATCATCCATAGAGCCTGTGAGAAGTATGTGAGGTGCAAGACAACGAGTTATACATTGTTGATTACAGAAAAGCCGAGTGCTGCTAAACGCATTGCAGACGCCTTGGATGAAAAGGGAGCACCGAAAAAACGTGAGGAGCAAAGTGTGCCCTATTATGATGTTGTTAGAAACGGTGAGAGAATCATAGTAGTTCCTGCTATTGGACACCTCTATTCGGTTGCTCAGGAGGGTAAGGGCTGGACGTACCCCGTGTTTCAAACAAAATGGGTTCCTTCACACACAGTAAATAAGCGATCAAAAAATACGGAAAACTTCATAAGGGTTATTTCTAAACTCGCGAAAGAAGCAAAAAACTTTATTTCTGCCACGGACTTCGACATAGAGGGAAGCCAGATAGCTTACTGCGTTCTGAAATACGCTTGTGGCGAGTCAAGCCTTAGGAAGGCACGCAGAATGAAATTTTCCACCTTGACAAAACGTGACATAACTGAGGCATACAATTCATTATCACCCACACTCGATTGGGGGCTTATAGAAGCGGGACGTACACGCCACGAGATAGATTGGATTTACGGCATCAATCTTTCGAGAGCGATGATACTGTCACTGAAAAGGGCTTCGGGGATGTATAAGGCGCTGAGTACTGGCCGTGTACAGGGGCCTACTTTGGCCTTTATAGCTGAGAGGGAGAGGAAGATTCGAAGCTTCGTTCCCAAACCATACTGGACGATTAGCGCAGTGGCACTGATAGAGGGAAAGGAGTACCCTCTCGAGTATTCTCAGAGAAAAATTTGGATAAAAAGGGAAGCGGAAACAGTCGTAGAGGAATGCGACGGTAAGAGGGGTGTGATTTCTCACATTCAGACTAAAAAATCAACGCAACGACCCCCTGTGCCTTTTGACATAGGCACCCTGCAATCAGAGGCGTACAGTAACTTCAGATTTACGCCCAGCCGAACATTAAGAATCGCTGAGAGATTATATCTCGACGCCCTGATTTCCTACCCACGCACAAGTAGCCAGAGGTTTCCACCATCAATAGACACTAGGGCTATTCTAGAGGCACTATCAGGTATGAAGCAGTACTCCAAAATGGCGAATGAACTTTTATCCAAAGAGAAGCTTGTTCCGACACAAGGCAAAAAAGAAGACCCCGCACATCCACCAATCCATCCGACTGGAAATCTACCAGAACGGAAATTGAATGATAGTGAGAGAAAAATCTTTGACCTCATTATTCGAAGATTTTTGGCGATCTTCGGTGAACCGTCTATTAGGGAAAGTTTGAAAGTAGAAGTGGAGGTTAACGGACATCTTTTCTACTTGCGTGGACGTAGAATCCTAGAACACGGTTGGCAGAAGTATTATTCACCATATATCAAAAGTGAGGAATTGATTTTACCCCAACTGAGTATCGGCCAAGAAATAAAACTTGGGGCAATACAGTCTGTTGAGAAGTATACTTCTTCGCCTCCACGTTACAATCCAAAAAGCGTTCTAGCACTAATGGAGACTCAGCATATCGGGACAAAGGCCACAAGGGCGGATATAATTGACACCTTATACAGTAGAGGTTACATCACCGGGGAGAGAATAACTATGACACCTCTTGGTTTCTCGGTGATAAACCTCTTGTCAAAATACTGTTCTGAAGTTTTATCTGTAGAACTCACCCGTGAACTGGAGCAGGAAATGGAAGAGATTGAAATAAACAAGAAAACTAGACAGGAAGTAATTATTGACGCTGTGGAAAAACTCACTCCGATTCTAATGGAGTTTAAGCTTAAAGAGGAGGCAATCGGGAAGGGACTGTCTGAAGCGCTAACCTCTCTGAGGAAGGAACAACGCATCGTGGGTACTTGCCCCGTATGCGGCGACGGATTACTCACCATCACATACTCAAGGAAAACGCGTAAAAGGTTCGTAGGATGTTCAAATTACTGGACAAAAAAATGCGACTTTAGTGTCCCCATACCTCAAGGAGGGAACATAGAGGCAACGGGAAAAACTTGTCCATACTGTAACTTTCCAATAATCCGTATTAGGCGTCCTGGGAAAAGGCCCTGGAACATGTGTATAAACTGGCAAAATTGTCCAGGGAGAAAAAATACAGAAGATTAATGGGAAGGAAAACCTCGATGAAAATGAAGTGCCCCATTTGTGGACTCAACAAAGAAGAAGGATCAGATTACTGTGAAAATCACCAAACAGCATATAGTAACCTAAAAGAAAGATACGAGGATTGGAAGAAAGCAATGGACATTACTTGGAAAGAGTACCTAGAAAAGGTGATAGAAAACGAGAATACGGGGGAATGGGCTAGAGAAGTAGCCATTCACCTAGTAAACGAAACATGAGAACAATTATTCCTCTTTCACTTTACTAAATGCCATGAGCGTGTATGACAGTGTATAGATCAGTATTTGAAAATTAATTTTCTTTCTTTTTCTGGTTTCTGCTGGGCTTTCCACGGCTTCGCGGGCTCCTCTCTCCGGGGGAGCCACGCCAACCGTGTTCTCAGGGTTCCTCCGGCTCTCCTTAAAGCCTTCTGTGGACTGGGGTGGGTGTTTCTCGGTTTCAGCCAGCCGGGGCCATCACCTCCCTTTCCTTCGCGGGAGGGGGGTTTCCCGCCTGCGGGGGCGGTTTCTCCCGCGTGAGGACCACCCGCAGTACCTGCGCGTGGAGGGGGTTGCTCTCCGAGACGGTGCGGAGCAGCTCCGCCGAGACTGTGGTGCCTGTGGCTCCCGTGAGGTTCTGGAGGGCCTGGGTGAGCGTCGCTAGGGCGTCTCTGAGGAGGATTAGGGCCGCGTGCTCGAGGGTGTGGGAGAGGCGCTGCGCCGCGTCCTCCGCCCTGAGCCTGTTGCCCCGGGTTCTCTCGAGCTGCCAGGCGTTGTAGAGGGCGAGGGTGACCGCCGCGAGGTGGAGGCACACCCTGAGCGAGCCGGGTCTTGCTCTTCCCCTCGAAGTGTCCGCTGTCCCTGAAGCCGTTCTCCTTTCCTCCACCTTCCCCGGTAGAGCTCCCTGTGCAGGCCTTCTTCCCACGGGCCGCTGGTCGTGTACCAGGCGTGGTGGGCGTCGACGACCCTTCTCAGCGCCGGCTGGTACCTCCTGAGCCTCTCCCTCGCCTCGTCCGCCGTCTCTCCGTACTCTCTGAGGTTTTTCAGGCGTTTTCCCTCGCCCCTCATTCCTTCCCAGGCATCCACCTAGGATGTCCGGAGGGAGGGCTCTCAGCTTCTCAAGGTCGCTCTGGCCGACGCTCCCCACCCTCTCCACCACGAGGTAGTGGTCGTCGAGGGGGACCACGAGCGTGCTCCGGCCGCTCCGGGGGCTCACCTGACTGTGTGCCTCTTCACTGTGGTGTTCTTGACCGCGGGCTGGACGAAACCGCCGATTCTCCCCGCCCTCATCTGGGCCGCCAGGTACTCTCGGGTCTCCCTGCCCTCGAATCCCCTGTCCCGGGGAGGAGGTAGCGTATCTTGATTCCCAGCCGGACGGCGTAGCGGATCCACCTCTTCACCTCGTCGAGGGGGCTGTTCCTCAGGGGGGTCACGGGTTCGACTCCG
>Ga0164310_10002179_pt1 | contig 11199 bp, 10 predicted proteins | sample GuaBasSedimGuay1_FD_121795 | JGI IMG/M metagenome (GOLD analysis project Ga0164310, IMG submission 121795) | Subseafloor sediment microbial communities from Guaymas Basin, Gulf of California, Mexico - Guay1, Core 4569-9, 0-3 cm | ecosystem: Environmental > Aquatic > Marine > Hydrothermal vents... | reverse complement strand
GTTATGTCTTTTGATATCACTTCAATCCAAATGTTAATAACGGTATTAGGAGTACTCACCCTAATTTTCATCATAGCTTACTCAATAATAGAAGCGGAAGAGAAATAACTCGATAACAGAAAGTTACTCCTTGGAGAAGTAGCCTTCTCAAGCCTGACACTGACAAATTGCTGAATACCCCAAATAACGAATAAATGAGAGGTAGCACCTTGGACGAAAAAGAAATCGCTAAAATATGGGATGCCTACAGCAGAGCCGCCCCTCACCTATGCGAATTTGTTTGGCTGAAAAACGAGATACGTAATCTACTCTCAAACACAAAAAATCTCGAAGCATTTATCAATGTTTTAACCCAAAAAATAGATGAAGAGAAGACAATCTCCCGGAAAACCGATTTGAAGATTTTTGCTTCCTACTTACTCAAAATAACCCCGTAGAGTCCTAAAATAATAAAAAATAATCTAAAACTCCCCGCCTCAGACTCACCCGCTCTGATTATTCTACTCGTAACACGAACTATCAAATCCTAGAACTCGTTGCGCCATCCATAAAGTTCAAAAAGTCTCCTCCCAAATATTCACTTGGAGCGAAGGTTGTCTTTTTTCCTCTCATTCAGTCCTCCTCCCTAATAAAGAAACCTTCGCTCCAAACTCTTCTAGGCTGTTTTCCTCTTTTCTAGTTGTTCACTCCTTATAGATGAATTACGCGTCTAACGTCAATCATATTCAATAATTTTATTTACATAAAAAGCATTACTTTTTATCAAGAAAACATAAAAAATTCTTTATCTTCGAAAGGGTATACCTGAAAACCTAAAAACAAAGCAACAAAAGCCACACCCACTGAACTTCACCCCCAAAAACAAGTTAGCAACAAACCTACCCGAGGGCTCTCCGTTGGTAAAAAAACAAACACGTAAACTAGTCAAATGGGGCAGTAGTAATACCCTTATAATTAGCCTCCCCCGCGAATGGGCAAAAAGAAACAAGCTTACCAGTGACCAAGAGGTTAGTATCCTCGAAAATCCGGACGGCTCACTTCTTGTACTACCCCCCACCGTTAAACTCGAGCAAAGTGTACTTACCGCGACTATTGACAGCCAGAAATATCCCACGAAAGAATTCCTAAATCATATAATTCAAACCAAATACCTCAGTGGTCACGATCTAATCAACATCACATCAAAGCAAGCTTTTACCCAGAAAAGGTACCAAGAAATCACCCAAATCACTCAGAACCTTTTAGGCTTTGAAATCACAAGCAAAACCCCCAACCAAATAACCCTCCAAGACGTCATGAGCATACAACAAACAAATCTCACACTGCTTATACGTATAATTAGCAGAACCACACTAGAACTCCTAGAAAACCTCATTCAGGCTCTAGAAGAAAACAACACAACCCTAGCTAAAGCCATCATAGAAAGCCGAGACAACATATACAAGTACCACATGCGTATCCTACGACAACTTCGAAAAGCCCTCCAGTACCCCGCTCTCCTAACCCAAATGGAACTCACAGCTCAAGACACTTTAGACTACACAACCTACGTCACAACCATAAATGACATTGCAGAAAACATAGAAACCATGAGCCGAGCAATTCTAAAACAGCCCAACCCTCCAAAGAACAAGCACCACCAAGCAACCATAGAACTACTCAAAAAAACCCTACAACTAATCCAACAGGCAACAGGCGCATTCCTATTCCACAAAGTACAAGACGCCGTTGACACTCTCCACGAAATAACAAAAATAAAAGAACAAAAGAGAGAAACAGAAATCCAAATAGACAAAGAAACCAGCATGCCCGGCATAATCACCCTCCAAATAATTCTCGACGCTACCGAAAAAATAGCCGAAGCAGCACGCCCCATAGCCCAGGCAGCACTCCGCCAATCCTTATAACTCTTTCTAAAAACAGCTCTCTAACCCCCGAAACCCAACCGACCATAAATTTTCACATTCACTTATCCTCTCTCATTCCAAAAACCAATTACTTAACTTCCCCGCTCAATACTATGCTCTGTTTTTTCTTAATAGACTACAAAATAATTAAAAATCCGAAACATGAGATTCACATCACCCTTACTATTTGCCTAGTGACTATGAATTATCCACCGAAATAAGTTTCTAACCTCTCTTGAAGACCCCTCTCTACACACCTTGCGAAACCAAATAGTAATCGTTTGCACACCTCATGCAAATTTAAGAACAGCAACGAAACGGTTGAAAAGCCGCCTGAGAAGGGAAGTGAAACACAAAGTTTTAAAACCCAAAACAACTAATACCCAATCGAAACATAACCTTCCCTACCCCGCATAACCAAAAATGCTGCTGAGATTACCTAATGCCCAAAAAAGCTAAACCAAAAATGGATGGTTGAAAATGTACACCGAAAGAAGATACAGAACGGTTCAGGAAGTAGCCGGCCCCCTAATAATCGTAGAAGGGGTAGAAGGAGTTTCATACAACGAAGTAGTAAACATTGAAACTCCCGACGGCGAAAAACGAAGAGGAACCGTACTAGAAGTAGGACGCGGAAAAGCGATCATACAAGTCTTCGAAGGAACTCGAGGACTAGACGCAGACAAAACAACCGTCAGGTTCACCGGCGAACCCCTCAAAATCCCCCTATCAACCGACATCCTAGGAAGAATATTCGACGGGTCAGCACAACCAATAGACGGAGGCCCCCCAATAATACCCGAAACAGAACTCGACATAAACGGCGCTCCAATCAACCCATACGCTCGAACATACCCCCGAGAATTCATCCAAACCGGAATCAGCGTAATAGACGGAATGAACTCCCTCGTCAGAGGCCAAAAACTACCACTCTTCTCCGGAGCCGGGCTCCCCCACAACAGAATAGCAGCACAAATAGCAAGACAAGCAAAAGTACTAGGAGAAGAAGAAGAATTCGCAGTAATATTCACCGCGATGGGAATAACCGAAGAAGAAGCACGTTACTTCAGGCAAGACTTCGAAAAAACCGGCGCCCTAGAAAACGTAGTAATGTTCCTAAACCTAGCAGACGACCCAGCAATCGAACGAATAATCACACCAAGATGCGCACTAACAGCCGCAGAATACCTAGCATACGAACTAGACCTACACCTACTCGTAATACTCACCGACATGACAAACTACGCAGAATCACTACGAGAAATATCCGCAGCCAGAGAAGAAGTACCCGGAAGAAGAGGATACCCCGGATACCTATACACCGACCTCGCAACAATATACGAAAGAGCCGGAAGAATACGCGGAAGAAAAGGAACCATCACCCAAATGCCAGTATTATCCATGCCAAACTACGATATTACTCATCCCATTCCAGATTTGACAGGCTATATTACTGAGGGTCAGCTTATTGTTGATCAGGCGTTGCATCGTAAGGGGATTTATCCTCCGATTGATCCTAGGCCGTCTCTGAGCAGGCTGATGAAGGAGGGTATTGGTGAGGAGCACACTAGGTTCGATCACCGTGAGGTCAGCGACCAGTTATACTACGGTTACAGTGAAGGGTGCGATCTACGTTCTTTGGTGGCTGTGGTTGGCGAGGAAGCCTTACTACCCCGCGATAGGAAGTTCCTAGAGTTTGCTGACCGCTTTGAAAGGGAGTTTATAAACCAGGGTGAGTATGAGGAGCGTAGTATTGAGGAGACGCTTGACCTTGCCTGGGATCTTTTGAGCATGTTTCCTGAGAGTGAGTTGAAACGCATTGACCCCGAGACCGTAAACTGGGCTCGTGAGAATAACAAGTACACTTTCGCCGCCGAGTGATTTTTCTCTTTTTTGTGTGTTTCTTTAATTGTTTCTGGGATTTTTCTGGATTTTTCTGTGTTTTTGTCTGTTGTTGTTTCTGGGTGTAGGGTTTCCTGCTATTTTTCCTTTTTTTCTTTTTGGAGGCTTGTTTCTTTTCTGCTCTTTTGTTTGTGTGTGTTGGGGTTGGATGGGTGGTTTTAGTGGAAGAGGGTGGGGGTGGTGTGGGCTGTTCTGGTTCTATCCACCCAAATATGTGTAAACCTGTTGCGTGTGTTTTGTTTCGGTTGTTTCGTGCGAGTATGGTGGGTGCATTTTCTGTATTTTTGGGGTTCTGGGTGCTTTTTTTATGAGTTTTTTGTGTGTGAGTTTTTGCTTCGATGGAGATTTCGCGGTAGGTTTAAATTGCTGGTTGTGTAATACATGGTAGTGGATGTCGATGAGGGAGCGATCGAGTACTGGTGGGGAGGCCGCGCTTCGTGTAGTGGGCCTCGTGGAGGGGGTTTCAGCAAGGTACGAGTATTATTTGGATGTCTTTTTCATCGCCTGCTATATCTTGGGGAGGCTGCGTGACCCGGTTTCGATTCCCTGCCTCGTGGGCAAGCTGGAGAAGTTCGGAGAGATTCTTTCAAGGCGAAGCGAGAGGGGTATGGAGAGGTGGGAACGGTACCTGACAAGAATCGCTCGGTTTCCTCTGAAAAGCGCGGTGGATGCGCTGATAAGAATCGGGGAGGGGGCGGTGCAGCCTCTCATAGGGCTTCTGGGTAGTGAGCACCCCGAGACAAGAAAGTACGCGGCTTACGCGCTGGGAAAAATAGGAAGCAGAGCGGCGATTCCGGCGTTGAGAAATATTTTTCAAAACGGGGAAGAAGCGGAGCTGGTGCGTGAAGCAGCGGGCAGGGCGCTGCTGCAGATAGACCCTGAAGCGGCGGAAACGGTGCAGGCAGACAGTCTAACACCAGCAGAAGACCCTACGGAACAACCTGGTATAGAGCTTGATTTGGAAACCATCAAAAGGTATTACAGGTCGCCGGACGATCTAGGCCCCCCTTCAGAGTACAAACTATCTGTAAGCTTGTACGAGTACGTTAAAGAAGTGATCAGATTCAGAGATTACGTGAAGGACATAAAAAACTGGGAGGCCCCGTTCTACCCCGAAATCCTGGAGCTGAACCTGCCGCAGGAAATAAAAATAGTCGAAGAAGTGGAAAGAATGGATGAACGCTTCCTGCCCTGCCTCTGCGGAGAATACCTCGAATGGGCATACGTGAAATCACTCTCAAAAAGGAAGCGGGAGCAAGAAAGCGGGGGATACTACTACAGAATAATCGACGTGATGTGCATCTACTGCAATAACTGCAAAAGATACACCGGAGTAGAAGTAAGCTTTAACAATGCCCATCCAGAACAAACCGAGTTCCTCTGGTTCTACCTCCCAAGATTCCCAAAGCAAACCGAACTAATCACCCAAGAAGAACTAGAGAAAAAGCCCCAAACACTAGAAGATATAACCACAACCACCAAACAAGAAACCAGAAACCTAAAATGGAGCCATCAATTTCACAACCGTGTCAATTGCTGCTTCGTTGGCGATGTGGACGGGGACGGGAAAAACGAAGTAATAGCAGGAAGCACAGACGAAACTCTCAAGGCGTTCGACGGAAAAACTGGAAGCCTAAAGTGGAGTCACCAATTCGACGACACTGTTTATCGCTGCTTCGTGGAGGATACTGATGGGGACGGGAAAAACGAAGTGGTGGTGGGGTGTGGGGACAACACGCTCAGTGTACTCAACGGGAAAACTGGGGGTCTGAAGTGGAGCCACCAGTTCGACGATTGTGTTTTTTGTTGTTTTGTGGGTGATGTCGACGGAGATGGGCGAAGCGAAGTAATAGCTGGGAGCTGGGATAACACGTTCAGGGTGTTTGACGGGAAAACTGGGGGTCTGAAGTGGAGCCGCCTGTTTGATGACGCTGTGGTGTGCTGCTTCGTTGGCGATGTGGACGGGGACGGGAAAAACGAAGTAATAGTAGGAAGCAACGAGGGCACTCTTAAAGTGTTTGATTTTACTAAGAGTTATGGTGAAGACACGGGCATGATGTGGTAGGTATTGTATTTTATTCTTGTTTGGGTTTGTTGGCGGTTGTCTATCTCCTTTTTTAAGCCTTGATTCCCGGAAAGAAGCCACCATAGATTCCCCTTCACAACCGCTAAAACACGTACACTCCCTCAAAAAACGTACATATTGCACTGTGCCCCTAATCATCCTAAAAAGATAAAAACACATAACGATATTTTATTGTTAGTGTAGTATTGATGGTGCAAAGCATGTCTGAAAAGAAAAAGGATGATGAGAGTACTCGGAAATTCCTTCGCGAGACACGTAAGGCTGTTCCGAAGATGAAGGAGGAAATTAAAAAACGTGCGGAACGTGGCGATACGAAAGCAGTCTCGTTATCTGTTTTCCCAAACGAGTTACTTGATATTGCCAAGGAAAAAGAAAGAGAGGTTAAAGACGTACCAGTTAGCTGCTTTAACTGCCCTCTAAGCAGCCAGCATGATGGAAATCCCTGCAAGTTTTCTTCACCTGGCTTATGTAAAGAAATACAGAACGCCATAGGTAACTTGTTTGAAGGAAAGGCCCAGAAGTGGTTTGGTTTTAAATCTCTAGAAGTTGAAATGTTTGAGAATGACGAAGAAGAATAGCTATACAAAACGTCCTTTCCCTATTTTCATTCTTATAAATAATTCACACACCTTTTATCGTATTATTCTTAAAACTCTGAGTTTCGGCGGCTCAAAATTTGTTTAGTTTATATACTTTTTCTCGGAAAAGGGGGTAGCAATTAGCTTACGTACACTTAAATGCGTAAGATACCTTTCCTTGATGTATTTAAAAAAACAGTGTGTTGTTTCAACTGGCAGGGGTTGCACATCTATGATAATGAATCTATTCAAAAGAGCCGTCATGAACAGCATCCTGGGGAACTATAGCACTGCGATAAACTATTATCTGAATTTCATCAGCAAGGCTGCGAAGTGCTACCGGGATTTGAAATCTGGCTGTGAACTTCAAAGCGATGATGAAAAAGAAGCTGCAATAAATCTAATAAACGCTTGGTGCAATTTGGGGAACCTACTCAAATTTTTAGGCGATACACGTGAAGCTATTAAATGCTTTTATGAGGCTCTTAAACTTAATCCTAAGGATCCTTTAGCCCTGCGCGAGGCAGGCGATCTCCACCGTAAGAGCGGCGAATACGAAAGAGCCCTCAGATGCTTTGAAAAATGCTTGAAACTTAACCCCCGAGATGTTTACGCATGGATTGGATTGGGAACACTGTATGAGGCCATGGGCCGGCTTGAGGACTCTGCAGAGTGCTATCGGAACGTTTTGAACGTAGATCCAAGAAACGGTATCGCTTGGTATAATTTGGGAGTCATCTACGATAAACTGGAAAAAAGTGATAGAGCAGTGGAATGCTATAAAGAAGCCTTAGAAATCGACCCAGAAAATAAACACGCTTGGGTCAACCTAGGTAATTACTATATGAAACGTTTAGACCTTAGAAAGGCGCTCATCTACTACAACAGAGCTCTCGAGATTGATCCCTACTATGAAAAAGCTTGGTATTACGCAACTTTAGCTTGGGACTGTCTGCGAGATACCCGAAGACAGGTCGAAAAAACCCCTTCATGCGAAAAAACCGTTTTAAAAGGTACTAGTAAAACCTCCAAGAAACGCTAGTATTTTTACGTGTACCCGAGTGAATGTATGTCAAAAAGCGTGTAGTTCTACTTTCTCTTCCTTCTTTTCCGTCTCTGTCTTCGCAGCCTCTTTTTCTTCCATTTCTCTCTCATAAGTAGCACACTCTGAACAAACGCAATTTATCAAGTCTAGAATTGTGACAAGTAAGTTCCTTTAGATAGATTGTCTTAATAAATATTTTTTATTCCTCACAAACACAGCATTACTTCTCTTCATCAGTGAAACTCTCAACACGTCCCTCCAAATTTACTAACCCGGGAGCGTAGCATCCACAAATACCTTTGAATAAAGTAACGTTTAATAATCCCCACATACACGCTTTCATGGTTCTTCCTTCTACCTTTACTTTCAAGAAATTTTTGTGAACCTTATACGTCAGATTGTTTATTAAAAAAGACCCTTTTTACAGTATTGGTTTAGGCCCCCCACTCATGTTTTACTAGGGCTACCGTTAGAATTGTTCCTCCCCGGAGCAACGCCAAAATGGTTTTCGCTCCCCGGTTCCCCCTCGGCATCTGCTTTTCATCATTGTTCGAACAGGAGTCTGACTGACCGGTTAATTTTGGGTTTAAAACCCTCCGAAACTTTTAGACCTCATGAATAATATTAAAAATACTGTATCGTAAAGATTGAAACTTGAAAAAAGGAATGTGAAGGGTGTTTTGAGTGGAAATATTCCGATGTGACAAGCCTCTGATTGGGGTGGTGCACCTTCCGCCTCTTCCGGGTTCTCCGCGAGGCGTGCTTTCTCTCGATGAAATCTGTGAGAGGGCGCTTAGAGACGCGAAGGCTTACTCAGAGGGAGGAATGGATGGAATAATACTCGAGAACTACGGTGACGCCCCCTTTTATCCCCAAAGGGTGGGCCCCGAAACCATTGCGTCGATGACGCATATCGCAACTAAGTTAACTGAGGAAGTTGACTTACCTCTAGGAGTAAACGTCCTGCGGAACGACGCTCTAGCTGCGATTTCAATCGCGTACGCCGTCGGTGGCAAATTCGTCAGAATAAACGTGCTCAGCGGAGCTATGGTAACCGATCAGGGAGTAATCGAATCCGAAGCCCATAAGGTTCTACGCTTCAGAAAAGCTTTAGGCGCAGAAAAAATCAAAATATTCGCCGATGTCCACGTTAAGCACGGCGTGGGGTTAGGAGAGCGCCCAATAGAACTAGAGGCACGTGAGCTTCTAAACCGCTCCCTGGCAGACGCACTAATCGTCACTGGCAAAGCCACAAGTATGGAGGCGGACATAAACGAGATAAGAAGAATCAAAGAAAAAATCCCGCAATCGAAAGTCCTAGCTGGAAGCGGCGTCAACAAGAGCAATCTCAAAAAATACCTCGCCATATGTGACGGGGTGATCGTGGGCACCTACCTCAAGAAAAACGGTGTCACCGAAAACCCGGTAGACTACAACCGCGTTAAGGAATTTGTTACGGCCAGAGATTAGGGGAAACTCTTTTCATGTTTCAGATAATCTTTTAAGTTTTCCGATTTTATAAAATAAAAACTGAATATTCTCCATCTTGGCTTTTTCGAGGAGGTGAGAGGTTTTGATTAGCTTAGATAAGGTTTTCACTCCTATTGAAATCAAGGGTGTGGAAATTCCCAATCGAATAGTTTCCCCCCTACCGATACCGATTTCGGAACCGCAGATGGATCTGTCACAAAAATGGACCTGGAGTACTACGACAGAATCTCAAGAGGCGGTCCGGGGCTAACTATTGTCGGGGCCAGCGCCGTAGCAGAGAATGGACGTGGTTTTCCACAAGTTTTGAACATTTATGATGATCGCTACATCGACGGTTTGAGCAAACTCTTTGCGGTGATAAAGAAAAATGGTTCAATCCCTGCCATACAGCTTTCCCATGCGGGACGCCAGGCTTGGATGCCTAACTTCGAACCAGTAGCTCCCTCCCCCCTTCCTGCTATCCTAAAAAGCATGAGTTCAGGATTGGAGATGGAGCTTGCAAGGCCAAGAGAGCTGACTCGGAACGAGATCGAGGAAATCGAGGACGCATTTGCGGCTGCAGCGCTCAGGGCTAAGAAAGCTGGGGCAGAACTCATAGAGTTTCACGCTTGTCACGGATATCTCATCCACGAATTTCTGTCCCCACTTTCAAATAAGAGGACGGATGATTACGGTGGTAACCTAGAAAACCGAGCCAGATTCATTTTAAACATAATCACAAAAACAAGGGAACGCGTTGGTGAGAATTTCCCTCTGTGCTGCAGGATAAGTGCTGATGGACGCGTTGAAGGTGATCTGACCCTAGAGGAATCAAAAAGGTTAGCTCCAATGCTGGTGGACGCTGGGATTGACGTTCTACACGTTTCTAGTGGAAGGTACGAGAACATCGACTACATCTCCCCGCCGGAGGATCTCGGTGAGTGTGTCAACATTCACCTAGCTGAGGGCATCAAAGAGTGTGTCGACGTTCCAATTATAACTGTTGGTGGAATTTTTGACCTCGAAACCGCCGAGAAAATTCTCCAAGAGGGAAAGGCGGATATGGTGGCGATGGGGCGGGCGCAGATTGCGGATCCCGAAATCGTGAACAAGTCCAAGCAAGGAAACTTCGATTCCATAGTAAAATGCACTAGATGCAATGAGTGCGGGCTGTCACTGTATATGGAACCTGCGATACACTGCTCCGTGAATAAAGACCTACCAAAAATCTCACCTGACACACCCCGGATTAAGGTTTAGCTCAGAAACTACCCGATTCTCAAAACTAGGTCTTATGCAAAGATTCTACTCCTTTTCGTCACTTTTTCCAACCGCTCTTGTACTACCTCCACTCCTATTCCAGGTTTTTGGGGAACCGTCATGGTTCCGTCTCGGTTAAGTTGAAACGGCGGCTCCACTAAATCCTCAGAGTAGTAACGACTGCTGGCTGATATATCATTTGGTAATTTGTAGTTGGGTAGGCTTGCAATCGCCACGTTTATCGCTCTGCCTATTCCCGTTTCAAGCATTCCCCCACACCACACGGGCACGCCGTTTTCTTGGCAGTAATCGTGTATCTTCTTAGCCCTTTGCAGTCCTCCTACCCTCCCCACCTTTATGTTAATTATTCTGCAACTTCCGAGTCTGAGTGCGGCTTGTGCACTGCTAAGATTGGGAATACTCTCATCGAGACAGATGGGCGTTTTCATCTTACTCTGGAGTTCCGCGTGGAATACCAGATCATCATAATCCAGGGGTTGCTCTATCATCAGGAGGTTGTAGTCGTCAAATTTTTGGAGATGGCTAAAATCGTTGATTGTATAAGCGCCATTCGCGTCCACCATAAGACTTATTTCAGGATAGGCTTTCCTTACTTCCTCCACAACTTTGAGGTCCCACTGAGGTTTAATCTTTATTTTTATCCTCCGATACCTCTCCTCCAAGTACTTTTCAATATTTTTCAGAAGTTTCTCTACGGTCTCCTGTATCCCTATGCTCACGCCACTCTCAATTCTATTTTTCACCCCCCCGAGTAGCTTTGATAGGGGAGTTTTCATAGCTTTAGCGTAGGCGTCCATAAACGCCTCGTCGATAGCTGCGTGAGCCATATTATGCCCTCGAATCCGTTTCAGCGATAATGAAAGTTCCTCTGGGCTCTCGAAATCCTTTTTTAAAGCCAATGGAATCATGAACTGTGATAAGACATGCCAT
>Ga0164310_10002177_pt1 | contig 11207 bp, 10 predicted proteins | sample GuaBasSedimGuay1_FD_121795 | JGI IMG/M metagenome (GOLD analysis project Ga0164310, IMG submission 121795) | Subseafloor sediment microbial communities from Guaymas Basin, Gulf of California, Mexico - Guay1, Core 4569-9, 0-3 cm | ecosystem: Environmental > Aquatic > Marine > Hydrothermal vents... | reverse complement strand
GATTTATTACGGGAAATCCACAAGAAGCAAATCGGCGAGAAAGTTGCTCTGATCGCTATCAGAGGAGGATCGAGAAGAAACTTCGAACTTACCCTTGAAAAAACGCCTTAAAGAAAGATATTAAGGCAAACACATGAAATTAAACGCTAAAATTACTTTTTGGCGCCGGAGGTGGGATTTGCACTCGCGGATACTGGAGATATCTCCCGCAAAATTCCCTCTTTTCCTTTCCTCTCTAAGAAGATGAGATGCCTTACTATTGCTACCGCATGGAACAAGCCCAGCTAATTCTCCCTTAATCAAAAATTCAACAAGTTCCCACAATGCCTCCCAGTCAACCTCTCCCTTCTTGTCAAATGGAGTAATATGAGGAACAAATATTCCCTCCAAATTTTTTCGGCATTCTAATAAAGAGAAAGTTAAAGTCAGGGAAATCTTGAACTTAAGTAGTGAAATAAACTGGAATGCTAATTTCAGAGTTAATTTTTTATATTCGGATTCTTCATTTATTCGCTTAAGACGGAAAGTGAGCTTAAAATGAATTCCCAAAAAATCTCAACCGCGATGTTAATTGGTGTTTTACTAATTTTGCCTTTATTTTTGGGGAGCTATGAATTACACATACTCATAATTACTTTCTATTACATAATAGTAGCATGTGGGTGGAACTTGATTGCTGGGTATAGTGGCCAATTCTCATTAGCGCATCATACTTTTGCTGCCCTTGGCGGATACACTTCCGCTTTACTTGCGGTGAATTTTGGAATTCCTCCTTTATTGGGCATTTTTATCGGTGGATTGACAGCTATGACAACAAGCTACGTTATTGGCCGTTTGTGCCTCAAGTTGCGAGCTATTTATTTAGCAATAGCTACTTGGGCTTTTTCTGGTTGCTTTGAATTATTCATAAGAATGCAGTATGAATGGACAAGAGGGGATTTAGGCCTACCTACTCCCCCTTTATTAGTTAGCGCATCTAAGATACCCTACTATTACATAGGATTTTCCATCATGCTAGTATCCGTCCTCATCATGTATAAAATAGTAAACTCAAAAGTAGGTTTGTACATTAGAGCTATTCGAGATGATGAGGAAGCTGCTATGGCAATGGCGGTAGATACCGTTAAGTGGAAGACATTTACATTCAGCTTAGTCGGTTTTTTTGCTGGTATTGCTGGAGCATTTAGAGCCCATTACATTGGCCTCATGAGCCCCGTTACAGCAAGATTTGATGAAATGATAATTATAATCCTGATGGTTATACTTGGAGGGTACGGCACATTTCTAGGACCAATAATTGGAGCGCCATTGGTAAGAGTTCTTCTAGAATACTTGCGAGTATACGGCGAAATCAGAATGATCCTATTTGCTGCACTAGTGATAATAATCTCAAGATTCTTCCGCGGCGGCCTTGTTGGATTATTCAATTTGCTTACCAAATCCTTTGGCAGTCTTCGTTCCAAACCTGAATCTAAAAAAGTTGTCCTAAAACAAATGGATTAGTTTCTTGCCGTTCTGGCAAAAGTAATTTACCTCAAAAATTTTATATTTTAATCACCTTTAATAGTTAGGCTTGATGATTAAAATGCGCATAAAAATTAGAGAAGACGCAATAACGAAAATTCAAGCAATAGCTATCGTTGTGGTTATTATAGTAGCTGTTATAGGTGGAGTATTAGGTTACTTCTACTTGTATCAAAAGCCGCCGGAAGAAGAGGCTCAGCCAATAAAAATAGGAGTTCTTTGTCCATTATCTCCTCCAGGAGCTTATGGGGTAGGCCAATTCATCAAAAGAGGAGCATACATAGCTGCAAAATACATTAACGAGCACGGAGGCGTTTTGAATCGAACTATAGAAATAGTCGTTGAAGATGATGCTGGCACACCTGAGGTAGGAGTTTCAGCAGCTGAAAAGCTTATTACAAAGGATGGAGTAGTAGCTATAACTGGACAGTACCACAGTTCAGTTTGTCTGGCAGTTCAAGATGTCTGTGAACAATATCATGTGCCCTTACTAGTAACGCAAGCGTCAAGCGTAAAAATCACAGAGAAGGGCTTAAATTATACCTTTAGACCGCATGTTATGGATCCGGACAGAGTTAAGTTCTGGTATAAATGGATCAATGAACGTGGTTTTACTAGGGTGGCTATGATAGCTGAAGATACCGACTATGGTCTTGGATTGAAACAATATTGTGAGCTTTGGAAAGATGAATTAGCTCCCGACATAGAACTTAAAATCATTATAGTCCCTATGGCAAGCGTTGACGTCACCCCGCAGCTATTAGAGATAAAAGATTGGAATCCTGACCTACTAATTGATGCGTGTACAGGGGCTACTGCACGTCTCGTGGTTACCCAAGCATATGACATAGGATTAACTCCTGATGTACCAATACTTGGGGCTCATGACTTTCCTCTTGAACCAGGATTCTGGGATTCCGTCGGAGAAAAGGGGGAGGGAATATACTTCATTGGCTACTACCATCCAGAAATGAATCTGACTGATTTTGGTGAAGAAATAAGAAAAATGTACTTTGAAGAATATGGAGAAGCTCCAATATACGCGGCGCTTAACACTGCTGGTAATATATGGATTATTAAGCAAGCAATTGAACAAGCTGGATCAGCTGATCCGGAGGCTATATATCAAGCACTACGGACCGGAACCTTCGTTACATGGAATACAGAAAACGTTAAATTCCCCGAAGAAGAAGGCATCTATTGGCATCACTTTAGAATGCCTATGATCATCTTCCAACTCACCGAAGTTGGACAAACGCTGGACGATGCAAAGATAATCTTCACAGGATAGGGAGGAGACATGGATATATCTCTTATCTCCCAATATTTTTTCCATGCAATAATTATGGGTATAATTTATTGTTTAATGGCTATAGGTATAACATTCATCTATAGCATAATGAAAATGATAAATTGGTCTATGGGCGAATTTTACATGATCGGCAGTTATATTCAGTTTTTTCTCCTCACTTCTGTAATAGGATACGAAAATTGGTTTTTCGGGATTCCTTTGACGATTTTCATAGTTTTCCTAATAGGAATGATTTATTATCGTGTACTGTTAAAGCCCATGTATGTAAGAGGAATCGAAAGGAAGGATGATTACATAACAATAATAACGTTAGCTTCAGTAATTTTGTTCAGAAACATAATGGTAGTTTTCTATGGTCCCTACATTTATTCACCGAAAGATTACTTTCCACCTGTTAACTTCGGAACACTTCCGATAAACGGAAGTAAGCTTGTTGCGGCCATAGGAACAGCGATCATTGTGGGAATTTTCTACTGTGGCATTAAAAAGACATGGATTGGAAGAGCATTCCAAGCTACTGCTCAAAATAGAGTAGGTGTTCAGATAGCAGGAATTAATCCCTATAGAATCGACGAACTTTCCTTTGGAATAGGATGTGCTCTTGCAGCTGCTTCTGGTGCTCTTCTCGCGCCAGTGTTCATGGTTTTTCCAACTAACGGAGCCATAACCACGATTAAGGGATTCACAATAATAATATTGGGTGGATTGGGATCCATTATTGGTAGTGTCATCGGAGCAATGTTGCTTGGCTTCGTGGAAGTTTTTGGATCTGCATTTATAAGTGCCTCCTACAGGGATATCTACGGTTTCATCTTGTTATTACTTGTATTGGCATTTAAACCAAAAGGATTGTTTGGCGAAAGAGAGAGATTGGTTTAGTCAATTAGCCTATCAAAGACTTCCGCATAATCTCTTCTATTGACTTTTTGAAGAAGTCTCTTGGGCCTTCAACTTCATTCTTGCCTAGTTTGATCATATATACATAATCTGATATGTCTATTCCTTTCTCAATATTTTGATCTACCAAAAGAATGGATATTCCACTCTTTTTAAATTCGGTAATCTTTGAATATACTTGATGCTGTAGCTTAGGGGCTAAGCCTGCTGTGGGTTCATCTATCAAAAGTAACCTAGGTTCAATAGAAAACGCTTTAGCTAACTCTAACATTTTTAATTCTCCACCACTTAAAAATGTGGCTTTCATATGCCGCTTCTTTGCCAAATTTGGAAACTCATGATAGACTTCTTTCAACCTTTTTTGAACGAGTTCTTTATCTTTCCTAAAAGTCCACATAGCCATCATGATGTTCTCTTCAACAGTTAATTGCGGGAATATGCTGTTTTCTTGAGGCACATAATAAATTCCCTTTCTTATTAGTGCATAAGGTTTTTCTCCAACTATGGACTCTCCGTCATATACTATTTCTCCCTTTTTAGGAGTCAGAAATCCGAAGATTGTCTTTAAAAGTGTTGATTTTCCCGCACCATTAGGCCCTATCAGGCAAGTAGTCGTCTTCTTTTTAACTTTTAATGATAAATCAGTTAAAATATCTATATCCTTATAGTATCCTACCGTTAAATTGGATACTTCCAATATCATGATTATCTACCTAAATAAGCTTCAATTACCTTCGGATTATTTTTTATTTCTTCAGGTGATCCTTCAGCAATTTTCTTTCCAGCAGCCAGCACAGTTAATTTTTCGCACAGGTTAAACACCGAAGCTATATCATGCGATACAATAATAAATGCTACATTTTCTCGGCGCATCTCCTTGATAACACCAATTATCTTTTGCTTTATTACTTCATGGACACCTGCAAACGGTTCATCTGCAAGAACTAAGTTGGGATTGATCATAAGAGCCCTTGCAAATTCAAGCAATTTTTGTTGTCCCCCGGAGAGATTCGCAGCGTATTCATCTTTTAGGTGATAGAAACCGACAAATTTCAAGAGTTCTTCGGCCCTTTCTAACATTTCTTCTCTGTGACTAAAAACCCCTTTCGCATATGCTGGAACAAGTAAATTTTCTAAAACAGACATCTTTTTGAAAAGTTTAGGGATTTGGAAGGTTCTGCCTATGCCTTTAATCGCAACCTCATTAGGTTTAAGGCCAGTTAAACGTTCACCATTTAAGTAAATTTCGCCGTCATCTGGAATGTAAAAACCATTAATAACGTTCAATAAAGTAGTTTTTCCCGAACCGTTTGGTCCTATTAGACCTCTGACCTCACCTTTATCAACGTCAACAGACACGGAATCTACCGCGACGAGCCCCCCAAATCTTTTTGTGATGTTCTTTACCTCCAGCAATGCCATATGGCATCACAAGCCTCTTTCTTAATTAATATAGTAGATCCCAAGCCATAAGGTTTACCTTAAAGTAAAGTATCATGAACGCCTCAGCCGTACTCCTTTTCCAAGTTTTTGTGCCTGTTGGTATACATAGTAGGCCGCTGCAGCATCTTCCACGCCCATGCCAATGGAGATAAACAAGTTAGTCTCATCGTTTGTTTCTCTACCTGGTTTATGTCCAGCTACTATTTCTGGCAGCTCAGCATAAATATCTTCCCGTTTAATTGAACCAGCTTCGAATAGCATTTTTAATTCTCTACATCGGTTAATGGCATATTCCCACCAATCGACAACAACCTTATCGGCATTCATAATTATTTCCGGGTCTATCTCTTGATATGAACCCACCTTAGCAATGAACATTCCCGGTCTAATCCATTCCTTTTTAACTAAGGGTTCATTTGCGGTAGTCGCGGTTACTACGATATCGGCGTCCTTTACGGCTTCGAGAGGAGATTCAGCTTGTTTAATTGGTATGCCTAGCATTTCCTCCATTTCTATACTAAATCGTCGCCGTGCCTCTTCGAAAGCATCGCTAATCCTCACTTCTTCTAACTTGAATAACTCATTTAATGTCATTAAATGACTTCTTCCTTGGACTCCGGCTCCGATTATGCCTAAAATATGCGAATTTTTCCTAGCTAAATACTCTGCGGCAATTGCTGTTGTAGCAGCTGTTCTGAGGGCAGTAATCCATTTTCCATCTATTACCGCGATATGTCTCCCATTTTTGGGCTCAGTAAGTATTATTATTGCATCTACTGTTGGTAACCCAAAGTTCCTCGGGTTATTAGGGTAATGGCTAAAAACTTTCGTGGCGACTACGTCCATGGATTCAATATAAGCAATCATCGGTTTAACGAATCCATTATACTTTTCAACATTAAGATAGATTTTTTCGGGTTGAACGGCTCTTCCTAGACCTAATGCCTTTATTCCCTCTTTAACCACTTCTATGGCATCTTTTGCGTTGAAACAAGCTTTTACATCGCTGTCAGACAGATATAAAATCTCCTCATGTTCATTTCGCATTTTTTCACCTACTTTTAACTATATAGACCGCTTAATAATTTTTAAATATTGTTGAGGGAATAAATACCCCTCTACAGGTGAAGAAAATGCGTGTAGAAACAATCTTTACATTTAGCGGTCCAAGCCTAATAAAGTTCGGTAGAGGCGCTATTAACGAGATTGGCTACGAAGTGAGGCGATTAGGCGGACATAAACCATTAATAGTCACAGATAGAGGAATTAAAGAGGCGAAGATACTTGACAAGGTTAAGGGGATTTTAGAAACAGCTGGTTTTGAAGTTGAGTACTGGGATCAAGTTGAGCCGGAACCTTCTCTGAAAAACTATGAACAATGCTACGAATTTGCACGAGGAAAAGATTTTGATGTAGTAATAGGAATCGGCGGTGGGAGTTCAATCGATGTAGGAAAAACTATAAGAATGTTACTAAAGCATGGTGGCGAAGTCCTAGATTACATCGCTAAACCCATCGGTCAAGGAAAAAAGTTTTCAGGTCCAGGGCTTCCCTATATCGCAGTGCCTACAACGGCTGGAACAGGAAGTGAAAACACTCCAGCTTCAGTTGTTAAGCTTCCAGAAGAAAAATTAAGGGTAGGAATACGAAGTAGATACATGCGGCCGGAAGTAGCCTTGGTAGATCCCCTGCTCACGGTAACCCTGCCTCCGTCAGTAACCGCTTCTACTGGTTTAGATGCCCTATCTCATGCAATCGAAGTTTATACATGTAAAAGATACAACCACCGTGCTAAACTGGCAAGTCCAGAAGAAAGACCAATTTATATAGGTTCAACCCCGATAACGGATATTTTGTCTTCCTATTCGATTGAACTGATCGGCAGATATCTGATTAGAGCAGCTAATAATGGCTATGACCTTGAAGCCAGAGAGGGAATGAGCCTTGCCAGCCTATTGGCTGGTCTTGCGGTTTCGAATGCAGGCGTAGCACTTGCACACGCCATAGCATCTCCACTGGGAGGAATGGTTAAAGCACCACATGGCAGAACCGTTTCAGCGGTACTACCCTACGTAATGGCATACAACGAACCTGTAATTCCCGAGCGCTATGCTCATATAGCAAAGTTGCTCGGGGCTTCAAATGGTGAAAGTGCCGCAGAAATTGTTTTGAAGTTAATAAAGGACCTAGGTCTTCCAAGTAGTTTAGCAGAGTTAGGCATTAAAGAAGATCAGCTACAACAGTTGGCGGAAGCAACCATAAAGAGTCACGAATTTCTGTCAAATAATCCGAGAAGAGTAACTTTCGATGCGTTAATTAACTTACTGAAGAAGGCTTATTATGGAGAAATATAAAAGGTTTGAAGGCGTTAAGAAATGAAAGCATCTAGAGTAATTCTGGAAATGTTAAAGGAATATGACGTTAAACATGTTTTTGGACTGCCAGGAGAGACCACGATTCCGTTGTATATCGAGTGGAAGGATTTTCCAGAGATTAAGCATGTTTTAGCAAGAGATGAAAGAAGTGCCTCTTTTATGGCTGACGCCTATGCAAGATCTAGTTTTAAGCCGGGCATATGTGAAGGCCCAAGTGTTGGCTCAACTCACTTGATCCCGGGCGTAGCCGAGGCATATAAAGCATCGGTTCCGATGATAGTATTCACTACAGATATTCCACTTTACTTTGAAAAAAGAAATATGCTCACTGGACTAGACCAGACAGCGCTTTACGCAGGAATTACGAAAGAAACGATAACTATAACGAAGGGTCATGAAATTCCTTATATTATTAGAAGAGCATTCAGATTAGCAACGACCGGAAGACCCGGGCCAGTACATATCAGAATACCAATGGATGTTTTTAAGCATGAAGTCGAAAATCCGAGGATTTACGCTCAAAAAAGCTTTGTGAAGTATCCCGGGCACAGACCAGCAGCGGAGATAGAAAAAGTAAAAGAAGCGGTTAAATTACTTGTCAATGCACAGAGCCCCGTCATTATTTGCGGCCAAGGAGTACTTTACTCTCAGGCATGGGAGGAAGTTACAAAGCTGGCCGAACTTCTTGGCATACCAGTAGGGACAACTATGACGGGAAAGGGAAGTATAGCTGAAACGCATCCTCTATCAATCGGAGTTATTGGAAGCCGCGGAGGGACCTCCTTCTCAAATAAAATAGTGAGGGAAGCAGACTTAATATTCTATATTGGTTGCAATACAGATTCTGCGGGTACAGCAAAGTGGAGCCTCCCAGCCGAGGATGCCAACATCAAAATGATTCACTTAGATATTAGTGAAGCAGAAGTTGGTAATGTCTACCGTACAAACGTTGAATTAATTGGTGACGTAAAAGCTACTCTGAATCAGATGATAGATATCATTACAAGTAATATAGAAAATAAAAGATATGATGAAATGCCTAGAATAAAACACATTTTGGAAACTTACAAGGAATACAATGATTATCTAGAAAAAGTAGCTCAATCTGATGAGAAACCTGTTCATCCTCTACGGTTCATAAAGGAACTTTCTAGAATGATCCCTGAAGAGCACATAATAGTTGCTGATGCTGGAGTAGGAGCCATTTACACTTCTGCATTTTACAAGGTTAAAAAAGCAGGAAGAAGCGTCATATTCAATTACTCTCTCGGAGCATTAGGATACGCCATTCCAGCATCAGTCGGTTGCTACTACGCAAGACCCAACAGCTGTATTGTTGCTCTCACAGGAGACGGAAGCTTTGGGTTTGCCGCCGGCGAATTTGAGACGATAAGTAGAATATGGGGCAACATAAAAATTATATTGTTTAACAATAGATGTTACGGGTGGATTAAGGCGAGCATCGAGTTTTCACATGGGCCGCAATACATTGATTTCTCAACAACCTTCAAAGAAATTGATTATCAGAAAATTGCTGAGGGATTTGGTCTGAAATCATTCAAGATTGAAGGCCCTGAAGATTTACATGAAACTCTTCATGCAGCATTCAATACCAAAGAACCAGCATTCATTGAGGTTGTGGCGAAGCCGGAAAATGAACTCGTTCCACCTGTTCCCTCATGGGTTGAAAAAGCAAGGAATATAGGCAAAAAATACGTATACTAGCTTCTTATCGCTTGCAATAAATTAAGAGGAAGAATAATAATATGGGATTAATAAAAGGCGGCCGTCCTTATTACGGAGAGTCTATAGGAATACTCATTTTAGACACAAGATTTCCAAGGATCCCGGGAGACATAGGAAATGCAACAACGTTCAATTTTCCCGTAAGGTTAAAAGTCGTCAAGGGGGCCTCAGTTAATAGGGTGGTAAGGCAAGGCGATCCGTCTTTAATTGAGCCATTTATCAAGGCAGCTCGTGAACTTGAAAATGAGGGAGTCAGAGCAATCACCACAAGTTGCGGTTTCCTCGTGTTATTCCAAGATCAACTGGCAAAAGCCGTGAATATCCCAGTCTTTACATCTAACCTGCTTATGATACCGTTAGTTTATAAGTTAACCGGAAGAAGGGTTGGAATAATCACAGCGTGTTCTGAAACTTTAACTGAAAAACACCTAAAAGCAGCTAATGTGGATGAGAGCATTCCCATAGCAATAGCTGGACTGGAAAATCAGCAAGAATTCAAAAGAGTAATACTGGAAAATTCCGACAGTATGGACCCGGACAAAATAGAGAAAGAAGTAGTTGAAGTAGCCACCAGACTAGTTGAAAAATATCCAGATATAGGCTCGATTTTACTTGAATGCCACAATTTAGCCCCGTATTCGGCGGCCGTTCAAGAAGCGACAAATCTGCCAGTCTTTGACATAGTATCATTTGCAAATTTCGTCCATGATTCAGTGGTGAAAAGAAAAACGTTTACGGGCTTCTTGTAAGGGGATAAATTAAATTAAAGTTGTAGATAATATCCTAGAGCTTATAGGTAAGACACCTATACTCGTTTACTCAGAGTTACCAAGGGGATAAGAGCAAATGTGCTTTTAAAACTCGAATATCTCGATCCCAGCGGGAGCTATAAAGATCGAATAGCACTTTGTATGATAGAGGGCGCTGAGAAAAGAGGATTACTTAAGCCCGGATACTATTGTTGAGTCAAGTTCCGGAAATACCGCTATAGCTTTGGCGATAGTAGGTGCTGTAAAAGGCTATAAAGTGAAAAATTTTTGAAAACATGTGATGGCGGACTCTGCATTTTTCCAAAAAAATGGGTAAGGAGGAAGGCCGAGCTCTCCCCCGAATTTTTCGGGACTTTTTCCTGCAAATGCTGATTTTAATAGTTTTCTGTTAATAATTTTTCAATTAAGCGTTTCTTCCACGCCTCAACTTTGTCAAGATTTCTTCGTAGTTCGTGTTGCATTTCGGTGTTTGACAAGTATTCTTTGAACATGTCTGGAGGCTGGCTTTGAATACGTCTTAGAAAGAAACGGGCTTGCTTATTTCCGGAAAAGGAAGTGAGCGGTCGGGTGTTGCGCCGTGGAGCCGGGGGGTGGGATTTGCATTTAATGAGAGCTGGATATCTCCAGCAAATCCCCTCTTTTTTGTTTACGCATTTTTCTTGGTTCTTTTGGGGTTTCTGTTGTTTTTGTGTATATTTTATGGTATGTGTTAGCTTTCAGAAAACGTTATATGTTGTTATTTTGGTTATACAATTATGTGGTGATGTGGTTGAGTAGGTATGTGACTATTTCGGTTCCGGATGATGTTAAGAGGTTGCTTGAAAAGGCTAAGGGTAGGGAGGATTGGGGGAGTTTTTTGCTTAGGCTTTATTTTGAGGCTAGGAGCTTGAAGGGTAAGAGGGCGTTTGATGAGTTGACGAGCATCCTTACGGAGGAAGATTTGAAGGCTATTGTTGAGTCGAGTAGGGAGTTTAGGGAGAGGTTTCGATTTAGATGATATTACTTGATACAGATGTTGTTATAGAGATGCTCCGGAAAAGGAGATATGAGGCTGGGGCGATCTCAATTATAACTTTAATTGAAGTTTTGAGGGGATTGAGGGCTGAGAAGCGGGGGAAGGTTAAGGAATTGCTAGAAGAG
>Ga0164310_10002175_pt1 | contig 11209 bp, 11 predicted proteins | sample GuaBasSedimGuay1_FD_121795 | JGI IMG/M metagenome (GOLD analysis project Ga0164310, IMG submission 121795) | Subseafloor sediment microbial communities from Guaymas Basin, Gulf of California, Mexico - Guay1, Core 4569-9, 0-3 cm | ecosystem: Environmental > Aquatic > Marine > Hydrothermal vents... | reverse complement strand
GTCTCCTCTACTGAGACATCGCTTTTATATCTCGGCTTAGGAAGCTTTATGGTTCCCATGGTTGACGTAGTAACCTTCTTTTCCCCCTGATTAAGCTTAGCCCCACTGAATAATGCTAGGAATACTGATAGACACGCGGCCGCCGCGGAGGCCAGTCCGATAAATAGAAACCGCCTCCTCTTTAACGGCATTTAACCTCTACATCTAGATGTCTACCTTGGAGTTCTATAAGTCTTGTAAGCCATTTTGTTGATTCTGGGCTTGAAAAAGGGAATAGTTTAAGGATGCTGTTCAAGTTATCTTGGCGAAGGACATGGAGGTCATCGGGGAAGGAGACAAGGTCCTATTTATCACGTCTAAGGGGAAAAAATATCTACTTGAAATTAGGAGGGGGAAACGATTTCACAGTAGCGAGGGCTATATAGATCTAGATCAAGTCATCGGAATGCCCTATGGCTCTAGAATTAAAACCAACACGGGCTCAACGTGGGTGGCCGCCCGCCCACTAATCCTCGACCGCGTGCTGAACTTCCCCAGAATAACGCAAATAGTATACCCAAAAGACCTTGGATACATAGTATTGATGAGCGGTGTCAGATGCGGAAGCAGGGTGGTTGAAGGTGGAACCGGGGCAGCGGTCCTGACAACGATCCTCGCATATTATGTCGCCCCCACCGGAAAAGTGTACAGCTACGACGTTGAGGAAGGTCATCTTAAAAATGCCGAAAAACGGTTAGAAAAAGTGGGATTAAGAGAGTTCGTCGAATTGAAGCACGGAGACTTGACTAAACAAATAGAGGAAAGAGATGTTGACGCCGTAATCTTAGATATACCGACTCCATGGCTCGCGGTCGCAAACGCGAAACAGGCGTTAAAAGACGGCGGGATGCTCGTCTCGATAAGTCCCACAATTGAGCAGGTGATCGAGACCGTGGAAGCGCTGAGAGCAGAGGGTTTCGCAGATATAACGACTGTTGAAATTTTGTTGAGGACTTTACGGGTCAAAAGGGGGATGACGCGGCCTGAACACTTGATGCACGCACATACGGCGTATATAACGACGGCGAGGAAAGCCTATAAAGAAGGAGAATTATCGTGACAATTACCCTTAAAGCGAGGAAGTTAACTGGTGAATGCAAGATGAAGCGGTTGAACGAAATAATAATGATCGCCATACTAATACTCGCCGCCTGTACCCCGGTAATTTACGCAAATCTAGTGAAGCTTTCGGACTGGATATACGGACTAACAATCGCCTGGATAATCCTCGCCGCGGTGTATATCTCGTTCATAACATTAAAATGGAAATAGTGTTATGCAGATAAAAACAGAAGTTAACCCCGTTCTCCTTTTAACCTTCTAACTAGATCTGCAATTGCTGTTGCCGCTTCTTCAGCGTGTTGATAAGGATATTTTTGCGGTTCGAGGTATTTCAAATGCAGGAAATAGCAGCATACGTGGTTCGCGGCTGCTATGGCGAGTTCCTTTCCAACGGTTTGATGTTCTTGGACCTCTTCTGCTTCCTCTATCTCCCGGACCCTCCTTTGTCCGGTCTCGGCCTTTAAATCCTTCATCCTCCTTTGTAAGATGTCCTCAGGTCTAAACTCTAGTACAACTATTGCGTCGGGTTCTAAGGCTTCAACAACTTTAGATGGGAGACCTGGATAGTATCCGAATGGCGTCTTAATGGCGGCGTGAGTATCTATTATCAGATCTCCTTCGAGTTTGGCTATCTCTTTTGCGGCTTTTTCTTGGAGAGCTTTGTAATCGGTTGGCTTAATTTTCCTCCTCATCTCATCTCTATCGGAGATGCCCAAGGATTTCTTCGCCTCCTCAAACATATAGTCGCCAAAGTTTACCACTTTCAACGTAGGAATCTTCTCAACAAGCTTCTTCAATATCGTCGATTTCCCGGCGCCGGGTACAGCTACAACTACTACCCTAACCATGGTATTTCTAATCGAGTTCTATGACATAAAGATTAGTTGGGGTTAGAGTTGCATCTGACGCTCTATTTTCTGTTTCGCTGCTTGATATTCTTCTTCGGTCAGCTCTCCAATTCTGTATCTCAGCTCGATCTTATCGAGTTCTTTCTTCAACTTTCTATGAAGCTCCAACAATCCTTTAAGCGATTCAAGGGTTTCATCTAAATCTTCTATTATCATCTCGACATCTTCCTGGCTCAGTCCAAGAGATTTACCTCGTTCGGCGATTTCATCTTTAAACTTTCTCAGTTTTTCTTCGTAATCGGGAATGTCTGCCAGTTTGACATTGAAAGCATTATACAACATGTTTAATTTGGGTTTGATCTTTGATAGTTCCCTGTCTATGGCTAGCTTGTCGGTGATGTATTGTCTATCAGATATTTCGCCGACTTCGTGTCTGACCTTTAACTGCTCAAGTCTCGTGGTCAATTCGCTCATTTTCTGTTCAAGCGATCTTATGAGCTCCATACGCTTGGCATTTATCGATTGAATTCTGGAACGATATTCCCTGTAGATCTCGGTGAAAACTTCAGCTGCGGCCTCTCCGTTTAGGAAAAGTTCAATTAACTTATGTCTCCAATTATAGAAATTGGCTAATTGTTCTACTATCCTCCGCTCTTCCGATATTTCTTGAGGTGGAATTTTCTCCATAATCTCCTCCACGTCTTCACCTTTGTGCTCATTAAGTGGTTCTGAACTTTCTTTCACCTCTCTTACCTCCCCCAAATCTATAGGTTTACCACAAAACTTACAGAATGGCGCCTTGTTTGTTTCTCTGCCACAATGCGGGCAGATTATTTTCTCCTCCCACATCGCTGAGCCGTTAACTAGAGTTCATTCTCTCTATAATAAGAATTTCCCGTTTCTTTTGTTTCCTAACTCTCGTGAAGTACTTTCGGGGTCTCAGAGTAATACTCCGAGGTTCGCGCAGCCGACGCCGACAAACTATTAAATATATGTCCCGCTAAGCATTTTCCTAATAGAGGGGTTGGGAGAGAATTGGGGTCTAACGAACTTTCACTGGCGCCAATTCACAGGTTAATTAAGAAAGCAGGCGCAGCTAGAGCCAGCGAGGATGCAGCAGAAGAGCTCAGGAGAATCTTGGAAGAGCTCGGAACCGCGATCGCTAAAGAAGCATTAAGCTTGGCTCAATATGCTGGTAGGAGGACCGTTAGGAGGGAGGATATAGAGCGGGCGGCCAGAACCCTCCTACGAGGCTACTATTCTTCACAGTAACGGGGAAAGAGTGCCGACTGCCGTACAATATGAAGATCATTTACTAAGGTTTATATTTGGCTCAATGGATGATGATTTCGGTCTAATTATAAGGGTAGTCGAGAGGAGGTGTTAAGAAAAATGGCTGGTCGAGTCCCACAAGCCGGTCAACCGGTATTGATCCTTAAGGAGGGAACTTCTAGAACGAGGGGTAGAACTGCTCAAAGAAACAACATCGCGGCTGCGAAGATAATCGCTGAGATGGTGAAGACGACGCTTGGACCAAAGGGAATGGATAAGATTTTAGTGGACAGTATAGGTGACGTCATCGTAACAAATGATGGTGCAACCATTCTAGACAAGATGGACGTCGAGCATCCAGCGGCTAAAATGTTAATCGAGGTCGCAAAAGCACAAGACACAAGCGTCGGAGATGGAACGACGACGGTCGTGATTCTAACGGGAGAACTCCTCAAACGCGCGGAAGATCTGATAGAGCAGAAGATCCATCCGAGCACAGTCATAACTGGATACAGGAGGGCGCTCGATATAGCGCTACAAACCTTGAGTAAGATAGCTAAACCAATTAAACTCGATGATAAGGCAACGCTGAAGAAGATAGTTAACACATCCCTCGGGAGTAAGTCCCTCGGATTCGCGACGGATCACATAGCTGATCTCGCGATAAACGCTGTCCTAAACGTCATCGAGGAGAGAGATGGGAAACCATATGCGGATAAGGATCATATCCAGATAATCAAGAAGGTGGGTAAGAGTCTTCTAGAAAGCGAGTTGATCAACGGCGTTATAATCGATAAAGAAGTGGTCCATCCGGCGATGCCGAAGCGCGTTGTAAACGCCAAGATAGCGTTGATAAATGCCCCATTTGAGATAGAGAAAACCGAGTTTAGCGCCGAGATCCGAATCCGAGATCCGCTTAAGATCAAAGAATTCCTCGATGAGGAAACTACGATCCTGAAAGAGATGGTAGATAAAGTGGTGAAGGTAGGCGCTAACGTCGTGTTCTGCCAGAAAGGAATAGATGATATCGCTCAATTCTTCCTAGCAAAGGCGGGTATACTCGCCGTTAGGAGGGTTAAATCGTCTGATATGGAGAAGCTGGCGAAAGCGACAGGTGGCAGGATCGTCACGAATTTCGAGGACCTAAGTGAGAAAGACTTAGGATCAGCCGGGTTAGTAGAGGAAAAGAAGGTCGGAGAAGACAAAATGGTATTCGTCCGCGAGTGCAAGAACCCGAAAGCCGTCTCCATACTAATCAGAGCCGGACTAGAGAGGCAGCTCGACGAAGCAGAGCGCGCGCTTAATGACGCGATAATGAACTTGATATCGCTAATCCGAGACCTGAAATACGTCCCTGGAGGCGGAGCCACTGAAATGGCGCTAGCAAGCATGATCAGAAAGGAGGCGCCTAAGTACCCGGGAAGGGAGCAGCTTGCAATGATTGCTTTTGCGGAGAGCCTGGAGATGATCCCGAGAACTCTCGCCGAGAACGCCGGATTGGAGCCCGTTGAGATATTGACCGAACTGAGGACGAAGCATGAGAAGGGTGACCACGGATACGGTGTAGAGGTGATCTCAGGTAAAGTCCAGAACATGTTCGACGCCGGTATAATCGAGCCGATCAAGGTTAAGGAGCAGATTCTGAAGAGCGCCTTTGAGGCATCGGCGATGATACTAAGAATTGACGACGTGATCGCCGCCACTAGGAGGACCACCGAGGAGAAACCTCCTAAATCCTGATCTGAGTAAGAACCCCCCCGCTCCCATTTTTTCTTAAAAATCGGCCTCACATTCTTATCATTATTATTAAATATTATTAAAATAAATACTTGTAAAGGAAGAGTTAGTACTGGGTCTAGTCATGGTGACCTCCATCGGCGACAGGCTCAGGAAAGCCTTGCACAACCTTGGGTTAACCGATTATGAGATGCGCGTTTATATAACGCTCTTAGAGCGAGGAAACATGACCGCCAACCAGATTAGTGAAGCCGCCGGCGTCCCATACTCCAAGATATACGAAGTCCTCGAGAGCCTAGAAAGTAAGGGTTGGATTGGAAGCGAAGGTGGACGTCCCGCGAAATTTTATCCACGTAGCCCCATTACAGCTCTAGAAGTGAATAGGATGAGGATTGAGAGGAGGTTAAAGACCTATGAAAATATCGTGATCTCGGAGTTATTACCACTCTATGAAAGCGGGGGTCTGAGAGAAAGACATGACGTATGGATTTTAAGGGGTGAGCTCAACGTCCTATCAAAATTAAAAGACCTCCTCTCAAACTGTGATTTAGAACTTCAAATAGCAACTCCTTGGATAAATAAGCAGTTAGCCAATATACTGCTCCCCACGCTTACCATGATCAGGGCCAAAGGAGGATCCGCCCAGATTATGCTATCAAGTTCCTGTAGTAAGAGTATCGCGAAGAGACTAGGTGAATACGCCGAGGTACGGTTTAGGGATCAGCTTTTCGGGGGAGGGATCATCGCGGATTCCAGAGAAGCTATAATAATTTTGAGAGGCGAGAAGAAGAAGCCGACGCTTGCGATTTGGTCAGATCATATAGGACTGGCAAAGATAGCGAAAATATATTTTGAGTATCTGTGGAAAGATGCCGAACGCTTAAAAGACGGATGATGAAAAATGTTCGAGAAGGCTCTCGGGAGAGATCTCAGCCATGCGTAGAATTAGGAAGAGAGGTCCTGGCTTAATAGCTTTAATCTTGGTAGCGATCATCATCACCGCAGCGATCGCTATTTGGCAGACAATTCAGTTCACTTTGAATATTTGGGAATTTGGAGATCTGTTTATCAGACCTTTTTATTACTCGATCCTCGGGGGATTAATTCTATCAATAATAGCCTTCTTTAGATTTGATTTTATCAATAGGCGATCTCTTACCTTTTGGTTTCTAAGTTTTATCACGAGGTTTTATCGCAGAGCAGGAGACATCGAGTTAAGGGATCTAGATTTTTCGGCTTATAAACTCAGCAAGAGCAGATTTTTGGCATGGCAGATAACTAAGACGCTGATAGGGACTTTTCTCTTTGCAAATAGCCTCTTCGGGATGGCTTTGGCCGCCGCTCTAAGCGGAGTTGATTTAGGGATACAGAACTTGGGTTCAATATTCCTGCTTCCATTTCTACCGATCTCTGCTTCAGATATCTCTCCGGCCTTAAGCGTGATCTCGGCCTCGCCAGCTCTAATACTCCTGATTCCGCCGATATTATCGGCTATAGGAATCAGGTTAACAATTCTAGTTGCATTAACAATTCTGGTTAAAGCCGCTTTATCCTCGGTAGCGGACTTCCTTAGGACGGGTTTCTTCAGGATACCGGTAGACGTAATTGAGGTATTGATCGCGTTGGCCGCTGCTTGGATAGGTTTTACGCTGTTTTTCACGAGTTACATAGACTATAACACGAAGATCTACATAATCGGCGCATTCATTTTATCCGCCGTATCCTTGCTCTTCGTCTATTTAGATAAGCGGAAGCCGGGATTTTTATACGCATTTAAGATAAAATTTGGGGCACTAATCCTAATCTTACTCATGATTTTCACGGTCGCAACGGTTCAAAACAGCATAGCTGATGCTAGGAAAATAGAATGGCTAGGCCCATATGTCAAGCAGGAAATAATTGTTAACCGATATCTCGCCGACATATCCGATGTTAAAGTTGTGCCATATAACTTCACGGGAGAAGCGGCTTCGGCGAAGATAGACATCAACGCGCTTAGAGAGGGGCTCTCAATTGTTAGGCTCTGGGATTGGGATGCGGCTTTCACGAAGCTTAAACCGGAGATAGGGCTCATACCCTACGTAGATTTCGAAGACTCTGACGTCATCAGGTTCGGTAATAGAGTTTACTGGAGTGCATCGATGAAACCGATTCTCCCCCATGGAATTCCCCTCGGTAATCTCTGGTATAATGAGCACCTAGTCTACACCCACGTCCCTGACGGATTTCTCCTCCTCGACGCCAATAACGGGACCATAGTTGATACCTCCACGTTCTTCAAGCAGAGGAGGATCTATTATGGGGAAGGCGGTCTCCTAGAATCCACGTGGGCTGCTATAATATTAGATAAGGAAAAGAGTGATGAAATCACCGGAACACGATATAGTGGCCGAGGAGGTGTCGTGGTTGGCCCGCCGATGACCTGGCTATATGACGTCACATTCCTCCTATCCTATCCAGATAAGGAGGTCAGGCTCCTCAGATATAGAGATGTATACGACAGGCTCGACCTCTTACTCCCTTACTTCAACTACAAGTGGAATGGAGAATACGTTGATATGTTCCCGGTCACCGATGGGGAAAATACGTATTGGCTCATCCCACTTATAATTAAATTACCCGCCGGAGATGTCCCGTGGAGTAAGGACCACGATTTCCTGAGATTCATAGGGTACGCGCTCGTAGACATCTATAATGGGGATTTAAAGCTGATTATAGTCGGGGATGATTTTGTAAGCTCTCTCATAAGGCAGATCTATAAGGACATACTTATCGAGGAATTCCCGGATTGGCTTAAAAACCAGAGCAGGTTTCCAGCAGAAGCATTCGAATATCAAGTTGAGATGTTTAACTACTATCACATCGATGACCCGGCGACCTTCATTCAGGCTAGAGAGTTCTACGAAATCCCTGAAGGTGTTTCAACATACTTCATAATCGCCAGATATCCGGGCTTTAAGAAGCCAGAGTTCCTCGGAGTCCTTTCACTTCAGCTTAAAGGCTCGATGGGCAGAAACTTGGCCGGATTCATGGTTGTTCGAAACGATTACCCACATTTAGGTGAGAAAATATTCTACAGAGTTCCGATAAAGTCCGAGATAAAATTACTTGGCCCCTCAGCCGCGAGAGAGGCATTAGAGCGATTCGCCGAATTCCGGAAGCTCAGGACCCTGCTCGAAAATCCAAGGATCGGCGACATCCTCCTCTACTATATCGGGGACAGGCTCGTTTACATAATCCCGGTTTATACGTCGCCTGCTGGAGGCGTTGTCGCCCAGTTGGGGACGATCGCGACCGTCGGGGCAGAGTTCACCGGGAAATATTATATAGGGCTTGGGGAGACCTTGGAGCAATCATTTTCCTCATTTATAGCGAGTCTAGGCCAGGAGCTGATCCCCGAAGAGATTGACGTCTACAATTTAACAATTCAGATCTTAAAGGAGCTGGGTCTTAAGCTCACATATCCGGAAAAGCTGTCACCCCACCTCGTGTTTAAGGAGGGGGAAATATCCTTCAGAAACATAGCCGAGTTCAGGGCTTTCATAAAATCCTTTGCCGAGGATTGGGTCCTCAAAAAGGGCTTAAAGAGGGTCTTGATATGGGTTGAGGACGATAAGATTAATGTGGGCTCCATGTTCTCCGAGGACGGCGTCGTAGAGCTACATTATATCACGATTAAACGAGGCTAAGCTTAAAGCTAAATCCAGATCGCTAAAACATGGGGAAGTGCCGTTTGGAGGAAAGGAGGCCGAACATAGTCCTCGGAGGCCTGTTGGTGCTGCTGATTCTCCTCGCATTTTCCCTGTTAATCCGGTTAGAGCGCGGTCTCCTGGGGTTAATCTTAAGCGTGATAGTGGTAATTATCGGCTTCTACTGGTTTAAGGAGATCAAGAAGGCCGTAAAATCTGGGAGACCGATGAAAGAATACCCCCTCGAAATCAGCGAAGAAGATGACGTGATCAGCCTAACGGCTCAAGTCCCGGGGCCGGAAGACGCCGTCTCCTTCGAGGTTTCAGGGAAAAAATTGCTGGTCAGGGGAGGGATGGGGTTCAAAAGGGTTATAAAGCTACCATGTCGGGTCAGGGTCTTAAGCAGCTCTTACATTAACGGGATACTCCATATCAAGCTGGTTAAGGAGGATGTCCTCAAAAAGAGGGAGCGAGAGCAGAGCTATTAAATTCTATCCAATAAAGCCGCAAACAATAATGGGACGATTATAGTGGCATCTCCGTAAACCGTTACTTTCATGGCATCGGGCTTAACCTTGCTCCAGGATATGGCTTCCCTTACCGGGGCGCCGCTCAGGCTTCCATCATATTCACACGCAGTCGTCACGTATATTGCGTAATCTAGCCCTTCCTTGAATTGATTCCACCATAATGTGTGATGTTTTGAGATCCCTCCCCCTATCATGAGGGCGCCGGTCTTCTTTGCCTCAAAGACTATATCCGCGAGGTCGCTTGCATCTTTGAAGAGATTAAGCCTGAAGTCTCGCTTCTTCTGCTGAAAGATCCAGAGTTGAGTTCCTACGGCGCCGTCCATAATCCCTGGCACGAAGATTTTAACCCCTTTTTTCGCAGCCCAATATAGGATGCTGTGTTCATCTTTTAATTTCTCTCCTATGAGTTTGCATATCTCGTGGCTTCCGAGTTCCCTGATTCCCTCTTCATATACTTCTTCAAGTAATTCCTGCATAAACTTCTCTATCGTTGGACCGTAGGCATCGAGTGGGACTATGACGCTCCCGATGCGGTGATAACCTTCTTCCCGAAGCTTTGCATCATCCATTCCGAAGTCGCCGACATAATAGTTCCCAAGTGCTCTCGCTATATCGTGATCCAAGGTTCCACAAGTAGTTATTATGACATGGAAGATGCCGCGCTTGATGATCTCAGCGATTATCCCTCTGAGTCCTGTCGAGATCGGAGCGGCTACGAAAGAGAGGAAGCGCGTGCACTCTTGATCTCTTACCATGGTTTCTAAGATTCTAAAAGCAGATCCCAGATATTTTGCTGCGAATCCGCCTGAGTCCTCGAATTGATCCAGTAATTCTGAGATCTTCATCCCTGGCCGGATCTCGATGTCCCTAACCGGTCGCATCATTGGGAATTATGAATTCCTATATTTATTGACTGGGGTTCTTGAGGCCCCTTAGTCTTTCAACGATCTCCTCGACGCCTCGGAGGCGGCAAAGCACGAAGCAGAGGTCTTCAAGTTTCGCAAGTTCTATTGCGAGGGGATCCACGTGATCTCTATCTGGAGGGCCGTGGATAGCTATCATCTTCGGTTTGATGGGATAAAGCCTGGCGGCTACTATTGGAGATCTCCCCCTCGTTACGCCGGTGAATATCACCGCCCTCATCGGATTCTTCCCAAGGAGGTATAGGAAGTCGAGGGCGTCGAGTGATTTAATGGCCTTTATGCTATCTATTATCGTGTACCCATAAATTGGGATTTCAAGCCACTTCTTACCAGCGAGGACCTCGCCTTCGATTGCCTCAACCACTTCCTCGATCGTCTTCGGAGAGTCATACTCATCCATATCTATGACCGCCACGCTCAGGTTTCTATGAAATACCGCATATCTCTTAACGTGGACTCCGCCTTTTCTCACATCCGCATCCAATAAAGCTTGGACAAATCTCCTCACAAAATGCGTTCCCGGAGAACGTCTCCTATTATTTTCGTAATCGCTTAAAACAGAGGGGGAGATCCCCATCAGCCTCGCAACCTCGCTTTGGGTAAGTTCGAAGAGATTTCTCCATTTTCTCATGGTTTTCCCAGGAGATGGGGATAGGATTATTTCGCCGGCGATCCTATTCATCAATTCCTCCTTGGAACTCTCAGCCATTTGGCAACCTAAATAATATATTTGTCAAGCTTTTTGAGTATTTCTCGGGGATCTGCTTATATTAGGGTTTGAGTCTATCCCTTGTGACGAACTGATGGCGTCAAAAAAGGTGTGGGTTAAGGTCCATCATTCCAAAACCGGAGAAGTCGTCGTGGCCGCATGCGATGAGGACCTGCTCGGCAAGAAGATAAGGGTTAATGATAGCTTCTCCGTTGAAGTAAGTAAGGCGTTTTATGGCGGTTTCTTAGTTAAATGTGATGAATTTGACAAATACTTGGAGCAGGCCGGCATAGTAAATCTTCTCGGCGAATCCATAATATCCTATCTGATCAGGAAAGGATTGGTCTCAGAAAAGGCCGTAATAAGGCTCGGGGAAATACCCCACGTACAGCTCTTCCTC
>Ga0164310_10002174_pt1 | contig 11213 bp, 7 predicted proteins | sample GuaBasSedimGuay1_FD_121795 | JGI IMG/M metagenome (GOLD analysis project Ga0164310, IMG submission 121795) | Subseafloor sediment microbial communities from Guaymas Basin, Gulf of California, Mexico - Guay1, Core 4569-9, 0-3 cm | ecosystem: Environmental > Aquatic > Marine > Hydrothermal vents >... | reverse complement strand
TAACACTATAATTCATACTTTCTGGGGTTATTATGAATGTTATCTGTAAAAATATAACAAAGATTTATAGGATAGGACAATCTGATGCAATTTTTGCCTTACGAGATATATCGTTTGTATTTAAAAGTTCTACTATTTACTCTATTATGGGTCCCAGCGGAAGCGGAAAAACGACACTGCTATCAATAATCGGGGGTATAATAAAACCATCGACGGGTTATGTCTTCTATAACGATACCAATATCGCAGAAATTCCGCTGAAGAAACTTGACTCTTTTAGACTCCGTAATGTTGGTTTCATTTTTCAATTTTTTAACCTTATTCCATCCCTGTCAGTTAGAGAAAATATAGAGTTGCCTATGATTTTAATTAACCTTCCAAGAGAAATACGTATAAAAAGAACAAATGAATTACTTAAGCGGTTGGATATTCTGGGCAAAAAAGACTCACTAATATCGAACTTGAGCGGTGGAGAACAGCAAAGAGTTGCTATTGCTGTAGCCTTGGCTAATGATCCACCCATAATTCTTGCAGATGAGCCGACAGGAGAGTTGGATCTCGTAAATACGCATCTAGTTAGCGGTCTTTTATCAGAGATTGGTAGAGAATATGGTAAAACTGTAATCATTGCTACGCATGATCCCTTAGTGGCATCTTATGCTGATATTATATTGATTTTAGAAAAGGGATCTATAGTAGAAACATTGACTAACGAGCAATTTTTACAATATACCTACGTTAGACCAAATAAAGCTAAGGTTTTGAGCCTCATTAAAAGGAGAGAAAGAATTCAAAAGGAAATAGATAAAATAAATGAGCTGTACAGAGATAGTAAACTAAGCCATGAAGATTTCTTTGTTGCTAAGAAAACACTAGAAAAAGAACTTGAAATGATCAAAAAAGAGCTCAGATATCTCCAACTGAAATGAATATAAAAAATCCTTAGGTGGTATCTTTGTTTCTTAAATTGATGAAGAGAAATATGCCTATAATCGTTATCATATCAATAGTTATTTCAGTCGCATCATCAACAATACTTTCTACAAAATATATTGGTGATGAATTTCTATTGGAACAGCTTAAAAATAGCTCTGGAAGAGTCTTTGAGGACTTTCACATTGAATGGGAAGATAGCCTAACCTTTAATGACTATTTAGTATTAAAAGAAGAATTGTACAGCAGTAGCAAATATCTAGAGAAAGTTACTATACTAACATCAACAGGTAATATCTTCATAGATCCCGTAGAAAATAAGATCTTTAAGCTACTTGGATTTTATGATGTGGGTGATCTAAATACTTTTATTAAGAATGTTACAATGATAAAAAACTTTATTGGCATTAATGAATGTTTGATTCCCTATGAAATAATTGATTACTTAGGCCTTCGAATAGGAGATTACATTGAATTAATTATCTATCCTTCTAATAAGACTATGAGGTTAAAAATAGTAGGTACTTATGGTGAAAAATTAAGATCAATGGGTTATGTGGGTATTCTAGACGAATATGCAGTTGTGGTAAATGCTACAACTATGAATCTGGCAAAGCAGAGTATAATAGTTTCAACACATATATTACTTAAAGTGAATCTTGATACACTCTGGGCCGTCTATCATGAAATAAATATGATAGAAAGATGCTTGGTTAATATACGATCAGAGATAATTAGTATCCTAGAAGCTCATAATATAGACTACCAGATATCTTCACCACTTGTTTCGGGTTTGGAGAATATTCAAACAAGATTAGAATCATTATATCTCTTTATAGAGCTTATCACCTTAGTAATTACTCTTATAGTGTCGATTATGATTGGGTTATTCTTTGACCTATATATAGATATGAATATAAGAGAATTCTCTATTCTGAAAAAGAGAGGTGGAGCTAGGAAATTTTTCTTCATATTGATACCATCGATATATATTATAAGCATTCTTTTATCTTCACTTCTAAATATGTTTTTTGTACCTGTCCTTGTTAATTTGATTAGTGAGTATAAAGTTGGTATTTCATGGATTATCAATAAAAGCATTAGTATTTTTGTAACGTCTCTTACTATTCTACTTATTAGTTCTATACTTGTTGTAGTATATAATATCAAAGCTATATTTCAAAAAATAACCGTTATGGAGAAGTATCTCGCTGAAGATAAAGAACAGATACGGGGGATATATCTCATAGGAGTGATATCCGGAGTGATTACGTACGCGCTAACAGTTCAGGGAGGATACATATTTCTGAATACAATGCTTTATATGAAAATTCATGGGATTCTCTATCAGATACTCATTGCATTGGAGCGTATATTCATATGGATATCGCCAATTATATTCTCTATATCTCTTACACTTATAGTCCTATATCAAATAATACCTAGGTTAATAAAATTAATCTCAAGGAAGTATGAATCATTTGGCTTAATTTTCAAGGTTTTTTCATCGAAATCTATACGTATAAGAGCAGTTCTTATAATTGATATTATCTCCTTCCTCGTCAATTTTTTCATAATAAACTGGGCGACTGGAAACAGTATGGTACTTATTAACTCTAAATTCGATGTTGGAGGCGATTTAGCCATATATTTCAATAGAGAACTTCCCTATAACACATCAACTTGCCTTAATATTCAGGAAAAAATAGATGGAATAGAGGGAATTGTTGCAAGTTCTATGATCACTCGTGGATACTATAAATCCGAGTTAATTGATGATAACATTAGAATTAATGTCGGAAATCTTACAGGTACAATTATATTCTATGGTGTGAGTAGCTCTCACTTTGATTTAGAGTATATGAGAGAATATAGTGGGTTAAAAAGTATAACTTTAGATAATAATAGTGTTATTTTAACTAAGAAAGCTAAGAAAAATCTAGGAGAATCAGAGAAATTATCCATAAGAATAGAAGTATCTAATGTAATCCATACGTTTAATTTAACTATAAAAGGATATGCGAATTTCCTACCAGGGATTTCCAGCATTTATTCTTCAAGCGAGGATCTTTATCTTATTCTTAATATAGATCTGCTAGACAACATTTTTAACATCATTAATAAGACCCTATATGTTAAAAAAATGATAATCGATACCAACGAGGGGGCTCCTTATAATGTGGTGAAAAATGCTGTTTTGAATCTTTTATTTAATGAAGGCTTAGATCTAGATTCTGATGATGTTTCTGTAATAACTCTTAACGATTATTTAACAACTACGTATGGTGATTACTTATATGTTTCGTCGATTCTTATCGGAAATCTAAATTATATAATTCTCGGACTACTTTTATTTAGTTTCTTCTACTTCACTATCCAAATCACGAATAAGAAAAGAATAGATGTTGTTATGCTTCGGGTTAGAGGAGTAAGCACAGATAAGATAAACTTAGTGCTAGATACATTCATGCTACTACTTTTGATTACAATAATTATTCCTAGCTTCTTAGGTGCGGTTCTTTTTGTATACAGTATCCGACTTGATTTAAATATCCTAGTTTTTGCTCCTCTCGTATTTGAAGTACCACCTTATTATCTTTTAACCATACCTGAGTGGCTATGGGAATTCCACTTCGGAGTAATTCTTCTCTCTATTTTATTTTCGAAGGGATATAGGGCATATATAATGGAACAAGATATGGAGAGAATAATTAGATGGGTTCAGGTTGAAATGTAATTTTTCCACGTGGACATTGGGGCTAAGTATTTTTTATGTTGTTCTAAGAGCTTGAAATTAAAAACTTGTAAAATTATACATATTAAGAGAAAAACTTTTTAAAAGAGAAAATAAATCCTTTCAGTTAGATTTCCGAATGCTCTAGAAATTCTAAATATAAGAATAATTATAGGGGAAATTTAATGTTTGAGGAAGACGAAGAAGAATCTAGTATTTTTGAGGAGAAAAAAGAGAAAGAAGGGCCTTCTGTAGCTAAAAGAGTTGCCTGTATTATTGTAGCTGTTGCGCTAATAGGCTCAATTGTTCTTCCTTGGGTTACTATAGATTTAGCATCATTGGGCATGGATCCTGGAGATCTAAGTTCGCTAGAGAGTATGTTAGAAACCAACCTTGGAATTACTGTTGAAAATCATAAAGTTAGTCTTAATTTGATAGACTTCTATAGAATAACAGAGTTTTTAGCCAGCGATCCTTTTGACGCATTCGATCCAGGTACGGAGAGGATTATAACATATATCAATTATGGGATAATGCTTATATTAGGGATGATATGTTTTGCGGCACTGTTAGCAATATTCACGAAACCAGGATTGGCATCATCTATAGGACTTTCGTTAGGAATTGGCGTATATTTCATATTTACACAGTATATCCAGGGAAATCCGATGATCCCCGTTGCGATAACCCTCGGATATGGAGTTTACGCGCTAATTGCCGCAGGAGTTTTAGGAATAATCTCTAGATTTATAAAATAGTTTATTTCTCATGATATTAAAACATATGATTACTAACTTTTTTCTTACAAGTTTTTTGATTTTGGGTCAAGATGTGTGCTACAAGGACTCTATAATTAAGATAAAAACAGTAAGTAGTTATTGATTTATAAAAATATAGTTTATTTCGTTTAGGAGAGATCCCAGTTAAACTTAAATTTCAATTTTTCCTCTTTTTTTCTGAAATCATTTAGAAAGTGGTTCAAATGAATTCTAAGAAAAAAATATTAGAGAGCTTAAAACGTATAATGACGTCTGGTGGAGACCTCAATTTTGTTACTATTAGTGATAAGAGAAGTGGGCGTTATGTTCAATTTACAGCCTCGAAAGGAGATACGCATGTTCTCTTAGACATTCCAATAGACCAGGTCGAACAGGAGAAATTTGGTGCTATTGAAGATCTTCTAGGTGTAAAATTAAATAAAGAAACTGATTCCTTCCAAAAAGAGGTCTCTGCAGAACAAGGAGTTAGCTTAGTGTTTGAAATCTTTAATAAAATTTTTGGACTCCAAGATCCGGAATTCGAGATAAAAATAACCCTAAGCTAACTCTTTTATTTTTAGCCTCTCACAGCAAAGAGATAAAATTAAGATAAAAACTAAATATTATGAAAAAATGAACTATTTGTTATATATAATTTCTAGATTATTTCATATTGGTGATACTAAATGAGCTTTCTTAAGAGAATTATCATCCGCCGTATCTATCGCCCAATTCTTGTGAAAAAGTATACGAAATGGTATCTTGAAACTAGGAATTGGACAAAAAATGATTGGAAAAACTGGCTGACCGAAGAATTCGAGAAAAGTAAGAGAACTAAATGGACATTAAGAAATTATCCAGAGCTTATGAATTATACAATGGAAGATATGGTAGGCTATCCTGTGAGTGATGAATACAAGGATTATCCTGAGGATTATCCTGCTGTTATTACATCATTCTCTACTGGAACAATAAGAAAAAAAGTTGTTAAATGGTCAAAAGATCATCTTATTAAAATTTTTATGGCTTGGGGGCGAACAGTTTGGGGGCGTAAAGGAGAAAGTTGTTTTAGAAATATGTTGTTAATAGGAGGCAGTGGTCTTATCAGCGGACAAGCATCCAAATATTCAATCGATTTTGTATCAGCTAAGGGGATCGCTGATGACTTTGAAAATATTATGCGTAACTTTGATAAGATAAAGAAAAAAGGGCCTTTTGACTTCGTCTTTACCACCTTACCATATGTGATACCATTTGTAAAGAAAATCAAAGATAATATATTTTATAAACCATCCTTCTTTTTAATAACGGGAGATAGAGTATCACCATATATTAGACAACTAGTAATAAATCTAGGAAAAAGATTAGGTTCAACGATATATCCTATGGACTTTTATGGATGTACTGAGAGCGGAATTCTCGGATTCGAAATCCCCACAAAACTTCAGCAAGCAGATATCTACGTACCCGAAACCCATCTGGCATTCATTAAGAGAGAAAATGGTGAACTAGTTAATATTCTCGATGCAAAGAAAGGAGAAACTGGAGAATATATAATTACTACATTACAAAAGTATATAATTCCAAATTTAAGATTGCATGATATAGTTAAAGTGGTTGAAGTAAATACTCCTCTCGGCTTACCAGCAATAAGGATATTAGGGAGAGTTGCCCATAAAGAGGTAATAGAGACAAAAACATTAGGTGAAATCAAAGGAATAAGCGGATTAAATATTCGTGTGAAGGGAATAATATTTAATGATTATTACCTAACAAATTTCATAGAAAGAGAGTTTGAGATGAAACATCTAATAATTCTAGAGGAGAAAGAGGATTATGTGGTCATGAGACTGTATTGCGATAAACATATAAACTTAGAAGCTTTTCTAGAGAAACTAGGGAAGGATAAAGATACGGGATATCTTGTAGATGATTATAAGAATGGAGTACTCAAGATAGAGATCATACCAGATCCTGAGGTCATAAAGGAATTTGAGGAGAAAATAATTTCAACTAGAGGCGGACAAGCTACAATTCCTAGGTTAATCTTAATTCAAGATTGAGGTCTTATCTATGATAAGTTTGTACTTAATGTTATTAGCTGTATCTTTAAGTCTAACAAGTATCTCTCTATTTATACTATTTCGAAATTTTTATAAACACCTGCACTTACCACAAGTTTACTCGTTAATAATTACTGCTATTTCCTTTTTAGCTTCAGAAATTCTTGAGATTATAATACTTTTTTCGCATGATATTTCCATGGCTAGAATACTAGTTATGCTCGCTCTAGTACTTTCTAATACGGGACTTGGAATTTTTCTTCTTTTCTTAGAATCTTTGAGATCTCCCGTTATATCTAAATTGTTCTTCGGTATAATTATTTTTATGCCGATTTTAAAGGTAATCTCACTTATGGTAGATCCTATAAAATTGAATCTTACCGGATCCATTATTACTAGACAATTAGCTTTAACACCATTAAACCTCATTCCCACATTAATTCTTATATTTATATTTTTTGGGCAAACCATAGATCTATCGTTAAAAGCGTTAAAAAACAAGAAGAAAGCTAGTTTCTTGTTATGGATTTTAACTTGTTGGATCCTTCCTGTGATATTGATACTTGTAATCTATTTCGCTGCTTCATATTTCACAAGTGAAATCGCCTTTACTTATCTACAGTATTTGTCTATTAGCCTTGGAATAGTCCTCTTAGCTCTGTTTACTTCAAAAAAGAAGATGGAACTATTTGTCATGCCAATCGACTTGATTGGGATCCTAGTAAGTACGAGCTCAGGAGTTCTCATTCTAAAAGAAATATATGATGAAATAAGGAGCTCAGCAATAGATTTAGCATCAATAATATCTGGAGTTGTTTTAATGTTTGGTGAGCAAATTAATATCCAACCTAGAAGAGATGGAATCGCCAAGATTGATTACCCAGAATTAACTTACTTAATATATTCTACTGGAGATTTAATAATTTCCTTGGTCTTAAATGGCGATAATTTCTTTATAAGGTCTATGTTAAAGAATTTTGGGAATGAACTTGAAATGAGACTTGGTCGAATGGAGTCAATAGTCACCGATTACGAGATAAATGCAGCTAGAGAACTTATCCAGAAATATTTTTCATTCATAAAGTGATTCTCCTTAAGAATGTTTAGATCCGGTCCATTGTCTTCTATGAGAGATCCAATTTTATAAATAGCTAGAGATAAGAAAAAATCTTTTCCTTTTTATATCTTATTATCAATTATTTAATAGATAGAAGAGTAGAAGCTAGGTCCTGGGGTATATTGGGTTGAAAAAAGCTATCATGCTATACTCAAAAGGCTATGAACAACTAGATTATGGACCAGATCATCCTTTTCGCCCCGAGCGTTTTACTAAAACTAAGAACTATTTTATGACAAAATTTCCGGATCTTAAGATTCTGGAACCAAAAGCTATTAGACCAGAAGAACTTCTTCAAGTTCATTCTAAATTCTATATCGAGCATGTTAAAAACCTAAGCAATAAGGGTTATGGATATCTTTCAGTGGATACACCAGTATTTCCAGGAATTTTCGAATGGGCCTTATTATACTGTGGTGCAGCAAAAATGGGGATTGATCTACTTTTATCGGGATATGATGTTGTGTTTAATCCATGTGGTGGGCTCCATCATGCAAAAAGAGATAGCGATGGTGGGTTCTGTGTTTTTAATGATGTCGCCTTTGCCGCAGTATATGCAGAGAAACAGGGTAGAAAACCGGTAATAATAGACATAGATGCGCATGCGGGAGACGGAACAATGGAAATTTTGTATGAAAAACCAATACTTAAAATAAGTATTCATGAGGATCCGCATTATCTTTATCCTGGAAATGGTTTTATAGATCAATTCGGAGAAAAGGAAGGCTATGGATACAACATAAATATACCATTACCGCCTCTCGCTGGCGATAATGATCTCAACTTGGCTTTTTCGGAGATTGTCATTCCAGCTGTAAAAAAATTTAAACCCGATATTATAATACTTCAAAGCGGTGTTGATGGGTATTATCGAGATCCCTTAACCAGCTTGAGTTATACTGGCTGGGGATATCGTCGAGTAGCTAAGCTTCTTGCGTCTTTTAATTTACCGATTCTTATGTTAGGTGGTGGTGGATACGATCTTAATGTAGTCCCCATATTATGGGCTATCATTTTCGGTGAGCTTATAGGTAACTCAGAGGGAATACTAGAAGATTTATCTAAGATGGACGAAAAAGCGAAGCTAAGTAATGAGCAAATAGTAAAAAGAACGAAGAAAGTAATTAACCAAATATTAAAAAGTCATCCTTTCTTTCTCGAATAATTATTTTTACATTTACATTCTTTTGCCCGCTACGATTCCAGATTTCTGGTTAAGTATTTTAAATTGGAAAGTTTTTTTAATTTTATAAATGTTTTAATTATTTAAATATCAGATTGAACAGCAAAAAGTCGTAAAATATTCAACATTAACGGTTTTAAATATCAGCTAATAAAAAAGGAAAAAAAATCTAAAACTAAGGTTTTATGGAGTGTAACAAGGATTGAAGAGATATAAACTTTATATTCTTATGATAATATTTTTCCTTTCTCTTGCACTTGGTCGGTTTTGGGAGGCTAATAATAAAGTATACTCAGTTTATGTTAACTTAAATAATACTCCCAGTAACATCGGTCACCATCCAGGGATCCATTTTAAAGTACTAAATTCGAATGAAATAACTAATTTGACAGATAACGGATGGGCTTGGCGTCTACCAAGTCTAATTAAGATGGAAAATCAAACATATCTAAAAGAGAGTTATAACGGAACATCTTGGATTTGGAATTCCGTTTATGGTAATGTTACTGCGATAGGGAGCAAAATCGATATCGTCCCAGATATTCAGGAAAATGTTTTTCATGTCTTTGTATCAAATATGACAATTCTCCAAACTTATAATGTAACATATTCCGTTATTCAACACTGGTTAATTAATTTTACAAATCCACAAAGTATCGGAGAGACCATTATTCCAGAACAAAAATTAATTGCAGAAATTGCAGCGCATCCATTAACTCAGAATGCTACTAAGCTTTTCGGATTCGATGCTGTTAGAGTTTGGTCTGGCAAGATATTTCTATTTTATGGAATTATTGAACAAGGAGCGTATGAAGAAGTTCACATCTATTATAGAGAGTGGAATGGAACTGCTTGGAATACTCCTATAGAGATCGGATTCGATAGTACTGACAGCGATCTTACAGCAAAGGACCTGATGTGCGAATATTACCCAAATAGCAATGACACTATAGTTGCACTCTTTATCATAGAGCCTGGTGCTATCGCAGATACTGCAACTTTGCATGTAATAGCACTACATAATAACCAGACATCATGGTATCAAGAAGAAGAAATTATAAGTTTGGGTGGAATGGGAGTTAAATACACAGATTTAGGCGGGATTACCCAAGATCCTACCAGTACAGGGATGTATTATATTGTTTTTACGATTCATCCCCAAGTTTCTGCACAGGGTGAAGATAGAGTATCATATGCTGTATATGATTCATCAAAATCGTCAGATAGATTAACTTGGGATGCAACTACAGTTGTCTTCGATGTTTCAGATACAAACCTAGAAGATGCAAAGTTCGGTAGATCCTCCGCATATGCATATTTAAATAATACAGAAGTAACGCTTTTCACGGCCGTGGAGGTGGTAACGGAAGAAGAAAATTATCTTTACATAGGAACATATAGTCTATCTTCTAAAGGAAAGAAAATAGAGTATTTTGCTGGAAATCTAGCAAAACAGCCTAAAATACTCAATGTAAATAGAACGTTTTTTACAGCAGAGTTGCTGTGGATGGATGCTTCATGCGGTGTCAGGGAAGCAATGCATGGATTTATTAATGTGTCAAGCCTCACCGGAATTTTGATGGAACGTGCAACTAATAAGCAATCTATAATGCTATATTACTCTGCAGTTAAAGAGAACGGATCGATATTCATAGCACATATCTCATACGGCAATATTGGAGAAACTACAGCAAAATTAGGTTTTATCTCGCCCGGTTTTTATGATAGTGATAAGGATTATTTAGGAGATCTTGAGGAAACGAACTACTACTTGGGTTACAATCTAAATGTAACAAACGCGGACACGGATGATGATAACATCGTTGATGGCTCAGAAATATTTCTCTATGGTACAAATCCAGGATTAAATGATACTGATGGAGATTTCTTAACGGATTACGAGGAGCTAGTTCCTGGATCCGATGGATATAAAACTGATCCTTTGTCAAATGATACTGATTCGGATGGGGTTTTGGATGGATATGAGTATGGAAACTCAACGAACCCATTAAAATCAGATACCGATGAGGATGGTTTAACCGATTACCAAGAGTTAAGTAGCGCATTTAAATCGTTATATCCAACGATAAATCCCAATGATCCTGATTCGGATGATGATTCTCTTAGCGATGGAGCGGAATATTTCACATACCACACAAACATATCAAATCCGGATACCGATGGAGACGGATTAGAGGACGGGTCTGAGGTCTTATCAATAGGAACGGATCCACTAAAGGAAGATACAGATGGCGACTTATTGAATGATTCCTTTGAGTATGCAAATAGCTTGTTAGATCCCTTAGATCCTGATGGAGATGGTGATGGCTTACTAGACGGAGAAGAAATACTAATATACCACACAAATGTATCGAAATATGATACTGATGGCGATGGACTTAGTGACTATGAAGAAGTAAAAGAT
>Ga0164310_10002172_pt1 | contig 11214 bp, 16 predicted proteins | sample GuaBasSedimGuay1_FD_121795 | JGI IMG/M metagenome (GOLD analysis project Ga0164310, IMG submission 121795) | Subseafloor sediment microbial communities from Guaymas Basin, Gulf of California, Mexico - Guay1, Core 4569-9, 0-3 cm | ecosystem: Environmental > Aquatic > Marine > Hydrothermal vents... | reverse complement strand
GTTTGAGTGTGTCCCTGTACCTTCTGGTTTGGGAAACATTCTATTTTCTCTTATGTGGTTCTTTTCGATAGCGTTTCTGATATCACCGGCTATTGTCGGCCAGAAGACATCTACGCTCGACATTTACGGCATGTCACACGTTATGGCTGACCTTCGCGCAGAAATGATCTCCCAGGGGCTTGATCCAGATCAAGGCGATACCGACCTGTATCAGCCAACGGGGGGGCGAGAAACCAAACGTTTCAGCTGGGATGGCGCTTCATGGGACGTAGTTACAATCTTAAAGCGTTTGTTGTGGGTTGTTCTGGCGGGCTTGATCGCACTGGTTGCGGCGATTCCGTTTGATCGCTTTGATCCAGCTACTTGGGAAGTGGAAGTGCGAAAGAAAAAGAAGAAGCGCAAAGACAATGTTGAGCCAGTCGCGCAAAACAATGAGGGCCTGATCGCTTCCTTGGATGATCCCGAACAGGAGTTTTTGGCTGAGGGAGAGCGGCTCTCAGCTCTATCAAAAGGGAGATCACACAGCCGGTTGTGGACAACAATAGTCAGTGAGTTCTACTTGATGGTGAAAGGGAGATCACTGTGGTGGTACGCTAGTACGGCCGGACTCGCCATTGCCTGCATATTCAGCACCGATAAGATATTCAATTTACTAATAACCCCACTCTCCTGGCTCTGGCCGGTTTTTGTCTGGTCAGGAATGGGTAACCAGGAAATAAAAAATCGAACCAATCATATCGTCTTCCCGGTAGCCCATTTGATAAAACGTCAATTACTGCCCCACTGGGTGGCTGGCTGCATTCTTGCAGTATTGGCTACTGTGGTTGTGGCACTTCGTCTGACAATGGGTGGCGAGTGGGGTTTACTGTTGGGGTGGTCGGTAGGCTGTATCTTCATCCCGGCGCTCGCACTCATGCTCGGAGTATGGACAAACGGCGGGCGTACATTTGAAATGGTCTACTTTGTGCTCTGGGCACTCGGTGTTAAGTATCCGACAGTAATTTTTAACTTCATGGGACGATCACCCGAACCCGGTGCCCAACTGGTACCCCTGTTCTATATAGCTGTCACGGTGATTCTCCTGATGCTGGCAGCAGTCGGGCGCAAGAAGCAGATCGTGTCATTGCTCAGGTGAGCTACACCTTGAACTCGAATTCGAAGTGCCGCCAGGTGTCTCTGCCTGGCGGTTCGTTCGTTCAACTCGGCAGTCAGGCAGAGACACCTGACCACACAGCATTGGCAGGATCGTGGGCACCCTTGGAGTGGTTGATCCTGCTCTGCAAGACTGCTGCCGGTAGATATGGACATCTGCCGGGTACGAGTTTCTTGATAGTCATCCATCTGCTTGCTAGAATTGTTGCCATGACAAGATCATAAGCCGGGCAATTACTGCAGCACTTTTCTTGTATTTTCTCTCCGTTTTCAGGAACTGTCCAACCATACTGGCTGTTAGCACTAATAAGAATTGTTAGTAATATTAGTATGTGTGGCGATTGAAATGCAGTTTCAGAGAATGACAAAACAGCGATAGGTGATCTTGGAAGAGTTGCAGAAACTCCGTTCCCACCCTACCGCCGCTGTCATGTATCAGGTTGTGCGAAAACGACTTCCAAAGATCAGCTTGGGCACGGTCTATCGCAATTTGGAACTGCTGGTTGATTCCGGTACCATTCGGAAATTCCATACCGGTGGCAAAGAAGCTCGTTTTGACCCTGATCTTCACAATCATCAGCATATTCGTTGTGTCGAGTGTGGTCGAATAGACGATCTTCCAAACCCGCCGGAAATCCAGGTAGGCGGGTTGAGAGTCGAACAGGATGGCTGGCAGATTCGGGAACACCGGATCGAATTCCTCGGGATTTGCCCAAATTGCAGATCCGCACAGGTAACTGATGGCGAATCAACGGACAAGAGAATTCAAGCTGAATAGATATTAAGCAACAAGAACGGATGAGGAAGAAAAACATGTCCACAAAAGAGATTCAGGAGCAGATTGTCACTAACATGAGGCGCTGGCAGAAGATTGAGAATGCGTCTGTAGCCTCAACGGGGAGTGTTATCGAGAAGACTGACAATCCTGTCATTCGTCTCATCATGGAGATTATCCAGCGCGACTCACAGATGCACTACCGCATACAGGAATTGATCGCCGACAGTCTGGAGACGAAGACCATCACACTGTCACCGGATGAATTGGACAAAGTTTGGGACTTGATCGACAAGCACATTGAGTTAGAGAAAAAGACTGTCGAATTCGCCAATGAAGCACTGGCCGCATTGAAAGGCAAGAAAATGGTGGTGCAGGAGTATCTGCTCGACTACCTGTTGACTGACGAAGAAAAACACAACAAAGTTCTGGCAACGCTCGAGACTATCAAGAAGGGTATGTACCCTTACGGTTAGGATCGCAATTTTGGTCAGCCACAAATGCAGAACGAAATTGAAACACGATAACATGAACATTAATTGGAGTTAGTAATGTCGCAACTGGTTACCAAAGAAGCCCCGGATTTCACTGCCCAGGCGGTCATGCCGGATAATTCATTCGCTGATCTGAAACTCTCGGACTACCGGGGAAAATACGTGGTGCTATTCTTCTACCCGCTGGACTTTACTTTTGTCTGTCCGTCGGAAATCATTGCTTTTGATAAAGCGCTCAAGAAATTCAAGCAGAAGAACACGGAAGTTATTGGCGTGTCGGTTGACTCGCAGTTCAGCCATTTCGCATGGAAGAACACCGCCCGTCAGGATGGCGGGATCGGCCCCATCAACTACCCGCTGGTGGCGGATCTCACCAAGAACATCTCACGTGACTACGGCGTGTTGCTTGACGACACCGTCGCACTCCGCGGACTCTTCCTGATCGACAAGGAAGGCGTGATACGCCACGCAGTGATCAACGATCTGCCGCTGGGACGCAGTGTGGATGAAGCCCTTCGCATGGTCGATGCCCTGCAGTTTACTGAGGAACACGGCGAAGTCTGCCCGGCCAACTGGAAGAAAGGCGATGATGCCATGGAACCAACCGCCGAGGGAGTTGCGGAGTACCTGGCGAAACACTCTGAGTGAATCTTGACTTTGTCTGCCGTCAGGACTATATTCTGGCAGTAGGCATTTAGTCAGAATGCAACTGAAACACCCAGTTGACAGGAGAAACCGATGACCCTTGAAGAGGCAATTAAGACAGCCATCGACTATGAGATCAAAGTGCGTGATGCATATCTGGGCAATCTTGACAGAATCACCGATACAACCGGTCGCCGCGTGTTTGAGGTTCTTGGCAAAGAAGAGCAGGGACACGTTGATTACCTTGAGTCACGGCTGGCCGAGTGGAAGAAATCCGGTAAAGTATCACCGTCCAACCTCAAAAGCGTAGTCCCAGCCAAAGAAATCATTGAGGCCGGAGTTAAAAAGCTGGAAGACCATCTGGCCACCAGGGACTATGGCACCGAAAGGGAAATGCTGACCAAGGCTCTTGCCCTGGAGCAGGAAACGTCCGCATTCTACCGCCGCATGGTTGATGAACTCGGTGAAGATGGTCGTCTGTTCGCCCGGTTCCTTGAAATCGAGGAAGGTCATGAAGCGATTGTCCAGGCAGAACTGGACTATCTCAATCGCAGCGGGACTTTCTTTGATTTTCAGGAATTCACCCCGGAACACTGAAGCCGGATATTGTAGTCATTACAAGAGAGACGAATACTATGAAAGATGGGAAAAAGCTGCTGTTAGAGAGTCTGTTGGAAGCGGCCAAGGCGGAACGTCATGGTCACGACTTCTATCTCATGGCAGCTAATAGCACAGAAGATGTCAAGGGCAAAGAGGTTTTCGAGATGCTGGCCGCCGAAGAGATGGACCATATGCGATTCCTGATGAGTCAGTACGATTACGTCTTGAAGACAGGTCGTCCGGATAACGGTCTCAAACTGGGTAGTAAGACTGATCTCACCGGTCGCTCACCGATTTTCTCCGATCAGCTAAAAGCCCGCATCAAAGAAGCCAACTTCGAGATGACGGCTTTGTCTATCGGCATCCAGTTGGAACGTGATGCCATGAACTACTATCGCCGGCAGTCGGAAGCGGCTGATGACGAAGTTGTGAAGGAGTTCTTTGCCGAACTGTCAGAGTGGGAATCGGGACATTATCATGCCCTGCTGGAACAGCAGGAAGAACTAAAAGAGGATTACTGGTCGGCTAGCGGTTTTACACCGTTCTAAGCCTGCCGGTAGTTTCCATAACAAGAAAGGAAACTAAGATATGGCAACTGAAAGAATGCAGGTCTACAGATGCGAGAAGTGCGGCAACATTGTCGAGATGCTTCATGCCTCGGTTGGCACGCTGGTCTGTTGTGGACAAGACATGAAGCTTCTGAAAGAGGGCGAGACTGACGCCGCCACCGAAAAGCACGTACCGGTTATCGAGAAGATCGACGGCGGTTACAAGGTGAAGGTCGGTGACGTAGCACATCCGATGGAGGAGAAACACTACATCGAGTGGATCGAACTGATGACCGACGACAAAGTGTATCGCCAGTTCCTGAACCCCGGTGATGCCCCCGAAGCAACATTTATGGTTAAAGCTAACAAAGTCAGTGCTCGTGAGTACTGTAACCTTCACGGGCTGTGGAAGGCCTGATCTGAGGAGGAAGTGAAAATGGAATTCGATTCAGTAGACAAGATTCTCGATTTCGCCATTAAGAAAGAGCAGGAAGCCGCTGATTTTTACGCAAAGCTGGCTGGCAACATGGAACACGAGCATATGAAAGGTATTTTCCTCAGTTTTGCCGCCGAGGAGCGAGGACACAAGGCCAAGTTGATAGCTGTAAAAGGCGGCAAGCGGATGTTATCGTCGGAGAAGAAGGTTCAGGATTTGAAAATCGGCGATTCCCTGGTTGATGTCGAAGCTAAGGACGACCTGAGCTACCAGGAGGCTCTTATCGTAGCCATGAAGGCGGAGAAGGCAGCTTTCAAATTATATAACGACCTCGCCACTGCCACCGATGATGCTAATCTGAAGTCATTATTTCTTGACTTGGCGCAGGAAGAAGCCAAGCACAAGCTGCGATTTGAGATCGAATATGATGATAGGATTCTAACAGAGAACTAATACCGGGAACCGGAAGGGTTTGGTAATGATCAGTAAGAAGATGCAAGATGCTCTGAATGAACAAGTGGCCGCAGAGTTCTATTCTGCCCATTTATACCTGGCCATGTCGGCTTACCTGGAGTCAGTTGACCTGCCCGGATTTGCAAATTGGATGCGCATTCAGTACCAGGAAGAAATATCGCATGGTATGAAGATGTTTGACTACGTAATCGAACGTGACGGGAGAGCTCTGGTCAAGGCTTTTGATGCTCCGCCTGACGAGTGGGGTTCAACTGTGGAAGTCGCCGAGGCCGTGTACAAGCATGAACAGAAAGTTACCGGGTTAATCAATAACCTGATGGATATCGCACTGTCTGAGAAAGACCATGCGGCGAACATCTTCCTGCAGTGGTTTGTAAACGAGCAGGTGGAAGAGGAATCTACAGCCAAGGGAATTGTTCAACAACTCAAGATGCTTGGTGACTCGAAAGCCGGACTGTTCCAGATCGATCGCGAATTGGGCCAGCGAGTTTTCACCCCGCCGACTTCTGAGTAGGGTGTATAGCGAAGTGAGGTGCAGATATGACTGAAGAACAGCAGCCCTGTGTACAGCCGTCAAAAGGTCCAATCGGTATAAGTGAAATCGACGACTCAGAGCCTTCACAAGGAAGAAATAATCAGGAGGTATCCAAAATGTTAGCACGTGTAGGAAAGCCGGCGCCTGATTTTGAGGCGAACGCGTATGTGGACGGTAAATTCAAGACAGTCAAACTGTCAGATTTCAAGGGTCAATGGGTTACTCTCTGTTTTTACCCGGGTGATTTTACTTTCGTCTGACCGACAGAATTGACGGCAGTTGCTGTCAAGCATGATGAGCTCAAGGCTCTCGGTGTGCAGGTGCTTTCTGTGAGTACTGATAGTCATTTCACTCACAAAATCTGGCAGGAAGAAGAATTATCCAGGATGGTGGACGGTGGTGTACCTTTCCCCATGTTGTCTGATCAAGGTGGACGGATTGGCAAAGTGTATGGCGTCTATGACGAGGACGCGGGAGTCGATATCAGGGGACGTTTTCTGATTGATCCCGACGGTGTTATTCAGGCAATGGAGATTCTGACACCTCCTGTCGGACGTAATGTATCTGAATTGATTCGCCAGGTTCAGGCATTCAAACATGTCAGGGAGACTGGAGAAGCTACACCATCCGGGTGGACTCCCGGTAAGGCCACCCTCAAACCGGGGCCTGATCTTGTCGGTAAAGTGTGGAAAGTCTGGAAACCGGAGAAGGCGTTTTAATAGATCTACCGCAATATCGGTGGAGAGTACACAACGATGGGAATGCGAGCACAGAAGACAGAAGTTGGGGCTTTCCTTAGGGATCGAGACCGAACCGCTCTGTTGGAGTGGGCCAAATCGGTACGTAATCCTTTCCGGGTGCTCGTGTCGATGACTTATGACGATAACGAGTTCGTGCGCTGGCGTGCAATCGAAGCGATCGGCTGGGTTGTAGCTGCTTACGCGGAATACGATCTCGACAAAGTGAGAGATATGCTTCGTCGCCTTCTCTGGCAGATGAATGACGAGTCCGGGGGTCTTACCTGGCATTCGCCAGAACTGATCGGGGAAATTCTCGTCAATGTGCCGACGCTGATCCCTGAGTACGCTGATCTTCTGCCCTCGTACCTGGTAGAGGAACCCTTTGAGCGAGGGACTCACTTCGCTGTGTACCGGGCGGCTTTAGTCGATCCCAAGCCGTTTCGAAATATAATACCCAAACTGGTAAAATCTCTTGATGATCCTGATCCGACAATTCGTGCTTACTCTGCACTGGCACTCGGAGCGATAGGAGCCAAGTCACATCGCGCCGACATTGAACGTCTTTTGGATGACCAGTCTCTAGTGAATTATTATGATTTCGCATGTGGTGAAATTGTCAGTAAGCAGGTAAGTGAGCTGGCACAGGGAGCTCTTGACATGGTTAACACCAGGGAAAGCGCTGCTTAGAGTTTGTAGTGCAGGATTTACTGAAGAGATGACAGCAAATGGAAGGAACAAGTGCGGGCTGCGTCGATGCTCGCATTTCGGACGGAACAAGTGCTCTGAATGCCCGGAGTCCACTGCTATCGCTCAGAATTGCGATATATACAAGCACTTCCAGCGGAAACACACTCCGGGGTCCGGTAGCAACGGTCCTGACATAGCTGATAGTCAAGTTCAGACAAAGAACACAAATGGTGGAGAGCCACCGCAAGAATAAAGGAGATGCTGCAATGGCTGACTTGAGGGGAACAAAAACTGAGAAGAATCTACTGACGGCATTTGCCGGTGAATCACAGGCACGAAACCGCTATAACTACTTCGCAAGCAAGGCGAAGAAAGAAGGTTTCGTGCAAATCGCACATATCTTCGAAGAAACTGCCAATCAGGAAAAAGAACACGCCAAGAGGCTGTTCAAACTTCTCAAAGGCGGAGAGGTGGAGATCCAGGCGGCCTTTCCAGCCGGTGTGATAGGCAGCACTGCTGAAAACCTGAAGGCATCAGCAGGCGGGGAGCACCACGAGTGGGAAAGCATGTACCCTGAGTTTGCAAAAACAGCCCGTGAAGAAGGCTTCGATGCAATTGCCAAGATATTCGAAGCTATTGCCGTTGCTGAGAAGCAACATGAGAAGCGCTACCTCGACCTGCTGGCAAATGTGGAAGCAGGGACAGTATTCAAAAAAGAGAAGAAGGTCGTCTGGAGATGCCGCAATTGCGGATTCATCCACGAAGGCGAAGAAGCACCAGATGTGTGCCCGGCCTGCGCCCACCCGCAAGCCCACTTTGAATTGTTGGCTGAGAACTGGTAATTACTCATGGATTCGAGAATGCGAGTGCTTTTTCTCTGCGCTGAGAATGCGTGTCGATCGCAGATGTCCGAAGGGTTCCTTCGTGCCATGGCCGGTGATAGGTTTGAGGTCGCAAGTGCCGGAACAACCGGCACCAGGGTCAATCCAAGAGCCATTGCAGTCATGGCGGAATTGGGAATCGATATTTCCGCCCACCGAAGCAAGCCTGTCAGCGAATTTGACGACCAGATGTTTGACTATGTTGTGACTGTATGTGAGAATACAGGAGATCATAGCTGCCCTGTTTTTCGGGGACAGGCTACCAGACAGTTTCATTGGCCGTTCGAGGATCCGGCACATGCCACTGGCGATGAGTCCGAAATACTTGAGACCTTCCGTTGTGTGAGAGATCAGATTAGAGCAAAAGTGAAGCACCTTGTGGGGCGCAATGTAACCTGAATGGAATGCCGAGTGGGGTACGCTCGATGACTATTAGGATTATAGAGAATGCTTGATTTCATCGTAGAAATCATCACCCAAAGCTGGCTGGTTCTCGGCCAGATGGCGCCGTACCTGTTGTTCGGTTTCATTGCCGCGGGAGTGCTCTCTGTGCTGATATCGCCCGAATGGATAGAACGCCATTTGGGAAAACCAGGCCTTGGACCCGTGCTCAAAGCGTCTTTGTTTGGTGTGCCCCTTCCGCTGTGCTCATGTAGTGTTCTTCCGGTATCGGTATCGATGCGACGCCATGGCGCCAGCCGCGCGGCAACCACAGCGTTTCTGCTCTCTACTCCCCAGACCGGAGTTGACAGTATCGCTGTTACTTACGCCTTGCTCGGCCCGGTCTTTGCGATCTTTCGACCGCTGACCGCCCTGCTCTCCGGCCTGGTTGGGGGCAGTCTCGTACGATGGTTCGGTGAACAGGAGAGCAATGGCGCTCAGACAACGGACAAGCAGGAATCTGTACCCTGTATGGAGGCATGTTGTGCAGGGGCCGAGCACACCAGCAGGCTGACACGCATTGTCAGATACGGACTGGTAACACTGCCGCGAGACATTGGTCTGGCGCTGTTGGTTGGGATATTAATCGCCGGGGCAATGGCAGCGCTGGTGCCACAAGATCATCTCGCAGCGTACATCGGTGGCGGTGTCCTATCGATTTTACTGATGATGGCTGCAGGGATACCGGTATATGTGTGTGCGACTGCGTCGGTACCAATTGCTGCCGGCCTGATACACTTAGGTGGTTCACCCGGTGCAGCGTTGGCATTTCTTATCGCGGGACCGGCGACCAATGCCGCTTCGTTCACGACCATTTGGAAAGCCCTGGGAGGACGCACTGCAGTCATATACCTTTTGACTGTTGGAGCGAGCGCCCTGGGTTTCGGACTGCTTCTGGATTGGCTGATGCCGATTACGAACATGTCATTGCCTGGAATCGCCAGCCACACGCACATGCAGTCTGAGGGTAGTTGGCTGTATCATATTTCGGCGATAGCACTGCTTGCAATTATGCTGTATTCATATATGGCGAAGGCTCATTCCGACAGCAATACTGATAACGCACAGTCGAACAACGACACGACGATCACCACACACAAGGTTACTCTGAACACCCATACTACACCAAACTGCTGTCACTGTTCTGATGGCAACGGGCACGACGCCCATGAGACAAAATGTGATTGAATTGGTTCGCTGAGGGATGCTTATGAATACAACGCTCCGGGATAAAATCGACTGGGTTGGATACGTAGACTGGACAATCCGCGACTTCCATGGTTATACCGCCGAGCGCGGTACAACGTACAATGCCTACCTGATTCGGGATGAAAAAACTGCCCTGATTGACACTGTCAAAGCACCTTACGGACAGCACCTGCTTCAGAACATCTCGGCTATGACGCCATTGCATAGTATCGACTACGTCGTCTGCAACCACGCCGAACCGGATCATGCCGGTGCTCTTTCGCAAGTTATGGCAGCGATGCCGAAGGCAATACTGATATGCGATCAGAAGTGCAAGAATGCACTATCCAGACACTTTGATACTTCCGGTTGGAAGTTCCAGATCGTCAAGACAGGTGACACGGTATCACTGGGAGATCGTACCCTCCACTTCATTGAGACACCGATGGTACACTGGCCCGAATCGATGTTCACTTACGTTCCCGAGGAGAAGCTGCTGTTCTCCATGGATGCTTTTGGTCAGCACTATGCTTCCTCGCAGCGATTCGACGATAAGGTGCCACTGGAGACATTGTTGCAGGAGGCCAGGAGCTACTACGCTAATATCATCATGCCCTATGGTAAACAGACGGCGAAAGTGCTGCAGCAGATGGATGTGCTTGACGTCGAGATGATCGCACCCAGCCACGGTCTGATCCTGCGCCATCATATCAGGGAAATGCTTGAAGCCTACATGGATTGGGCGTCATTTCGTCCAAAACCTAAAGTGCTTGTAATATACGATACGATGTGGGGCAGTACCGGCGAGATGGCTCACGCCATCCTCGAAGGAGCCTCTCTGCCAGGCGTTGAAACTAAACTCATTTATGTTCGTGGTTCGGATCATTCTAAGATAGCCACCGAGTCACTTGATGCTGCGGCTATTGCTTTTGGTTCGTCAACGCTCAATGCTGGTATGATGCCAATGGCCGCGGCTGTGCTGACCTACCTGAAGGGTTTGAGACCCTTGAACAAAGCTGGTTTTGCTTTTGGTTCATACGGTTGGGGACGCGGTGGACCGGAAGCAGTGGACGAGTACATGAAAGCTATGAAATGGGAAATACTGCGTGATCCGCTCAAGGCCCAATTCAGGCCCACAGATGAAATTCTGGACGAATGTCGCCAGGCCGGGAGACTGTTGGCGGAAAAAGCAATGGAGTTGGCCTGTTGAGGGCAAGGGGAATTACTGAGCATTTCTCAAGAACCCTAAACTATACGAAAGAGAATATATAATGAATAAGTATGTCTGCGATGTCTGTGGATGGGTTTATGATCCGGAGCAAGGATTGCCGGAAGAAGGTATCAAGCCGGGTACTTCCTTTGAAGATCTCCCTGATGATTTCGTATGTCCCGAGTGTGGTGTTGGCAAAGAAGATTTCTCGCCAGAAGAATAGAGCTTCGGTTTGTATCACATGTTTGTAGCCAGGGGTTTGTTGAAAAACTCTGTGTCCGGCAGATGTCCACATCTGCCGATTGATACGGCACATGTGGACATGTGCCGTGCACAAAACCGAGAGTTGTTAGGAGAAACGACATGACGCCCTTTGATTGGTTCATTGACTTACATCCGGTGTTACAG
>Ga0164310_10002171_pt1 | contig 11217 bp, 9 predicted proteins | sample GuaBasSedimGuay1_FD_121795 | JGI IMG/M metagenome (GOLD analysis project Ga0164310, IMG submission 121795) | Subseafloor sediment microbial communities from Guaymas Basin, Gulf of California, Mexico - Guay1, Core 4569-9, 0-3 cm | ecosystem: Environmental > Aquatic > Marine > Hydrothermal vents >... | reverse complement strand
ATTTGTCTGGACACAGCATCATATGTACCCGCTGGTGCTTGGGGCTGGTGGAATGCTGGTTGTGGCGCCGTTATCCCCGATTGGAATGATGGTACCTGCTGGGAGATCAAGGAGGATGTTCCATTCCCTACGCTCCTTGCTGACTCACGCCTTGGAATCATAACATATCAACCAAACATCCCACTCTCAACTAAAACCAATTGCGACACAGCCTGTTGTCGAAGGGTGAGGCGACCAAACGACGCACCATGCTTCGACAAGCTCAGCATGACAACTGGCTGACCAGAACTTCTCAGAAGGGTGGCCCGCCTTTCAGGGCCTGTTGATGAACCCCATAGCAGCGTTGTGTCGGGTCCTGATTTCCCGCCTAGGCGGGAGATTGTGACCCGACACGTGACGTTATGTCACAGAATAGAGTCAGGTCTCATCCCGCCTTTGGCGGGAAAGGACCTGACTCAACTTAAGGAGAGGACTTTTTCAACAAACCCTTCAGGTGGGTTGGGATCTGACCACACTGTGTCTGGCAGATGTCCAGATCTACCAGATGATACGGCACATGTGAACATGTGCCGCGCACAAGTTTTGTTTGATCCATAGTCGTCCTGTGCGCAAGAATAAGGCAAAAGTGACACCAGAATCAACCGTTTGCTGCTTTGCGCTGTTGCACACGCCACTCGATTTGTATACTGCAACGTAAGTAGCAATGTCTTAGAGAACTGACTTGACCGGTTTGGATACGATGAGCAGGAGGAAACATGGGCGATAGTAATCAAAATGACATACCCTCCCACCACGGAGTCGGAGAGACAGGCACGATAGCCTACCCTAATGAGACAATCCGGTTGCTCCTGGAACGATCCACCTGCCGCAGCTTTACTGACAGGAAAGTGCCACCAGAGATTCTTCGTCAAGTACTTGAGGCCGGAGATCATGCTGCCACTGGCGGGAATCTTCAACCCTACTCAATCATCAAGGTCGAGAACGCCGAAACCAGAAAGAAGCTGGCTGAGTGGAATTCCCAGGATTTCATTGCCACGGCACCGGTCAACCTCATGTTCTGCCTCGACTGGCGACGCCTCCAGCGCTGGGCCGAGCTCGAAGATGCTCCTTTCACGGCCACCGCTTCGTTTCGTCATTTCTGGATTTCTTTCCAGGACTGCATCATTGCCGCACAGAACATATGCACTGCGGCAGACGCCATGGATCTCGGGAGTGTCTACATTGGCACTGTTACCGAATCCATCCGAAAGACCTGCGAGCTATTGGAGTTACCCCAAGGCGTTTTCCCGGTAGTACTACTCTGTATCGGTTATCCCAAAAGGCGGCCCGCCCCCAGGAAAAAGCTGGGAGTTGATACAATCGTGCATAATGAGAAGTATCACGAGCTGCCTGACGACGAGCTACTTAGAGCATTCGACCGGAAGTATCCTGACCTGAAAGTGGAACCTACTGATGAGCGCCTCGATGATATCTCCCGCGTTTGCAGGAAAGTCCATTCACAGGGTCTTGCCACCCGCTGTATTGAAAAAATCAGGAGACGGGGTTATATCAGCCCGGTCCAACGGTATTTTGGACTACACTACACCGCTGACCTGATGCCTGAAAGAAACACGGGCTATCTGAAAATCATGGAAGAACGTGGATTCACGTGGTTCAAGGAGTACTCTTCGGCTGGCGAGGGCACTGAGTGAATTTGTCTTGGGGTGCAAATGTGTGGCTGGTAATGCTCCGTGCACCAAGTACGAGTGTCTTCCAACAGCCGCAACGACAAAAGGGAGATATTCTATGAAAGTACTACTAATCGCGTTGGTAGGGGTGCTGGCTGTTACCGCAAGCAGCACTCTTGCAGCAGACTACGAAATCACCAGAGTCATTGAGGTCGGCCCTGCAAAAACGGCTGGCTGTGCTGTGTCAGTAAGATGGTCACCTGACGGCACCATGCTGGCGTATTTTGCCAACAACCACCTGATGATCTCCGACACCCTGGGCAACAGCCACGAGGTGTCCTCAATCCACGATCTGTCGCCCTATAGACACGAGTGGGTTTCGGATCAGGATATCGCAGTGCGCCTCGAGGATAGGAGTCGAAAGACAGACTCTGCTCTTAATCAGCTTATCTTGTACAACATCGCGACGGGTGATGAGGTCATCATGGAGGTGTACTGGAAAACACGGGATTTTTTGGTGCCTGGCTCGGAGTGGTTTGAGGGACCATTTCTCTCTCTTGAGAGAAACGCCTACTATAGGGTCATAAGTGCGACCGGTCGAAAAGACGGCACTGAAGTGGAACAGCGGGAGAGCAGGAAATTCCGTTCTGAGAACAAGTCGTTTTCCACCGACAAGGACGCACTTGCCGGGGAACATGTCTATGCTACCATAGTTGATGGTACCGGCGACTTCCAGATCCGTAGCCTCTACCAGACAGACTCAATAAAACAATGTGGTCACCGTCTCCCGTTTCACATACGCGAGCATCTTGTCTCCGCTGACCTATCGCACACATTCACTCGTGGGATACTTACCGACTTGACCGACAGTTCCACAACATATGTCGATGACTTCGCAGGCGACCCGCCAGCGCACACGGTAGGTTGCTCCTACTACTTTCCTACTTTCAACCCAAGACTTGAGGAGTTGCTCTTCCTTCAGGCCTGCGAAGGAAAGGAGCCATATGTTGTTGATAGAATGTGTACATTCAATTACGCGACTAACGAATTTACGGATCTGGGTGCTCTCACTGGTCTCGACGCAGGAACTCCCCCAAGGTACTCCCCAGACGGAAAGAAGATTGCATATACTACCGGACGCAAGGCGTACATCATCTACCGGGAGGATAAGTTATGAGTCACAATCTTCCCCTGAACGTTCTCTGCTGATAGGAGACAGGCTACAGCCGGAGCAACCAGCACTGTCGCAGCCATGGTTGCAGACATCGGCGCGGAACTGTTTGTACAGGAACCAAACAGCCCAACCGAACAAGACAGCTATCACCAGATACTCAAACATACATCTCTACCCTGTCAGTCAAGTCCCAGCAGTCTCCCACCCTGGTACACCACAAAGGCCATAACCCATGCCAGCCCGGTCGTATAGCCTATCTGGAATGCCAATTCCTTGAACGAACCTGTCTCTCGCAGGAATACCGCCATTGCGGCCATACAGGGAATATACAGCAACACAAACACAAGAAAGGCATATGCAATAAGCGGCGAATAGAGTGGATCACCGGCAAGTCTCCCTCGGAGCGAGCCGGATTCTTCGTCAACTTCCCCCACACCGTAGACAGTCCCCATCGTGGACACAACTACCTCTTTAGCCGCGAACCCCGAAATAAGCGCAACCCCCATGCGCCAGTCGAAGCCAAGCGGCTCAATAGCCGGCTCAATCAACATGCCGAATCGCCCCATGAGACTGTTCCTGATACTCTCCGCCGCCATGGCACTTTCATAGCCGGTGACAAGTGAATCTAATTCCGTATCGGACATGTTTCCCACTTCGTAAGACGCGGTCGCATCATCGATCAGGACATGATAGTCCTGGCTGTAGCTGTCCAGTCGTGGAAATGTCATCAGCACCCACATGATAATCGAGAACGCCAGAATGATCGTACCGGCTTTGCGAATGTACATCCAGGATCGTTCCCACATGTGGATTACCAGACTGCGAACAGTCGGTACCCGGTAGGGCGGCAGCTCCATGATGAACGGCTCTGACATCCCTCTGAAACGCGTACCCCGAAGGAGCTTTATGGTGCCGACTGCCACCAACACGCCCAGGGCGTAAATCGAGAAAACGACATTCCCTGCGTTCTCCGGCCAGAAAGCCCCACACACGAGAATATACACCGGCAGGCGGGCACCACAACTCATGAAACCGGTGGCGTGCATGGTCACCAATCGATCACTGCGATCCTCGATTATCCTGGCTCCCATGTATGCCGGGACCGTGCAGCCAAAACCGATCAGCATCGGAATGAACGATTTCCCATGCAACCCTATCCGGTGCATGATACGGTCCATAACAAAAGCAGCCCGAGCCATGTACCCGGTGTCTTCCAGGATGGCTATAGCAAGAAACAAGAGAACGATGTTTGGAAGAAACACGATCACACCACCGACGCCCGCGATAATGCCATCTACGATCAGTGAACTGAGCAGACCCTCCGGCAATACCGATCTCGCAAAACCTGCAAGGACACCGACACCCCACTCTATCCACTCCATCGGCATCTTGCCAAGCGTGAACGTCAACGTAAACATCATCCACATCAGGAAAGCGAAGATTGGAAGCCCCAGGCTGGGGTGAATGAGCATCAGGTCGATAGTGTCGGACACACTGTGGCGTTTCTCGCCGGAAAACTGGACGGCTTCCGAACAGGCTCCACTGATAAAACCGTAGCGCCGATCTGAGATAACCGCTGATGGTGCTTCTCCCAGGAGTGCCTCAAGACGCTCGCGGGACTCGTCCGCAGCCGCAAAAATCGCGGCGGCCGTTTTCTGCTGCCCGACCTTCTTGATTACTTCAGGGTCATCTTCCAGAAGCTTCAACGCCACCCACCGTGGCGGACAATTCCCAATCACACTGTTGTCTTGTTCCACCAACTGCGTCAGTGTTTCCAGTTCCTGCTCGAACTCTTTCCCATAATTGACTGTAAAGGGTTGATAGACATCCTGATTGTCAGCTACCGCTATGGCTGCTTTCAACAGTTCCTGCATCCCCTTCTTCTTGTTGCCAACAGTCGGTACTGAAGCCACACCGAGAAGCTGAGAAAGAAGCTTGTGATCCGTTATGATACCGCGCTTCTCTGCCTGATCGCTCATATTCAGCGCCAACACAACCGGAACATCCAGTTCGAGAAGCTGCGTTGTCAGGTAGAGATTTCTTTCAATATTGGAAGCATCAACAACGTCGATGACCACATCGGGCTTCTGCTCAATAATGTAGTTACGAGCGACTACTTCCTCGATAGAGTGGGCCGACAAAGAGTAAGTACCCGGAAGATCAACCAGTTTCAGCCGACGACCATCAAGGTCCAGCCAGCCTTCCTTCTTCTCCACCGTAACACCGGGATAGTTGCCGACATGCTGGTTAGCCCCAGTCAAATTATTGAAAATAGTAGTCTTGCCCGAATTCGGGTTCCCCGCAATCGCCACTGTCAGCGAAGCATCAGTCTGCTTCAATCTTCCTAACCCTGATCTTGGCGGCCATCCCCCGCCCAATCCCCAGTGTAGTCCACCCGACCCGAATCCCCACCGGACCGTGACCGGAATTGGCTATTACTTGGAATCTGGCATGGTTATTCAATCCCATGGAACTGATACGTTCACTCATGCGCTCCCCGCCATCCAGCCCGATCATCTCAAACGTGATGCCCGGTTGCGCCTTGCTCAACGTGGTCTCGCCTGATGTGCTTTGCACGGAACGTTTTCTCATTTTCGGTTCGCCTTCTGACGGCACTCCCTGCAGAGACCGAATATCTCGTACCGGTGAGATACGGACTCAAAACCATGCTTACTAAGTATCCTTTGTTCTTCCCTGTCCAGGGCCTGACTGGAAAATTCAATTACTTTCTTGCACTGAGTGCAAACCAGATGATGATGATGCTTGTGCTCACGCCCATAGCAATGGTCAAAACGCACCACGCCGTCATTGAACATAACTTCGCGGGCCAGTCCCGACTCGGCTATAAGCTTCATAGTGCGGTGCACGGTAGCGTACCCAACATGACGCTTGGCCCTGTTTACCAGGCGATACAAATCGTCGACTGAAACGTGCTTCTCAGTATTCAGGAATGTATTCAGAACCACCTTACGCTGTACCGTATCTTTGAGTCCGGCGGCTCTCAGATGATCTTTGAATACTTCTATCTCATTCATCAAAACATTCGCTGTAATAAAGATATTGAAATTCGTTTTCAATATCGGACTATATCTCGAATTGTCAAGGGGATTCGAAAGAAAAAATGTGGATGCTTCAGGACTACGATCTCGCGGCGTTAAGCGATGTATTGGCAGGGAGTTAGAAGGTAGTCGCTGGATAGAGAAAACCCACCTGAAGGGCAACATCCCCGTAACAGTGGGCGGCTCAGACGCTTTATCTGTCACACTGAGCTTGTCGAAGGGTGAAGTAGCTAAACGGCTGGGTGACACCCTCAAACTTGTTTGGGGGAGGTACTTCTCGAAGGGTGAAGCGGCCAAACGGCGCACCATGCTTCGACAGGCTCAGCATGACAGCTAACTGGCCGGAACCAACCACTCCGAAAGTGCCGTAACAGTGGGCGGCAGATGTCCACATCTGCCCCTGATTATACCCTATTAGTGGCCCGCCGGACTCACTCATGCAAACTGTCCTCCACGACGCGAAACCTGAGCGTGTCGGTCCAACAATCACCTATCCACACTGGCGGAAGAGTGTCCTGCCATACACAGTTGGTCACTCTGAATAGCAGCCAGTAATTGCCCGATGTAATATGGTAGACCTCCCCAATCGACAAGACATCCAGATTTTCGCAAGTCCGCTCGGCAGGAGAAAGAGGCTCGTAGAAGTTTGATTCAAAGTACCACGCAATCCGCTCATCTAGACCCTCTGGTTGAGTCTCATAATGACCATCATCTGTACCGAAGAACAAGCAGATGTCGCATCTATGGTAATCTGTATCCCGGGACGTGATGTGGCTACGCTTGAACGGTTCCAGCACGGTCGTGTTTCCGGCGTTGTGCAGACATAGTTGTACCAAAGGACGTTTCGGATTCCCTTGGGCGGACATCTTGATCCCAGGAATTGTGAATACCGAATCGTTGAGCGTGGTAGAGGCGTACACATCAGCAGACGCTCTCAGCGACTGATTCAGGAACACTCTCTCTGGAAAAAGAACATCCTGCCTTGGACGCCCGCAACTTGATATGAGCACGATAAGCAGCAGAAATGGAAGAATGCGGCGTAGCATGTATCTACCTCCAACTGTAATTCGACCAGGGCGTCAATCCAATCTACCTGACTGATATTATGAAGATAGCCGCGCCGCTCCCCTTCGTGCAAGCCCTTTTAGAAACTCACTCACCCCTCTCCCCTGCTCCGAATCCCCAGTAACTCTCGTTCTGGAAAGAGGCGGCGTCCATAGACTCGTCGAAAAAGCGTTCCAACGCCGACGGTCCAATGTGCCGGCTTACCTTGCGTCTGGCAACTCGTTGGATATTGAGCAGGTGTCTTGCAGAGACATTGTCAGTGGTGATATTTTTTCCGCCCGTTCCGCAGCCAAGAGTCATGGACGGCGACAGGGCGTTATAGGTCCCACCCAGGGCGCCGAGAGAAGCCGGCGTGTTCACTAAGATCCTGCCGGCATTCATCACCGAAGCAAAGTGCTCAATCTTGTCTTCACAGTTGGAGAATATGCTCACGGTGTGGCCCAGACCACCGTTCAAGTTTATTCGGCGGCAGAGCGTGATAGCCTCCTCAAATGTGTCGGCGCGGTAGAATGCCAGAATGGGCGCCAGTATCTCCATCGAGAGCGGACAGTCATGGCCGATATCGTCGAGTTCAGCTATTAGAAGTGTGGTGTCTTCCGGAACGTCAATACCAGCCATCTTAGCAATAGTCACCGCCGACTGACCGATTACTTCGACGTTCATGACACTCATCGTCTTGTTATAAGCAACCGACTCAAGACGCTTGATCTCATCTGTGGACAGGAAATGCGCTTTTCGCTCCTTGAACAGCCGGATGACCTCATCTACATGACAGTCCCTGACCACGAGCGATTGCTCGCTGGCACAGACAGTCCCATTGTCGAACGTCTTGGACATGAGGATTTGATCCACTGCAAACGGTACGTCGGCGGTCCTCCCTATGAAAACAGGCACATTCCCGGGGCCAACACCAATTGCCGGATTACCTGAACTATAGGCTGCCCTTACCAGCCCGACCGATCCGGTAGCGAGGATCATAGCCGTCTTCTTGTGTCTCATGAACTCCATTGTCTGCTCTTCAGTCGATCGTGATATCCACTGAATACAGTTCTCCGGAGCACCCTCTTGCAAAGCGGCTTCGTAGCACACTCGCGCAGCCTCAATTGTGCACTTCTTTGCCGCTCCATGCGGGCGGATGATAATCGGATTCCTTGATTTCAGTGAAATCAGCACTTTGAACAGGGCCGTTGAGGTCGGATTCGTGACAGGAGTAACGGCAAAGATAGGTCCGATTGGACGGGCTATTTCGACTATTTCGTTCTGGGCGTCCTCGGCTACTATTCCTACGGTCCTCTGATTCTTGATGTCATCGTAAACAAACTGAGTGGCGAGCACATTCTTAATGACTTTGTCCTTCCAGACACCCAACCTTGTTTCATCGCAGGCATGTTTCGCCAGCCGGATTCGATTATCAAACCCTGCCTCGTAGGCTGCCTGAACAATGCGGTCCGTCTGTTCCTGATTGAGTTTCATAAAGGCGGTTTTGGCTTGCAACGCCTTGCTCATCACACCGTTGATATCGAGAGCCATGCCGGTCCTTTCATTGAAGTTGGTCCGGGGTCAGTGTCTTCCCGTTTCCAAGACGAGAACAGTCTATAATACTGCAAAATGGAGTTGGGATCAATAGGGGCTTTCCGGAACGGTAAGGCACTTTCAAACCTGGAGTGTGTTGAGAAACCGTCCACATACAGTGGCGTCAGGTGTCTCTGCCTGACGCTGCCTACTGATTCTCGCGGCTGCCAGGCAGGGACACCTGGCAGCACAGCCGCCCAAATGGATAGAAGAGGTTTTTCAACAAACCCCAAGCTGTGGGGCACCAGCCTTCTCAACTGGCCCTGCATAACATCAAGGCCAAAATGGAAGCAGGGGCTACCCCTCGGGGCAGTCCCTGTCCTTAGGCAGCCCGGAAAAGAGAGTGTCGGGATCCCCGGGCTGCAAGTCTATGATATGCTCAACCTACGGCACCCTGGTGATTGTAATTCCGTAGTTATGAGGATCACGCGGACGCTTGGCATTCCAGTCACTGAAGGAGTGGGAGCCATCCGTCTCGTAGTGCACGACATAGGTGCCTTTTTCGAGCAGAATCTCATCATCGTACACGCGGTTTTTCTTCGCCCCGCCGGCATGATCGGTACTGCGCCAGGTCATCTCCCATTCCGCTCGGTCGGTCCGATCATCGACGATCCAGGCGTAGTCGAACATCCGCCCGCGCTCGCCTTCGCCGATAGCGTAAATGTGCACACGGGTGTCTTTATCCAGAGTGAATCGTTCCCGAAGGTGTTCTCTGTCACGAACCCTTGTCATCTGTACAAGAACGTCTGAATCCTTCTTCAGGTCCCTCTCTGACAGTATTTTCAGATTCGAAGCTCCCCCATCGGGACCAGGGAATATCGCCATTCCCCAGGCAGCAGGATCATAAGGAGCGGCCACATTCCAGTCGCGGTAGGCATGGGAACCATCCGTAACGTAAACGGCAACGTATTCGCCTGCCGGGAGAGTGACCCTGCCGTCGAACATTCGGTTCTTCTCACCACCACCGGCGTACTCTGTGTTTCTTCTCTTCATTTCCCAAATGACTTTTCCCCTGCCGGCTTCCTCAATCCATCCGTAGTCGGCAAACTCGCGGTCACGGGTCGAGTACTCCCCAATAGCGTAAACCCTGAACGTCGTTTCCTTGTCTAACTTAAACGCCTGTTCGACATAGTCATCGTCCCGCACTCTGGTCAGATCTACGAGCGGTTTCTCTTTTTTGGGAAGGTCCATCAGTTTGAAGGCCGAGCGGCTGAAATCCTGGCCCGGAAGAATCGTGATCCCCCAGTTGCAGGGATCATAAGGAGGCCTGACATTGAAATACTCGAATGAATGCGAGTCATCCGTCACAAAATAGAGTATGTAGTCCCCCTTCTCCAGTTCAACTTCGTCATCGAACATCCTGTTCTTCTTACCGCCACCGGCTGCATCCGTGTTCCAGCGATCCAGTTCCCAGACCTTCTCACGAGTTCCCGAATTGATAATCCAGCCGAGGTCCACGGGATTGCGGTTCTCTGGAGGATACTCAAAAACCGAGTAGATGCGGAGTGACATCTGCTTGTCCAGACGGAACGCCTGACGTATGTATTCCTCATCACCAAGCTGGTTATGCGTTACGAGCGCGCCTGCAAACTCACCGGTGACATCGAACTCTTTGATGTCACTCTTGGATATCTCATCCGAGGACAGCCGTACGTAGCTGTCCCTGACAAGGTCCTCGAAATCATCGTCATCAAACCAGCAATCATCATCATCATCATAGTCACGATTATACTTGCCGTCGAACAATCCAAATAGATTCCATGAACCGCCTTTTTCACCAAAGAAACTGATATTCCCGTAATAACCTTCACCGGCATACAGGTACAGTTCGTACTTGCCGGCATCAAGCGCCTTAACTTTCTCAACTTTGCGGAGAACACCGGACCGGTATCTGTCTGAACCGCGGCTTTTCATTACCCAGACGGGCTCACGAGTGTCGGAATCGAGAATCCAGGCGTACACCGTCATGCGTTCGTTGGAACTCTGAGGAAGGCCAACTGCCTCAATCTCCACTTCTGCCGGTTTTGTCAGCTCAAACCCGACCGATTCCAGATCTCCAGGTCGGACGCGTTCAATCTCGACAAGCGTTTCGGCAGCCAGCGGTACACCAGCCACGAAAAGCGTCAGGGCCGCCACCATGAATTTGATTGTTCTTAACATAATCTACACCTTCACTACGTGGTTGTTTGCTTCCATGTTCAAATCAGGCGGACTATTGCGAGCGCCGCCCGAAATCCACTCTTCATGGTACGTAGAACGCGATGAGTTGTTTCGGTGGTAATGTATTGTTACGAGAAAATCGCAGAATCCAGATTCTCAGCGTTGTATGCCGGGAGGGCCAATTGACGACGAGCGGCTTGGCTGGTGCCCCACAGCTTGGGGCCTGTTGAAGAAGTTGTATTTTTCGGAAATGCCTACTTTAGTAGCCCACCCAACGGGTGGGGTCTTGTTATTCCACTGTCATCCCACCTGTTAGGTGGGCAAAGATGCCCCATGTATGCTACAACTCTAAATCTTGACACTTCTTCCACATACCCATTCATGAGTGCCAGGCATTCATCGAGGTCCCGATAGACATATGGGCCATCGGTCCTCAGCGAAGAATTTTCTATCCCAGAGGCTACCATTACACGTTCTCTCATAGATGCGAAGTCGTATTTATCTGCCAACGGTTTACAGT
>Ga0164310_10002169_pt1 | contig 11219 bp, 12 predicted proteins | sample GuaBasSedimGuay1_FD_121795 | JGI IMG/M metagenome (GOLD analysis project Ga0164310, IMG submission 121795) | Subseafloor sediment microbial communities from Guaymas Basin, Gulf of California, Mexico - Guay1, Core 4569-9, 0-3 cm | ecosystem: Environmental > Aquatic > Marine > Hydrothermal vents... | reverse complement strand
GGTGGGGCAGATGATGACCTATCTGGAACTCTCGGCCGACAACACCTTCTTCGACGAGTTCAACGCGGCGCTGTTCCTGCCGCACACGGATATGGGGAAGTTCCCCTCGGTGGCGGCGCTGCTGGAGGGGTGATGAGTCTGACCGGCCTGCACCTGCTGCTCACATACCAGTGCAACTACGAGTGCGACCATTGCTTCGTCTGGGGGAGCCCTTCCCAGGAGGGTACGATGACACTGGCGCAGGTACGCGACATCTACCGGCAGGCGCAGGCTCTTGCGACGGTGGAGTGGATTTACCTGGAGGGAGGCGAGCCGTTTCTCTACTACCCGATCATGGTGCGGGCAGCGCAGGAGGCGGCCGAACAAAGCTTCCACGTCGGCATCGTGACCAACGATTACTGGGCCACGGCAGTCGAGGACGCGGTCGAGTGGCTGCGCCCCTTCGTGGGCATTGTGGACGACCTAACCGTTTCCACCGATCTGTTCCACTACGACGAGGTGATGAGCGCGCAAGCACGCAATGCACTGGCGGCGGCGGAACAACTGGGCATCCCGGTCGGCACCATCATCTGCGAGGTGCCAGAGGGGGCAGCGGGCTACTCTGCGCAAGCGAGAGGCGAGCCGGTGGAGAGCGGGCCAATTATGTTCAAAGGCCGGGCGGCGGTGAAACTGATCGAGGGGGTGGCGCGGCGACCGTGGCACGAGTTCAATGAGTGTCCCTACGAGACGCTGGATGATCCTGGCCGGGTGCACGTGGATTGCTACGGCAACCTGCACCTATGCCAGGGATTGACGATGGGGAGTATGTTCGAGCGGCCGCTGGTCGAATTGGTGGCAGAGTACAACCCGCAGGCTCACCCCATCGTCGGGCCGCTGCTGGCAGGTGGCCCGGCGGCGCTTGTGAAGCGGTACGACCTGCCGCACGAGGAGGCCTATGTAGACGCTTGCCATCTGTGCTACGAGGCACGGGTGGTGCTACGGGAGCAGTTTCCAGAGTACCTGGGGCCGGGGCAGATGTACGGAGAGGAGTTGAGTTGACGATGATAATCACACTGAACCTGTACCAGCGGAGGTGATTGTGATGAGAGAAAGAGAGGTAGTGAACACGAGTGCGATACTGACCGAGGCTGAGCACCGCCTGCACAGCCTATCGCTTGAGCGGCTGCGAGTAGCCAACGACTTTCTAGCCTACCTGCAAGAACGCGAGGAGAACGAGGCGACCGCCGAACTGCTGAGCATCCCCGGCTTTGAGGCGGCTTTCCGGCACGCTGTCGAACAGGCTGATACAGGTGACGTGGTGCGCTTCGAGGAAGTCCGCCGCGATGTATGAGATTTGGCTGACCCGCGACGCGCAGAAGTTTTACCAGGCTGCCGATGACCCGTTGACCACAAGGCTGAACCGCTGCTTTGATCAACTGCGGCGCAATCCTTATAGGCATCCTAACATCAAGCGGCTAAAGGGCCCACTGGCCGGGCATTGGCGTTATCGGGTGGGCGATTGGCGCGTGGTGTACCGCGTGGACGAGGATAAACAGGTCATCACCGTCGTCCTCATCGTCCACCGCAGCAAGGCGTACAGGTGAGCACTACTACTTGGGGGAAGTGGAGTTGACGACGACCATCGCTTTGGCCGGCAAAGGCGGCACCGGAAAGACGACCATCGCCGCACTCCTCATCCGCTATCTGATGGAGGAGCGAAGCGGCTCCATTCTGGCTATTGACGCCGACCCATCCAGCAACCTCAACCTGGTGCTGGGGATGGAGGTGGAGACGACGGTGGGCGACATCCGTGAGGAGATGCTCGACCTGGTGCAATCGAGCGGTGCACTGGCTGGCTCGATGCCCGGCGGGATGAGCAAGCAGGAGTATCTGGACTACCAGGTGCAGATGGCGTTGGAGGAGGGAGAGCGGGTGGACCTGTTGGCGATGGGGCGGCCCGAGGGCCCCGGCTGCTACTGTGCGGCTAATCAGATGCTGCGCGTCATCTTGGATCGCATCGCGGTCAACTATGACTACGTGGTGATGGATAACGAGGCCGGGATGGAGCACCTCAGCCGCCGCACCACCCGCGATGTGGACGTTCTGCTGCTGGTGACCGACCCCACACAAAGAGGGATCATTGCCGCGCAACGGATGGCAGAGATGGTGCCCGAACTGGACATCGGCGTGGGTCACGTCTATCTGGTCGTCAACCGACAGCGAGGGGAGATGCCCGCACCGCTGGCCGAGGCCATCGCGCGGACGGGCCTAGAGTTGATCGGCACGGTGCCGGAGGACCCGGCGATGGCCGAGTTCGAGTTCACCGGCCGGCCGTTGGTGGAACTGCCGGCGGAGGCTGCCGTCTATCAAGCCGTGCGGGAGATCGCCAGGGAAGTGGTGGGATAGGGAGGCTTGATGCCCAAGCGTGGCATCGGCGTGGTGCGGTAGAAGACGAACATTGAGTGCCGGGCGGATAGAATTAGCGAAGCCGATGCCTACCGGTTAATGAAGCAGGTAGAGCGTTTCTACGAGTACTGGAGTCTGGCGAATTATGGGGGTCATAGTGGCGACTTCAGTCGTTCTGACCTCGCTTTGAACGACTGAAGTCGTTACTACGAGCAAAATCACGGTGTCCAGTATGAGTAGATAGGTAGCAAGATTAGTCAATAAGCCAAGGAGGTAATCAGATGTACATAATCGCCGAGAACATTCAAATCATCTCCCCCCGCGTCAAGAAGGCCATCGCCGAGCGGGACGCGAAATTCTTCCAGGATCTGGCGGTGCGCCTAGTGGATGCCGGGGCAGACGCAATAGATCTTAACATCGGCCCTCAGAAGAAGCGCGGCCACGAGATTCTGCCCTGGCTGGCCGAGGTTGTGCAAGAGGTGGTGGATGTGCCGCTCTCCTTCGACACCACCAACTTGGCCGCCATCGAGGCCGCCTGCGAGGTGGTCACCAAAGCCCAGCCCATCATCAACTCCACTTCGGCCGAGGAGGAGCGGTTGGAGAAGGTGCCACTGGTGGCCAAGAAGTACGGCACCCGTCTCATCGCTCTGACCATGGGCAAAGGCATGATCCCGGTCAAAGCCGATGAGCGGGTCAACATCGCGCTGGAAAAGTTGATTCCCCGCATGTTGGAGATTGACTTCCCCATCAGCGACCTGATTATTGATCCGCTAGTGCTGACCGTCTCCGGCACCCAGGAGTACTGCCCGGAGTGCATTGAGGCAGTGCGCACGCTCAAGTATGCCTGGGATCCGCCGCCGTTGACCAATGGAGGCGTCTCCAACGTCTCCAACGGTGTGCCGGCCCAGATGCGTCCGCTGCTCAATCGGGTCTACACGGTGATGCTGATGGGCGCCGGTATTGACATGATCATCGCTAACCCCCTCGACCGCAAGTTGATGGAGTGGATCCGCGTGGTCGAGGAGCGGGACGAGAGCACGCCGCTCAACCGATTGTTGCTCAAACTGCACGACTGCGTGGCGGCGATGGAGGAGTTGCAGCCCGAGGACGTGGACATGTCCGATCCGCAGCAGGTGGAGGTCTGGAAAACGGTGCAGGTGCTGCTGAACAAGGTTATCTACACCGATTCCTACTTGCGGCTGTAGCAGATTCGAGATTGCAATCTGCAATCTGTAGTTCCGGGGAGGGAAAACATGACTGCGCAATTGATTGATGGCAAGGCGACGGCGGCCGTGATCCACGAGGAGATCAAGGCCGAGGTCGAGAGACTCAAGGCGGAGCACGGCATTGTGCCGGGGTTGGCGACGGTGCTGGTAGGGGAGAACCCCGCTTCCCAGTTCTATGTCCGCTCTAAGCAGAAGCGCTGCGCTGAGGTGGGCATTCGTTCCTTCGGCCACAATCTGCCGGAGAACGCCACCCAGGAGGAAGTCGAGGGGTTGGTGGCGGAATTGAACGCCAATCCGGAGGTGCACGGCATCCTGGTGCAATTGCCTCTCCCCAAACACTTGAACGAAGAGCGGGTGCTGGGCGCGATCGGGCTGGAAAAGGATGTTGATGGCTTCCACCCGGTCAACATCGGGCGACTGGCGATGAAGGGGCGCGAGCCGATGTTCGCTCCCTGCACTCCCATTGGCTGCATCGAGTTGCTCGACCGGTACGGAGTCGAGATCGAGGGTAAGGAGGCGGTGGTGTTGGGCCGCAGCAATATCGTCGGCATGCCGGTGGCTATGTTGCTCCTGAAGCGCAACGCCACTATCACTATCTGCCACTCGCGCACGAAGGATCTGCCCGCCGTCTGCCGCCGCGCCGACATTCTCATAGCCGCCGTGGGCCGCCCGCGGATGGTGCAGGCCGACTGGGTCAAGGCTGGGGCGGCGGTGATTGACGTCGGCATCAACCGCGTGGAGGACCCCACAGCGAAGAGGGGCTACCGCATCGTGGGCGATGTGGACTTTGAAGCGGTGAAGGAAGTGGCGGGCTACCTCACGCCGGTGCCGGGCGGCGTCGGACCGATGACCATCGCAATGCTTCTGCGCAACACGCTCACCGCAGCCAAGCGGGCCGCAGGGCTGGTGGACTGAGGGGCAAGGGGCAAGAGGCAGGAGGCAGGAGGCGGGAGGTGGTATGAGAACTCAGATCTCGATCAATAAGGTGCGTGGCCCTTTCGTGGCCCGTGTGGAGGAGATCAGCGGTCAGGATCTGCTGGCCTGTAATCAGTGCGGCAAGTGTAGCGCCGGTTGTCCGGTCGTGGCGGCGATGGACCTCTTGCCCAGCCAGGTCATCCGTATGGCGCAACTGGGGATGGAGGAGGTCCTGGAGAGCAAAACGATTTGGATTTGCGCCTCCTGCTTGACTTGCGTCACCCGCTGCCCCAAGGGAGTGGACCTGCCCCGCCTGATGGAGGCGCTGCGTCAAATTTCACTGCGCAAGGGCGTTACGAAACTGGACTTGAATGCACTCCCGCCGGAGTTGGTGAGGGAGGTACCGCAACTGGCCATCGTCGGTGGGTTCAGGAAATATATGAGGTAGGTTGATGGGTATTCCCTATTATCCTGGCTGTACGCTCTCAACGAAAGCGAAAGGGTACGACCGCTCCGGGCGGGCGGTGGCGGAGGCACTGGGGCTGGAGTTGGTGGAACTTACCGACTGGCAGTGCTGCGGGGCGACGTTTCCTTTGATGCTAGATGATTCAATGGCACTCATCGCCCCGACACGGGTGCTCTATCAGGCGCAGCAGGCCGGCGAGCGGGTGGCGACGCTGTGTGCCATCTGCTTCAACGTCCTCCGCCGCTCCCAGGCACTGCTGAGGCGAGACCCGGAGATGCTGGAACGTATCAACTGGTTCACCGAGCAGGAATATCACGGCGATGTTCACGTCGTCCATTTTCTAGAAATCCTGCGCGATGATCTGGGATGGGAAGCGCTGGCCGAACGGGTAGTACGCCCACTGGCTGGGCTGCGGGTTGCTCCCTACTACGGCTGTCTTCTCCTGCGTCCCTACGAGGAGATCGGCCTGGACGATCCAGAGAACCCGGTCATCCTCCACAATCTAGTGCGGGCGCTGGGGGCCGAGCCGGTGGACTTTCCCTACAACATCGAGTGCTGCGGCTCCTATCTGACGGTGAAGGAGCCCCAGATTTCCGAGACGCTCTCAAAGGACATCGTCGCCTCGGCGCGGGAGCACGGTGCCCAGGTCATCATCACCGCCTGCCCTCTCTGTCAGTTCAATCTCGACTATCCGCAGCGGGAGACGGAGGCCGGTCGCACCGGCAACGAGATACCGGTGCTCTATTTCACTCAACTGATGGCCGTGGCGCTGGGTCTGCCGGAGGAGACGTGGGGGATGACGGAGCATTATGTGGACCCGAGGCCGCTGTTCGACGGATGATTGGCAAATTGGGAGGTTGGGAGATTGGTGGATTGGCAAGTTGGGAGATTGGTGGATTGGTAAGTCGAGGGATTGATGCCGACGGCGAATGTACCGATTGACCAATCTACCAAATACCAGGTTTACTGAGGAATCGCCTATGGAATATCAAGCGCTGGTCATCGGCGCTGGAATTGGTGGAATGCAGGCCGCGTTGGACATTGCCGACAGTGGCTATGAGGTCATCCTGGTCGAGAAGGAACCCTCCATCGGCGGGCACATGGCGCAACTTTCGGAGACCTTCCCGACACTGGATTGTTCCCAATGCATCCTCACTCCGCGCACGGTCGAGGTTGGGCAGCATCCCAACATTCGGCTGTTGACGTTGAGCGAGGTGATAGATGTGCAGGGGGAAGTGGGGAACTTCCGGGTGAAGATTCTGCGCCATCCCCGCTATGTGCGTGAGGACAGGTGTACGGCCTGCGGCGACTGTACTAAGGTCTGTCCCATCGTCGTGCCTAACGAGTTCGATCGGGGACTGGCTGCCCGCCGCGCTATTTATATCCCCCATCCTCAGGCGGTGCCGGCGGTCTACCGGCTTGACCCCGACGCCTGTATGGGACTCTTCCCGCTGGCATGTGGCAAGTGCGCCGAGGCGTGCGAGGCGGACGCTATTGACTACGATATGGCCCCTGAGGTTATCGAGGTGGAGGTAGGGGCTATCGTCGTCGCCACCGGCTACGAACTCTACCAGGACGAGGCGGTGATGGCCTACGCCTATATGGATCACCCCGACGTGATGGATGGGCTGGAGTTCGAGCGGCTGCTTTCCGCCTCCGGCCCGACCGGCGGGAGGATCATCCGTCCCTCCGACCGCACCGTGCCCAAAGAAGTCGTTTTCATTCAGTGCGGTGGCTCCCGCAACCCAGAGCATGGTGTGCCCTACTGCTCGAAAATCTGCTGTATGTACACTGCCAAGCACGCTATCCTCTACAAGCACCGCGTCCCCGATGGGCAGGTCTACATATTCTACATAGATATTCGGGCCGGCGGCAAAGGGTACGAGGAGTTCGTCACGCGAGCGATGGAGGAGGATCGCACGGTGTACATCCGGGGGCGGGTCTCTAAGGTCTTTCCCAGCGACGGCAAGATAATGGTCTGGGGGGTGGATACGCTCACCGGGAGCAAGGTGGAGATTGCTGCTGACCTGGTGGTGGTGGCGGCGGCGATTGTTCCCTCGGAGGGGAGCCGTCGTGTGGCGGAGATGCTGGGCATCGGCGTGGACGAGTTCGGCTTTTACACCGCCAGCGACGAGGAAATGACGCCGGTGGAGAGCGGAGTGCCGGGGGTCTTCCTGGCCGGGGTAGGTCTGGGGCCCCAGGACATCCCGGAGACGGTGGCGCAGGCCTCGGGTGCGGCGGCCAAGGTGCTGGCGTTATTCGAGGCAGCGAAGTCAATGAACAAGGACTGAAGTCGTTACTACAGAGGGGGATTATCTGTTCATCATCGCGCCAGAGGAGCCGGTTTTCGAGGGCTGATATGAGCCGTATCGGTGTCTTTGTCTGTCATTGTGGTATCAATATCGCGGGCACGGTAGACGTGGAGCGGGTGGCCGAGGAGATCGGTCAGCACCCGGAGGTCGTCCACGCCACAACTTACAGGTATATGTGCTCTGAGCCTGGTCAGCAGTTGATTAGGGATGCCATTGCAGAGCACGACCTGGATGGTGTAGTCGTCGCTGCCTGCTCGCCCCTTATGCACGAGACGACTTTCCGCCGGGCATCATCGGCGGCAGGGTTGAATCCCTACCGCTGCGAGATGGCCAACATCCGTGAGCAGTGCTCCTGGGTACACGAGCACGAGCCGGCCCGCGCCACGGAGAAGGCCATCGAGATCGTGCGCACCGTCGTCGAAAGGGTCAGGGGGGACGAGGAACTGGAGCCGTTCCGCCTGCCACTGACGAAGCGGGCGCTGGTCATCGGCGGGGGGATTGCCGGGATGGAGGCCGCGCTGGACATCGCCAGTGCGGGGTATCCGGTGGTGCTGGTTGAGCGGGAGGATCACCTGGGCGGCAAGATGGCCCGGCTCAGCGGCACTTATCTCAATTTCACCGCCGCCCCGGATTTGCTGAGGCGCAAGATCGAGCAGGTCCTCAATCACCCCAACATTCAGGTGTTGACGGGTGCGCAAATAGTGGGGGTTGAAGGGTATGTCGGTAACTTCGAAGTGGCCGTTTCAGGTTTCAAGGTTTCAGGTTCTAGGATGACAAAATCCGAAACCTCCGATCTGAAATCTGAAACCTTTGAGGTGGGCGCGATCGTTGTGGCTACCGGCTGGGACCCCTATCCGTTGGAGCGGTTGCCCGAATACGGCGGTGGGGAGATACCGGACGTGGTGGATGGGCTGACGTTTGAGGGGATGCTACGGGATGAAGGGGGTATCCGACGTCCCTCTGACGGACAGGTGCCCCGCGAGGTGGTATTCGTCCAGTGCGCTGGTTCCCGTGATCCAGAGCGGGGTGTGCCCTACTGCTCCAAGGTCTGCTGCATGTACGTCGCCAAGCAGGCCATGATGTTCAGGGAGCGCGTGCCGGAGGGGCAGGCTTACGTTTTTTACATTGACATCCGCTCGGCGGGCAAGGGGTACGACGAGTACGTCCAGCAGGCGATGGAAGAGCACGATATTCTGTACCTGCGGGGCAAGGTGAGCAAGATCTTTACCCGCGATGGTAAGGTGGTCGTCTGGGGAGCCGACACGCTGAGCGGCAGGCCGGTGGAGGTGGCGGCCGATCTGGTAGTGCTGGCGACGCCGATGGCGCCCAGCCGTCGAGCCTTTGAGTTGGCCAAGATGTTACGCATCGGCATAGATCAGAACGGCTTTTTCAGCGAGGCGCATCCCAAGTTACGCCCGGTCGAAAGCCTGACGGCAGGGATATTCCTGGCCGGGGCGGCCCAGGGACCGAAAGACATCCCAGAGACGGTGTCACAGGCCAGCGGTGCGGCGGCCAAGGTGCTGAAATTGTTCTCGCAGGACGAGATGGTCCAGGAGCCGACCGTGGCTTACGTCATCAGGGAGTTGTGCTCGGCGTGTGGGGCGTGTGTGGAGGCCTGTCCCTATGACGCACGCTCGATCCATCCCGTGTGGCACATTGCCACTGTCAACGCGGCGCTGTGCCAGAACTGTGGGGCCTGTGTGGTGGCCTGTCCCAACAAAGCGAGCCGGATACACAACTGGACACCGGAGCAGATCCTGGCGATGGCGGATGTGGTGAGTTGGTAGATTGGGGAACTCGGTTTCTGTGACCGATGTACCATCTACCGATATAGTGAAACGGGGGATTGATAGGTTATGGAGACTTCCTTTCTCGAGCGGGTAAACACCCTCAGTGGGCAGACCATACAACTATGTTACCACTGTCACAAGTGTACCGCCGGCTGTCCTGCCACTTTTGCGATGGAGTACGGGCCCGACCGCATCCTGCGCCTGATCCAGTTCGGGCAGCGGGAGCGGCTGCTGACCAGCAGGGACATCTGGCTCTGTCTGGAATGCGAGATGTGTGGCGCCCATTGCCCCAATGAGATTGACATCGGCGAGGTGATGATCGCGCTCAAGGAGATAGCGGAGGAGGCAGGCTATCGGGCGGAGGATTGTCAGCAGTTGCGCGAACTTCTGGCCGACTATTTGTTGCAGCGACCTGAGACGGTGATTGACGACCGGCTGTGCACCGGGATCACGCGCCTCAATCGCCTGAGTCAGACTATCGCGACCACGCACAACATCAGCGGCGATGACAACAGCAACCGTCTGATCTGGAGCCAGAACCTGGAGCGCATCCCGCCTGGGCTGGATAGGAAGCCAGGGGCCGAAATCGTCTACTTCGTTGGCTGCGTCGCCTCCCTTTTCCCTCGCAGTTACCGCGTGCCCCAATCGTTGACCTCCATCCTGGATGTGAGCGGTGTTGACTTCACCACACTGGGGGGGCAGGAGTGGTGTTGCGGCTATCCCCTGCTCTCAATGGGGCGGCTGGAGCAGGCCGAGACGTTGATTCAGCACAACGTCGCTCAGGTCAAGGAACTCGGTGTCTCCCGCGTCGTCATGACGTGTCCTTCCTGCTATCATATGTGGAAGTTCGTCTACCCCGAGGTTCTGGGGGAGGATATTGGCCTGGAGGTACTGCATGCCACAGAGTTATTGGACGAATTGATTAGGCAGGGGGCCATTGAATTGGGGGAAATAGACCTGCGGGTGACCTATCATGATCCGTGTGACTTGGGGCGCAAGAGCGGTGTCTTTGATGCGCCCCGCCGGGTGTTACAGAGCATCCCCGGCCTTACCTTTGTGGAGATGAGCAGTTCTGGGCGCATCTCTGAGTGCTGTGGCGGAGGAGGCAATCTGGAGAGTTTCGATCCGGACGTCGTCTCCGAGGTCTCGCTGCGCCGCGTTGACCGGGCCTGTGAGGTTGAGGCCCAGGTCATCACTTCCGCCTGTCAACAGTGCGAGCGCACGCTGACGGCAGCGGTACGTAAGCACAACGAGGCCCGCCGTGCCCGCGTGCGCGTGATGGACGTAGCGGAGTTGGTGTGGAAGGCAATCAAGAAATGACCAATGACCAATGACCAAAGTATTGGCTGTTGTTCATTGACTTGAGGAGGTGGGGACATGACGGATGTCTGGGAGCAACTGGTGCGTTATCGTTACGTGAAGACCTTGCCCGGCGGTGGTCGCCTGTTGCTGCGCCCGCTATCGAAGGAAGACAAGGAAGGTCTGGTGAGCCTCTTCGCCCGGGCGACGAAGGAAGACCTGGAGTACTTCCGTAGCGATGCCAGCGACAGGGCCGTGGTGGAGAGTTGGGTGGATAATCTGGACCTGAAGTGCGTCTTTCCGCTGGTGGCTGTCGTGGACGGCAAGATTGTGGGGGACGCCACGCTACATTTCGGCGAGCGATACCACCGTCACATGGCCTGGGTACGCATCTTCCTGGATAGGGCTTACCGCCGCCAGGGGATCGGCACGCTGATGTTGCGTTGCTTGATTGACATCGCCCGGCGGATAGGGTTGCAGCAATTGTACGCCGAGATAGTGACTACTCAACCGCAGGTCATCAAAGCGTTTGAGGACCTGGGCTTCCGGCATGAGGTCACGTTGCGTGATTACTTTATGACGACCGAAGGGGAAACGCTCGATATGGCGATTCTGGTGCTACGGTTGGTTGACCATTCAGGCGAGTTCTAAGGCCCAGGAGGCGGCGTGACGACAGAGAACCCCGGGAACGGCAAAGATAAGGTCGGCGCGGTACTGGTCGTTGGAGGCGGCATAGGTGGTATGCAGGCGTCTCTGGACCTGGCGGAGGCCGGGTTCAAGGTTTACCTGCTTGAGAGGAAGCCGGCCATCGGGGGTGTGATGGCGC
>Ga0164310_10002168_pt1 | contig 11221 bp, 8 predicted proteins | sample GuaBasSedimGuay1_FD_121795 | JGI IMG/M metagenome (GOLD analysis project Ga0164310, IMG submission 121795) | Subseafloor sediment microbial communities from Guaymas Basin, Gulf of California, Mexico - Guay1, Core 4569-9, 0-3 cm | ecosystem: Environmental > Aquatic > Marine > Hydrothermal vents >... | reverse complement strand
CCATAGTATCCCCTCGATCGAGGAATCGTTACTCCCGTCCCGCAGGCTCTCGATCGTATCTCGCAGTTCACTTCGTGTAAACTGCCGGAAGTTATCTCTGCGCAACGCACGGCACGCACTTCCAAACAGCGTTCTCATCTTATCAGACATCGTGCCGTCATCGATGATACTGATGAGGTCGGGTATTGCAAGATCGCTTATGCGGATCTTGATGTTATCAGGCTTTATTATCCTGATTCTTGGCTTATAATCATCCTTCCAGAATCGCGTATCATTGGCGATATCCTCCAGAACCGTGTATTCACCATGCGGATCAAAGATCAGCACAGGCGCTCTGTTATGCGGCATGAGCAATTCTTCGACTATAACACCGACAGTGTATGACTTTCCCGCGCCTGTTGCTGCAATAACCGATAGATGCTGGCTTGCGACATCCTTAACCGATAGCACGACATCGAAATCTGTTCCAGCAATCGTTCCGATGGATGCAGAGCCGGTCTCGCCAGACGATACCCTGTTGATGTCACGCAGTTGCGCACCTGCTGCCCGGTATACCACGGTGCCGGATGCAGGGTTCATACGTGGATGGATAAACTCTCCGAGATTCCTGTCAAAATATCCGATCACCATCCCTCTTGTCCTGAAATATTCGAATCTGTCAGCATCGAACCCGCAGAACTCTGCGACATCTGCCGGTCGAATGCCGGCATCGAAGAGAAACTCAACCGGATATTCGCTCAGTGGTTCGGTTTCTGTCACACGGCAGAGAATCTGTCTGTCACCGGCACGATAGTACACGAACTCCCATGTCTGTAGATGTTCTCTGGTAATAAAAATAAAACCATTTTTATCGTGACTGATCACCATTCCGGTAGGCATGAGATGGTATCGATCTTCTCGTACTTATGGTATCTGCCGGCACGAGGCTGTCGAATTTATGGTTGTTGTGGAAGGAATTCTTGTATAATCGGTCTCGTACTGTTCCGCGAGCCTGAGCCGATTTCAGTATTATGCGGAGAACTCGTGATCCCGGCTTTTCCTCTGTTAACCAGATAGCGCTATACCAAAAGGTTAGAGAGCATCCTCATATCTATTCGCAGAGATTTGATGATGGCAGCGGCTTGATGAAAGTTTATATTTATATGATTTTAAGTTAATAAGATTATCCTCAAAGTACCATCGGTGTGCCGCTCATTGTCCCGACCACAAACGCAAGCAAAGCCACAGCCATTGCCCGCTTAAATGATCGCGACGAGTGAGCAGCATCGCCCTTTATCAGTTGCAGTATCGCAATCAGGAAACAGAGATCGGCGAACAGTATCACAACGAGATACCAGACCGAGAACCCGGTGAAATACGGCATCGGGCTCAATATCACTGCAATTATACCAGCGAACGATGCAATATTTCCGGCGCGCTTCTGCCCGACGCGGATCGGAAGCGTGACAGCACCCATGGCAAGGTCGCCCTCGATGTCCTCGATATCCTTTGCGATCTCCCGTGCGATCGTTGCAAGCATCGCAAGCGCAAACAATCCGGATGTTCGATAGAGACCCGCAGTCTCAAAGAGCGCACCTCCGAAGAGGAACGTGGAGCCTGTCAGATATCCGATGCAGATATTTCCAGCGAGCGCGGTTTGTTTCAGATTACGGGCATAGATTATGAGCAGTATCGAGTTTACGAGAGCGATAACAAAACAGATGGTATTGATAAAGCAGGATAATGCGATCCCGATTCCGAAGAGCAGAAACGAAAGATACAGCGCAGTATTCCTGCTCACCCGCCCTGAGGGTATCGGACGCGCCGGTTTATTGATCGCATCGATATCCGCATCAAAAAAATCATTGATCGCGTTTCCTGCGCCTGTGATCAGGAAAACAGAGGAGAATACGAGTATCACCCCTGGAACCGGTATCTGAGTCATGCCACAAACGATTCCCGCGCCGATCGCCGCGGCAAAGCCAGCCATCGCGCAGTTACCTATCCTGAAAAGCCTGATCAATCAACTTTCCCTCTTCACTTCAAGCATCCGGTCGAGCGCATCTTTTGCTTTTTTCTGCACATCCTCAGGTATGGTAACGACATGTTCAAGATTCTCAAGCGAACGAACCACTTCGAGAAGCGTGACCATCTTCATAGGAGGGCAGATCGTGTAATCAGAGACTGCATAGAATCGTTTCTCTGGAAATTCCCTCTCCAATCGGTGCAGCATTCCTGATTCGGTTCCGATGATGAACTTATCCGAGCGCGAAGCTCTGACATGCCGGATCATCCCCTCGGTTCCGTACACTCCATCTGCGAGATCGATTGTTTCCGGTCTGCATTCAGGATGCACAAGCACCTCTGCGTCCGGGTGTCTCTTCTTCGCATCAGTGATATCGGATGCAAGGATCTGATGATGTGTCGGGCAGTACCCATCCCACGGCATGACCTTCTTATCTGTGAACCTGGCAGCATAGAGCGCAAGATTCTTATCAGGCACAAAGATGACCTCCTCACAGTCAAGTGAGTTCACAACCTCGACCGCATTTGCTGAGGTGCAGCAGATATCGCTCTCTGCTTTCACTGATGCACTCGTGTTCACATAACAGACCACCAGAGCATCCGGATACGTTCGTTTCATCTCAATTAGCTTCTGCTCTGTGATCATCGCAGCCATCGGGCATCTGGCATCGGTATCCGGTATCAATACCATCTTATCAGGGTTCAGAATGGCTGCAGATTCTGCCATGAAATCAACACCGCAGAAGAGGATCACATCAGCATCGGTCTCTGATGCCTGTATAGCGAGTGCAAGCGAATCACCAACGAAATCCGCAATATCCTGAATCTCAGGACGCTGATAATTGTGGGCAAGGATGACCGCATCCCTCTCCTGTTTCAACCTCATGATTCTTTCGATCATGCTGGCTTTTTGGTGTACATTCGTTATAAATCGACGGGAACACCCTGCAATCAGGTAACCTTTAATAATCCGGAATGCAACATTGGATGATTGCGTGTCCCGATGTGGTAGCGGATATCCTTAGGGCCTGCGGAGCCTTAGACCCGGGTTCGAGTCCCGGTCGGGACGCTTTATAAGGAGAATAAATCATGAAATGGCAAGGAGATTCAAGACGCAGGTCAAGCGGCGGAAGGATTATCAGATCCCGTGGAAAGCGAAGGTTCGAGATGGGCCGCGAGCCCGCTGACACCCATCTTGCACCGGTGCGCAGCAAGAAGATACGCACCTTTGGCGGAAACCAGAAGCTACGTCTCTTCAGATGCGATGTAGCGAACGTGACCAATCCAGAGGATGGCACAACCCAGAAATGTGTGATCGAGACCGTCGAGGGGAATCCTGCAAATCAGTACTATACCCGTCGAAATATCATCACAAAGGGAGCGATCATCAAGACGAATCTTGGTTCAGCGCGAGTAACCAATCGACCAGGGCAGGAAGGGATCGTCAACGCTGTGTTGATGTAGCAAGAAAATCTTAATATGCATGGATGCATTGGATCATCAGTGAACGATACCGCAGTCCTTCGGATTTCCGTCATGGTCGGTTATGGAAGGGCTCGTAGCTCAGTTAGGCAGAGCACCGGGCTTTTAACCCGATGGCCAAGGGTTCAAATCCCTTCGAGCCCGTCATATTATGTTTTTGCGGAGGGATTCACATAGGATTCAGTATACTCGACCATATAATGGTCCCGGAACATCGGGTACTCGATGATGATGAGATAGAGGAAATATTGAGTAAATACAACATTGAAAAAGAGAAACTGTCCAAGATATTGACGAGTGATCCGGTAATAAAAGAGATTGGTGCAAATGCAGGCGATGTTGTAGAGATCACAAGAAAGAGTGAGACTACTGGCGAATCTAAGTTTTATCGTCTTGTAATCGAATGAGGAAAACATGTTAGATCGGAAAAAATTATCAGAGAGCTATTTTGCCAAGAACAAGATCGTGCAGCACCAGATCGATTCATTCAATGAATTCGTAGATCATGGTCTTCAGAAGGTCGTAGATGAGATGGGCGTTATTGAAACCGAGATCAGTGGCACCGATGAGGGTGCAGAGACGTATGTTCGTCTTGGTGCGGTCTCGGTTGGATATCCTGTGGTGAAGGAGGCTGATGGAGCGGTTGATCGATTGTTTCCATCCGATGCGCGGCTGCGCAATCTCACATATTCAGCGCCGATCAATCTCGAGATGACCGTTGTGCAGAATGGAATAGAAAGCGATCCAAAGGGTGTGGAGATCGGAGTCCTGCCGATTATGCTGCGATCAAAGGTCTGCAACCTGTATGGGCTATCAGATAAGGAATTGCGGGAGCATGGCGAGGATCCGCTCGATACTGGTGGATATTTCATCACCAACGGCACCGAACGGGTGATCATGACACTCGAGGATCTTGCCCCGAACAAGATCATGACCGAGATAGAGTCCAAGTACGGGGATGAGATTGAGATTGCCAAGGTCTTCTCAGAGCGGCATGGATACCGGGCATTGACCGTGGTCGAGCGCGGGCGTAAATCGATACTTGAGGTTTCATTCCCGTCGGTTCCTGGACGTATCAATTTTGTCACACTTGTTCGGGCACTCGGACTTGAGACCGACGCTGATATCGTAGAAACAGTATCAGATGATCCTGAGATTCAGGAGTTCATGTCAGAAAATCTCGAAGCGGCACATAATCTTGGGGTATTTACAAAGGAGGATGCACTTGAAGAGATCGGAGGTATCGTTGCGGCAAGGCAGGCAAAGGAGTACCAGACACGGAGAATCGGCTATGTCCTCGATCGATATCTACTCCCGCATCTTGGCAATGATGAGAAAGATCGGCTGGTAAAGGCTCATTTTCTGGCAAGAATGGCTGAGGCATGCTTTGAGATTGCTCTGAAACGAAGGGGCGTGGATGATAAGGATCACTATGCAAATAAAAGATTAAAACTCGCAGGAAATTTGATGGAAGATCTGTTCCGTGTCTCGTTCAACCGGCTTGCAAGAGATATCAAGTATCAGATAGAACGCGCAAGCATGAGGAAGCGTGAACTGAACATCATGACCGTGATACGCCCTGACGTGCTCACCCAGCGGATCGTTTACCCGCTTGCAACAGGAAACTGGGTTGGCGGACGTACTGGTGTGGCGCAGCTGCTCGATCGCACCGATCACATATCCTCGTTATCCCACCTGCGCAGGGTAATCTCGCCATTATCGAGAACACAGCCGCATTTCGAGGCAAGGGACCTGCATCCGACGCAATGGGGCAGATTGTGCCCATCCGAGACGCCGGAAGGTCCAAACTGCGGTCTTGTAAAGAACTTTGCCCAGATGGTGGAACTGTCCACAGGAATCGAGGATGTTGAGAGCATCAAGAACGAGTTGTATGCGTATGGCGCGATTGCAGTATAAGAGGTTTGACCAATGACCGGTAAGATATTCTTAAATGGTGAACTGGTCGGCACTCATGAAAATCCTGATGAACTGGTGCGCGAGATCAGGAGGGGCAGGAGGCAGGGTGCAATAACCAACCAGCTCAATGTTGCGCTTCAGGGACGCGATGTGATCATCAATACCGATATGGGCAGGGCTCGCAGGCCTCTGATCGTGGTGGAAGGTGGCAGACCGCTGGTAACCGAAGAGCACATCAACCAGCTCGAAAGGCGTGAAATCGATTTTGACGATCTCGTATCACAGGGTGCGATCGAGTATCTCGATGCCGAAGAGGAAGAGAACGCGTTAATCGGTGTAGATGAAGCGGATATCACGCCAGAACATACCCATCTCGAGATCGATCCATCCCTGATTCTTGGAATATCCGCTGGCATGGTTCCATTTCCGGAGCATAACGCATCTCCGAGAAACACGATGGGCGCTGCTATGATTAAGCAGTGCATCGGAATTCCAGCATCAAACGTCAAACTGAGACCTGATACTCGCGGACACATCCTCCATTATCCACAACGTGCGCTCGTGAACACTCCAACGGCATGCGCGATCGGTGCGGATGGTCGCCCAGCAGGTCAGAACTTTGTTGTTGCGGTTTTATCGTTCGAAGGTTACAACATCGAGGATGCTCTTGTTGTGAACAAAGGCTCGATCGAACGCGGGCTCGGGCGCAGCCATTTCTTCAGGACACTTGAAGGCGAGGAGCAGCGGTATCCTGGCGGGCAGGAGGATCGATTCGAGATCCCTGACGCTGAGGTCAGGGGCGCAAGAGGCGAGGACGCTTATGCGCATCTGGACTCTGACGGTCTGATCAATCCGGAAACGGTTGTCGGTCACGGGGATGTTCTCATCGGAAAGACATCTCCACCAAGATTCATTGAGGAACCAACAGAACTCGGACTTGCTCCACAGGAGCGCCGGGAAAACTCAGTAACCATGCGATCAAACGAGAAAGGGATCGTGGATACGGTGACCATAACCGAGTCTTACGGAACCAGGCTTGCGAGAGTGAAGGTCAGAGATCAGCGAATACCAGAGATCGGGGATAAATTCGCATCAAGACACGGACAGAAAGGCGTCATCGGGTTGATCGTCCCTTATGAGGATATGCCATTCACTGAAGCAGGGATCGTTCCTGATCTGATCTTAAATCCGCATGCAATTCCATCCCGGATGACCATCGGGCACGTGCTCGAGATGATCGGCGGAAAGGTTGGTGCGCTTCAGGGAAGAAGAATCGATGCTGCAGCATTTTCAGGTGAGACCGAGGATGAACTGCGAGCTGCGCTGCAGGAATGCGGCTTTGCGCACACAGGAAAGGAGGTGATGTACGATGGCGTCACTGGTGCACAGATTCAGGCAGATATATTCATCGGGATCATTCTGTACCAGAAACTCCACCACATGGTCGCATCCAAGATTCATGCGAGATCGAGAGGACCTGTTCAGGTCCTGACGCGACAGCCAACCGAGGGACGTGCAAGAGAAGGCGGTCTCAGATTCGGAGAGATGGAGCGAGACGTCCTGATCGGTCATGGCGCAGCACTCTCACTAAAAGAGCGCTTGCTTGATGAATCGGACAAGGTAACAGAGCTGGTCTGTAAAAACTGCGGGATGATCGCTACCTTTGATCGGAGAAAGAATGTCGCATTCTGTACCAACTGCGGCGCTGAGACCGACATATACCCGGTGGATATGAGTTATGCATTCAAACTACTGCTCGATGAGATCAAATCGCTTGGCGTTGCTCCAAGACTGGAACTGGAGGATGCTGCATAGATAAAACAATGGCAATCCACCCAATCGAATACCGGTACGGAAGCAGTGAGATGAAGCAGGTGTGGAACGAGGAGACACGCCTCCGTAAACTGCTTCAAGTGGAAAGCGCGCTTGCGAGGGCTGAATCTGATGTGGGATTGATTCCGGCAGAGGATGCAGGTGTTATCGCAGAAAGCATAGGTCAGATCTCGCTTTCCCGGGTGAAAGAGATCGAGGATGAGATTCACCATGATGTCATGGCTCTTGTGCTCGCGATATCAGAGCAGTGCGGGGACGCAGGGAAATGGGTACATTTCGGTGCGACATCGAGTGATATTCTCGATACCGCAACCGCGCTACAGATGCGTGATGCGATTAGAATCATCAGAGAGAAATTATATCGATTGCTCGATGTGCTTCTCAAGCAGTCCGATGCCCATAAGCAGACGGTCTGTGCCGGGCGCACGCATGGACAGATCGGCGTCCCGACCACTTACGGGATGCGGTTTGCGATATGGGCGTGCGAGATCGACCGGCATATCGAACGACTGGATCAACTGAGTCCGAGAATCGTCGTTGGCAAGATCGGCGGCGCTGTCGGAACGCAAGCCTCGTTTGGAGAGAACGGCATTGCGGTTCAGAAGAAGACGATGGAGTATCTCAATCTCGAACCGGTTGATGTCGCAAACCAGATCATCCAGCGTGATCGACATGCAGAGTTCGTGCTGTGGATGGCAAATACCGTGACAACACTGGATAAGATATGCACAACGATCAGAAACCTGCAGAGAAGCGAGATCGCAGAGGTCGAGGAGGGATTCGGAGAGCGGCAGGTCGGATCCTCAACCATGCCGCACAAGCGCAACCCGATCAAATCAGAGCAGGTATGCGGACTTGCAAGAATCGTCAGGGCGATGGTAGAGCCGGAACTTCTGAATAACACGCTGTGGGATGAACGAGATCTGACGAACTCATCCTGCGAGCGAATCGTCTTCCCGGAAGCATGCATACTGACAGACCATCTGATCAACCTGACAACAAAAATTATAAGCAATTTAAAATTTTATCCTGAGAATATCCAGCGGAATCTTGATCTGCTCAATGGATTGAATATGGCAGAGCCTGTCATGATCGCGCTCGCAAAGCGGATCGGACGGCAGGAAGCGCACAGGATCGTCCGGGATTGCTCGATGGAAGCACGCGAGAGCAGAAAGAATCTCAGGGATGTGCTGCTGGAACGAGATGATGTCACGCTTGATGCGGATGAGATCGAGGCAGCGATGGATCCGTACGGCTATACCGGAACAGCAGTCGAGCAGGTGGATAGGGTTGTTGCGAGATTGCAAAAACGGGTGCAGGCTTATAAGATTTGAATTTTTGGTTTTAATAATTCACGGGTTGGCTGAACATGCAGGAGCACAACTCCTGCACAGTCAGGAGCGTTGGAATGTCCACCCCATCCCTTTGAAGGTCGTGCGAGAGTTTGGTGACAACAGGCAGTGTTATTCCTGTCTTTTCCAGAATTTCCGGATTTGAGAAGACGTCTCTCGTATTCCCGTCCAGTACGATCCTCCCATTCTCCATCACAACCGTTCTTCTGGCATAGTTTGCTACGATGTTCATATCGTGGGTGATGAGAACGATCGTCTTTCCAAGTTCGTTCAGGTGCTGGATCTGATGCAGAAACCGGTTCACATGTCCCCAGTCCTGTCCTGTAGTGGGCTCGTCGAGCACGATGATATCCGGTTCCATCGCGAGGATGGATGCCACAGCAAGGCGCTGGCGCTGACCCCGGCTGAGAGAGTGTGGGTGTCGATTTTGAAACCTGGTGAGTTCCATCATTGCAAGGGCTGCATCCACTCGCTGTTTGATGATACGATCATCGAGCCCGATGTTTTTCAGACCAAATCTCAGTTCCTGGGCAACACTATCTGTAAAAATCTGATTGTCAGGGTTCTGGAATAGATACCCGACCTTCTGGGCAAGCGCTGCTACGGTCATTCTGGATACATCGCTGCCATCGATGAAAATGTTTCCTTTCTTCGGTCGCAGAAGCCCGATCAAATGGCTTACAAGGGTGGTTTTTCCTGCACCATTGTGTCCGATAAGTGCCACAAAATCACGCTCTGGAATCACAAGGTTGATGTCCTCAAGCCCGATTCTGCCATCATCAAATACATGCCACAGGTTCTTGATCATGATCTTGGGTTTCCGGGTGGCGGATGGTGTGCGTGCGGTTTTGAAACGTATGGAACTGGCATGTCCATCGCTGAGTAGATGGTGCAATCTGGCAAGTATTGATCTGTATGATGAATACACAGGCGAATCACATTCAGAATCAGAGCCTCCAGAACCGTTTTTTATCGCATGATCGATCTCTGATAATTGAGGCAGACATATCCCGATTCTTTTCAACCGTTCGTGTGCATGGTTAAAGATCTTGTCTGGCGCACCGTCCATTATAATTTTCCCTTGATCCATAACAACAACGCGATCAGCAAGATGTATCACTTCATCAATCTTATGTTCGATCAGGATGATGGTCATATCCTTCTCCTGATTCAACCGCCTGATAAGAGAGAGGACCTCGCTGGTTCCGACCGGATCGAGATCGGATGTTGGCTCGTCCAGAACCATGATTCCTGATTCCATTGCAAGCGTACCCGCGATTGCAACCCGCTGCTTCTCACCACCGGATAGCGTGAAGATGAAATGGTTTCGCATACGATCCATGCCGACGGTGTGTATAGCCCGCTCCATCCGTTCCAAAATCTCTTTTTTTGGCATTCCAAGATTCTCCGGACCAAAAGCAATATCCTTTTCAACTGTAAGTGCGAATAACTGTGTATCCGGATTTTGAAATATGATTCCGATATCCATTGCCATTTGATGTACTTTATGACTCCGGACATCCCTTCCATTCACCATTACATCTCCTTTCAGGGTTCCACCTGTGACTTTCGGCACCAGACCGTTCAGACACTGGATGAGTGTGGACTTTCCGCAGCCGCTTGGACCGAGGATCAGTACAAACTCGCGGTCATCGATGTGCAGGTCGATGCCGCGGAGTACAGGCTCAGACATATTCGGATAAGTGTAGCTGAGGTTTCTGATATCGATCATGTTATTGTGATTCGCTTGTAGTGGGAGATATGTTCCATAAGTCTTAAATAGTATCATAAAACTCAACTATCCGATGCGAGGATTGTTCCGATATGAGCAGAAAGATACGGTCATGCACCGGCTCGATCCGCGAGTGAAACTGATCTGGGTACTTGGAATGTCGGTTATAAGCATGCTGCTCGGCACACCGCTCCTTCTGATCATTGCATTCCTGTCTGTACTGCCGTTCTGGATGATCATCAAGCCATCCGCAGCAAAGGTCCGCGCAATACTGTTCGTGTTTGGCACGATGGTCTTTGGATTCATGTTCACGCAGTCGCTCTTTTATTATTGGGGCGATCCGGAGAGTCCCACGTTTACCATCATCCCTGCTGCGTTTCCTGTGATCGGATATCTCACAGGAGGAGTGCATTTCTACGCAGAAGGCGCGGTATATGGGTTGATCCAGTCGCTCAGGTTCATGACCACTGTAAGTGCGGCTTCCGCATTCGTTGCAAGCACACACCCGAGCGAACTCCTTGTTGGACTGGTGCGATTTGTAAAAATTCCGCGCACCGATATCTGGCTTGGAGTTCCGAACGAAATCGCATTTATGGTATCATCCGCGGTCGGTTTTGCGCCATCGATGATCGAGGAGAGTATGATCATCATAAGCGCGATGCGGGCACGTGGACTTGAGCTGAAAGGCGGCATCAGGACAAAGATCAGGGCGCTGCGATACATCTTCTTCCCGATGGTGGTTGGGCTTCTGCGCAAAGGAAGACAGATCGCAATAGCTGCCGATGCACGTGCATTCCGTGCGACAAAGAACCGCACCTTTGTGGATGAACTGCGATTATGTAGGAGTGATTACGTTATGCTGATCTACGTTGCTGTGCTTGTTGGATCCGGGATATACATG